>ERZ1673695.2874-NODE-2874-length-11696-cov-11.159093_pt1 | contig 11696 bp, 10 predicted proteins | sample MGYA00580225_ERZ1673695 | MGnify/ENA primary metagenome ERZ1673695 (study PRJEB41218, sample SAMN15661739) | gut metagenome | host: Homo sapiens | place: Canada: London | collected 2015-08-20/2019-03-30 | study: EMG produced TPA metagenomics assembly of...
GCTGGTTTTGTGCGCCCTTTTTCGGGCCTGCTCGACTCATTTCTTTCACACTAATAGGCCTCCTATGATTTAGATTTTATCATAGAAGACCTATACTTAGTAGCTATTTACAGAAAAAGTTTCACACAGTCGAGAAAATAGCGTTTGGGAATGCTTTTTCTAAAAGTGTTTTAAGCGCTACGTTCTTGCCTGTTGATTTGAATTCTATCTTTTGAATTTGATACTTGTCCGAAATAAATTCTATCATTTTCTCCTCAACTTCTCGTCCTAACGCCCGGCAGGATAGGCTAAAAAGCGTTAAGGCATCACCTTCAACCTCGATTACACCTACAAGCCCTAAATCAGAAAAGCGATCAGAAACCGCAACAGAATACAGTTTAACAGTTGCAGAAGTAATGCGTTTCTTGATTTCAGCTACTGTATATCGCCTGCCGTTGGTGTATTTGTTTGTCCGTTGGGTGAGCTCCGAGATCCGGCTAAATTCAATCGGCGCTGCCTCGTGAATATCCATCTTGATTTCGAGAGCAGCTATGTAATCAGCATAATCCGTATATTTCGCTTTTAACTCTTCCCGAAATCCATTTGTCCGATAGGTTTCGTTGCGTTTGTCGATGTTCGCTATACTGGTGTTGCGTTTCAGATTAAAGCAGGAGAACTGCTCATAGTCCATATCTCTCTTAAAAAGAATAGTGGTAACTTCCGGCAGCATCGCCTTTACCGCCTCAATCTCAACAGGAGAGTCATCCACAAATACCATGCTGTCAAGACTGATATTGAGTTTCTCCGCAATTTTCTGGATATTGCTGGGCTTGTCCTCCCAGTTTACCTGGAAACAGGCGATATACTCTTTCCTTAAAATCATTTCGCTGTGCTCGTTAAACATTTTTAATACATCTGACAGATCATTTTTGCTGCATATAGCAAGAATGACACCATGATAGTAAAGCGACAGAACAAACCGCTGGAAATCCTGATAGATTCGTCCTAATCCGCTGCCGCTAAGTTTTAGATTTTCTATCCCATTTTCGGAGAGGATATCGCCCCAAAGAACATTATCACAATCAAGAACAAGGCACTTTTTGGTGATGCCTTTTTCGATAAGATATTGCTTGTAAATTTCTTTTACAGTGGCTTCAATCAGTGTTTTGGAATAGCGTGCATTCCAGCGGTATTTTGTCTTTCGGTCGTAAGAATTAGAGAAGCCTACTTCAGCGATCAGATGTTTTAGGTCGATGAAAGACACCTGATCGGATAAAGAATCCTTTAATGTCACATTCAGCTTATCTGTGAAATCATGGTACACATGACCGACTGTCGCAGAAAGTGGCAACTCGTAATCCTCAAATAAAAACCATAGAATTTTCACATGAGAAATGCTTGTCAGATCAGCATACAACTTTTTACAAAGTGCAATAGTTTCATCCAATTCTTGTTCTGCCAAGGAGTAAAATTGTCCTGGAAGCAAAGCCTCTATGTTTAGCCAAACTACAATCAAATCAGCGCTTGTCACCTGTGCTTGATATTCCACCTCTGTATGTTCTTCAAATGGAATTTGGAAAATAGTGGTATTTTCACCAAAATATTGCTTTGTCAGCGGCAGGAAGTGTGGTTCAAATATGATATTAGAGATGACCGCTATATGTAATCTCGTTTCCATATTATTCACCAATTGAGTTGTTTTGATTATCAAGAACAGCAGATATGACATCTGTCATTTTGGATATGGTGTTCATTTCGGTCAGCAACAGGTACTCATCGGGAATCTCAATATCGAACTCTTCTTCCAAAGCAACAATGGTACGGATAAAGGTGATAGAATCCATTCCCAAAGCAGATAAATCATCTTCTGTTTGCTCGAATGTGATTTCTGTGTTTTCTAAATTAGTGTTGAGAACTTTTAGCACCTTGTCTAATATATCTTCTCTCATATTTCATGTCCCTCTAAAATAAGAATTCTACAAATGTACCATCGGTCAGGCATGCAAAAACGATTTCACGATTATCAATTGCCGGGGCCTGCATTGGTTTGGTGAATATCTTTCCAATTTTCAGTTGTTTGAAATCATAAAGAAAAGCCTCTCGATCATCAACCTCATAACAGATGTGATGATACCCTTCTTTGAAATGATAGATACTGGATTTTTCATTCATGGGTTCTATAAGTTCAATTTTATGGTTTTGGTTTTGCAGAAAAACCACCCTGTTTTGCTGAACATTGTCAACGACGATACTTGAAACCACATCGTATCCAAGTTTGGTATAAAGGATAACATTCTTTTCTAAGTCCTTCACAATAATCCCCATATGGTGTACCTTCATCTGATCACCCGAATATTCTTCTGTTTCGTTCTAATTTTTCAACATCTGCTTCGGTTAGATCATCCCGAATGAACTCGTACAGATTCTCCGCTTCCAGCCTGGTTTGAAAATCCACTTTCCATGGTTTACGTTCCTTTTCTGCCAGGCCATAATAGTCAAGATGCGCTTCTCCTTCTGAAGTACGAAAGGTCTCAACATACTTTTGCAGTTCTGTGTCTTTGAAAATCCAATTTGTGAAGTACAACACATAGAAAACATAAGGGATAATCTCGTATTCCGAACTAATGGCGTATAACTTGTCTAAAGAAATAGCTTCTTGATTGTTCTTCCACAAATAATAGACATCTTTGAACATATTATAATTAATACAGTTATGTCCAGCCAAGTGGTAGATTGAATTCATTTCTTTGTAATGATGAAGAATGAGCTGTATCATTGCTTTCAGTGGAGGAAGAGTTTTTACTTTGCACCCATAAATATTCATTTCGATTGTGTCAGTAAGAAAGTTAATTATATCTATACGCTTTCCGGTATATTCTCCCCAGAATATATCGAAATTAATGTCTATTTCTATATTCAAATTTTTGTGTGGTTTTCTATATGGTGTTAACTGATGCGATGATGATAAGCATAAAACCCTAGCGTTTCTTTGCTTTGGTGACGGCAAATGGGTTTTATATCCCTTTACCGCCAGTTCTTTTTCTAAGATGTGAAGCGAATTTCTGGGAATCAAAATATCAATATCAGATGAAATTCTTTTTCCGGATTTTCCGTATGCTAGCAGTGACAAACTTTCTCCTTTAATAAAGGCATAATTTATTTTGACTAGTGTGTCGCCAACATCTTGCATTAATTGAAGATACCGCTGCTTGCTAATGAAAACAAAACGAGGATCTGAGAATGTCAAAGTATTGTTAGAGATACCATTGCCGTTGGGCGTTAAATAGTCTTGCATATTCTCCATCCTCCTTTAATAAGTCCTTATGAGAGCCAAATTCGACTATTTGCCCATCTTTCATTACTGCAATTTTGTCAACCAAAGTGCATAAGCCAGTTCTGTGAGATACAATAATGGCAGTTTTATCGTGAGCGATTTCTAAAAATTTTTTAAGAATTGCCGTTTCTGATATAGGGTCAATAGCACTCGTAGGTTCATCCATAACTATTAATTCACACTCTCTAAAGATACCTCTTGCAATGGCCAATTTTTGCCATTGTCCGCCAGAAAATTCATATCCGCCAAACTCTCTTCCGAGAAGGGAATCCAAATTCATATTGGGTTCATCAAATGTAAAATCAGCAGCATGCAAAGCGTGCATAATAGAATTATCATCTGAAACAGATGATATATTTGAAATTGCAACATTCTCTCTCAACATCATATGGTATTGAACAAAATTCTGAGATATCATCGACAGCTTATTCAAATAATCCGTTTTATTAAAATGAAGTACATCACAACCATTTATTTGAATCATTCCACTGGCAGGGCGGTATAAACCTAGCAATATTTTAGTAAAAGTTGTTTTGCCAGATCCATTTTCTCCAACAAGAGCTATTTTTTCACCCGCGTTTATTTTTAAATTCAAATTATTGATTGCTTTATTTTCTGCGTTGGGATAAATAAAAGTGATATTTTTGAATTCTATTTTTTTAATAGAATTTATTTTGTCCCTATTGTCTCTATAAAAATAATCATTTTCGGTGCTATCAATAAATTGAAAATAGTCGCGAGCATAATTTATTTTTTCTGGAATATTTCCCAATTCAATTAAAAAAGATTTGGTTTGTCCCTGAACAGATGAGAACGCTCCAATACAAGCGCTAAAAACCCCCACTGTAATCATATTGTTAATAACAAGGATAAAAGATACCAGTATACAAAGAGCATATCCTAATATTCGAATGAAGTCACATATTAACAGAGATGCACTATCTTTTTTTGTGAGTTTCCAAGTCTCGTCGTTTACCTCATCTCTGACTTTCTGCCACTTATTCGAAATATAATCCCCAAAATTCATAATTCTCATTTCTTTTATTGATTGCTTATTTGTAAACAAACTCCACAAATAATCCCTTCGCCGTTCTTTTTTAACTTGTTGCTTTTTTAGTTCATAAAATTCTTTACCGCGAATTAAACGAACAATAAAATATGGTATCACACTCAATATGCTGATCGGAATAAATAGCAAACTATAGGTTGAAAGAACAGCAACAATAGAGACTATGCTAATAGTGCTCATGATCAGCGTGATATTCATCATGTAAAGCTGACTGATTACTTCACGATTGACACATTCAGACGCCCTATTTTTTCGGTCCATTGTCTCGGCTTTTTCATATTCAATTAAGGGGATTTCAGAACACTTTTTATACAGGTAACCTTTTGAATTGTTGACAACTTTCTCATATACACCAGCGTTTACCGTGATGCTGGATATATACAGAAAAATTTGCTTGACACCATAGCCTAGAAGCAACAATAAACTTAACCATTTTACATGTGAAATATCAGAGGAACCTTCAATATAACTTCCTACAGCATCAAATAGCCTTGCCGATATCGCTGTTATGTATGCAGGAAATAACCCTTCAATAACTTTATATATTAGAGAAAGAATACCTGATAGCGGCGATATGGTAATAACCTGCAAAAAACCCCGATATAGTATTATAAATGCATTGTTCTGCTTCTTCATTGTTCACTCTCCCCTGTATACCAGCCACTTTGGGATCGCCACATTTGAGCATACAATCCATTGATTTGCATCAAATCAGCATGCTTGCCCTTCTCCGCAACTATTCCATCCTTAATAACGATGATTGTATCAGCCATTTTAGCGCTTGCCAGACGATGCGATATCATAATACAACCTCTATTGTGAAGAATATTTGCAAAAGTCTGATACATTTCGCTTTCCGCTACAGGATCTAAAGAAGCAGTAGGTTCATCAAGAATAACAAATTCGCTGTTTGAAAACAGAGCTCTGGCAATAGCGACACGCTGCCATTGGCCACCAGAAATATCTATGCCTTCGTCTTCAATCTTACCTAAAGGTATATCAAGATTATTTGAAATCATATCAGACTTGGCTTTTATTAAGGCCTGTCTGATCCCAGCATCGTCAGCTATCCTCTCGATATTGGAAAGAGCAACATTTTCTCTTAAAGAAAGATTATAGCAACAATAATCCTGAAAAACTACACAAAGCATAGTATGTAATTGACTTTCAGACAAATTGTTGATATCAATTCCATTGATTTTGATCCAACCTGAATCCGGCTTATATAGCCTGCATAATAATTTAATTATAGTAGATTTTCCTGAACCATTTTCTCCAACAATAGAGAGTTTTTCATTACTGCTGATTTTGAAAGTGATGCCTTTTAAAACTTCATTTTCTATTCCCGGATAATGAAAATGAACATTATCAAATTCTATTTCGTATATGCTTTTGGGTAAAGGTGTCTCTTTTACACATTGTTGCGCCTCCGGAAGTTGTATAAAGACATTATAATGTTGAACCTGGAGATAGTGTCTGGCCAAATTTGAAAATGTATATGACAATTGCTCAGAATATCCAAGAAGGCTTTCAGCCGAACCAACAAGTGAAACAAATAAGCCTAACGAAACAGTAGAAAGACTGACCCCTTGTACTATTGTATATAGCAGTATACCTATCCAAACTAGAATAAGCATCCCACTGACAAAAGAATACTTTTGAGCACGAAGAGTTGTTTTAAGCCTTTCTGTTAAAACTTTTTTGTTTTTTACCTTCCATAAGTTCATAATGTAGTTTGTAGCCGAAAACGCCTTTAATTCCAGTAAAGAATTTTTATCAGATAATAATCCCTCGTAATACGAAAGCCATCTTTCATCTTCGGTTTGATTATTAAACATATCATTCATAATACTCATTGCTTTATAATCGAACCATATCATTAACGGGATTATCAAAACAAATATAATTGGCAGAAACCAAAAAACTTGTGAAAAAATAAGCAATATGCCTGCTATACTTATAAAAGTTGAAACTGCTGACATAAAATCCAGAAAAGTATTCAAGATTAAATCTTGTGGTGAATTCCCCATCCGGGAGAGAGTATCCTGTATATTTGTCTCATCGAAACAAGCAAAATCAATTTTTCTATATTTATCAATTATATGCTGAGTGAATTGTCCATCCAGCTTTCTCTTCATATTGATATTTTGAATATTATTTATAAATCCTGTGCTCGAAATAAGAAACATACTTACTATCAATAATACAGACCATAGAATTACAGATGAAATTTCTGAATCGGAATTAAAATAAGACACAAACTCATTGATTAGGTTTTGAGTAAACAGAAGAGAAAGAGGGGGCATCATCGAAATAAAAATCACTTCGAAGAATTTAAGACATGTTTCAAATCTAGCGTATTTCCACATGGTTTTTATTGCTATAAAAATATATTTAACCATTTCTCCCCCTCCGGTTATTCTAATAAGTTAATTTTTCCATTACCCATAATGAGTTTTATTCCTTCCATATTCATAAAAACATCCGAATCATGCGTAACAATTATAATACATTTATTGCATGAGTTCAACATTTTAATAATGCTGTATTTTGTCTGAATATCCACAAAAGTAGTGGGTTCGTCTAAAACCAGTATATCAAAATCTTTCAGTAAGCATGTAAAAATCAAAAATTTTTTCAACTCGCCCCCTGATAAAACAGAAATCCTTTTGTCCCAAAAATCAGGTTCAAAATACTCAGAATACTTTGAAATCCACTCATCTTTCGTGTAATTCAATATCGTACTTAACACATCTAAACAAGTCATTTTTACATTAATATCAAAACTAAACTGAGTTAAGGACGAAAAAATTATTTTTTTTGTATAAGTTATGCTTCCCTGTGAAGGGGCAATATTTTTCATGATAAGATTTAATAAAGTTGTCTTCCCAGCACCATTTTCTCCCAATATCAGATAATGTTCGTTTGCGTATATATAGAGAGAAATATTGTTCAGAATGCAAGCTTTATCATATATCAATGAAACATTCATTAAACTAATTAGTAGTTCATGAGAATCATTCTCAGCATTTTTTATCATAGCAGAAATATTATAACTTTTTAATCTTTTCTGCTTACTTTTACTTTTTTCAGCTTTATCTACATCACGTTCAAGACGGCGGATCATAACCGCATGCTGATGTTTATTTTCAGCTTTTTTCATCCACTGTTTTCGTTTTTCAATCGACTCTATCCGCTTGGTAATATAATTATCTAGAGTTGTGTTATATTGAGAATTCCGAGCCCTCTCTAACGAACTCTCCTTAAGAAAGTCCTCATAACCATTTTTATATTTTTTTATTTTCCAGTCCTTTATATTGATGATAGAAGTTGCAAATTCTTGAACTAAGTTAAAATCATGAGAAATGATAATAATTGTCTTTTTTATTTTCTTAAGAAAATCTAGTAACCAAAATGTTTTTCCCTTATCCAAAAATGTAAAAGGTTCATCCAGAATCAATATAGAAGCATCACTAAATATTGTTGAAGCTAACCGCAAGTACTGCTGTTCGCCCCCACTTAAAGTGTTCACCGACCGATTTAATATGGATTCAAATCCAAAAATATGCACAAACTCATCTTTTTTCTTTAAATATGTATATCCCCCAATAGTATCAAAGAGCTCTAATAGCTGCGCATATTCATTTGCAACTTTTTCTGAATAGTTCACAGTAAAGCTATTTTCCAATAGTCTAATTTCTTTTTCTAAAGCAGTAATATAACCAAATATATTTTCAATATATTCATCAACAGTATTATTAACAGCTAAGTTTTCGAATTGCTCCAGCTTGGCTATTTTTACTTCTTTTGCAAGAAAAACTGTGCCGGTATCTGGCTGTATTTCTCCCGTTATCATCCTAATTAAGGTCGTTTTACCGCATCCATTTTCCCCGCAGAGTAGAATTTTTTCACCCTCCAAGATCTTAATATTTACATCAGTATATAAGATTTGATCATCAAACCGCTTTGATACCTCATCAAATTTTATGACGGTCGGCATAATTTTATCTCCTAGAAATGCAACAAAATGATGGTTATGAACAAGTGGTTATTAAATATATGAAAAAGAATTATTGTTTTAATACACCAATCACCTCATTGATGGACACAAGATAATAGTCCTTCCTTTCATTTGCATCCCCTTTTGTTCTATAAAAAATAGTATTATTATATTCTACACTAGATACAATTCTATGAATTGTTGCATGATCACGATGATGAAGGAACAAAATTATGCTGCCAACTTCGGGTGGATAAAAAACTGCACTCTTGATCATTACCTCATCGCCTTGCATCAGAATAGGAGCCATACTATTGCTCAAAACCCTGACCAAAATTATGTTATCTGGAGATGAATCCAAATATTTTTTCTTTAATGAAAACCACGTTACTAGATCGATTGGACATTTGATAAAGCATCAATTCCTTCTTTTTTCATAATAAAAGATACTACAGATTGATCTGGAATAAAATGCAAATTACTGCAGGGCACAATATTGGTGACATCTGTCATTAACGAAAAACTTCTTAACATGAGTTTGTTATCCCAGAAATAAGGAAAGGCCTGTTTTACTAAAATTGAAACGGCTTCACGTTTTTCAATATTGCCACTTATATTTTTCTTGCCATGATATATAAAATAAATATGGTTCAAAGAACTGCTTTTGTTACAATAAATATTATCTCCGCTACCTTTCCAGGGGGAGCCATATATCTTGATCGAATTTTTATGTTTTCGCAATATAAGGGCTTCATCGGTCAACAGCGTAGCACGATTGCTTTTTATAAAGAGATTTGAAATAGTAGTCTTACCAGAACCAGATTTCCCACAAAAAATAAAGCCTTTATTATCCATTATAACCCCTGATGAGTGCAATATAATCCCGTTATATTTAATTAGTATTATCATAAAACACATTAAAAAAGGCGTTGTTTCGATTATGGAAATACTTTTTTCGGTTAACAAATTATCATCAATATATATATCTATATTGTTCCCAGTATGTGGAATATATAAATGGGTAACGCAACAAATCTCATCTGCTATAAAAGAAAAAATATTATCGCCATTATCGATTTCATATACCGAAAACCAATCAGAATCCTCGTATTTTTTATCAGTAACAGCATGATTGAAATCTTTCTCAGATAAAATTCTAATTTCAACATCAGCTTTTTCTCCATTACTCAAAAAAGCTGACACATGTGGAGGGCAGGGAAAGATGTATTCTGTTTTAATTCTGATTTTCAAGCCGCCAATCACATATAAATTATCATTCATGATAGCAAATCTCCCATTCCTCAGCGCTTGGGTTTAAGACAAAATTATTTTTGTTCTCTGATTTTATATACATAGAAAAGAAAAGTCTCAAAAACTCACTCCAATATGCTTTCTTGCATATTTTATTACAATTCATCACAAAACTCTCATATAGGCAAAATCGATTGCAAATCGGCATATATGCACATTGCTGACAGTCATTATCTTTTCCATTCTCTATAAACTGTGGTTGAACGACGAAAGGATCATCACCAATTTTAAGTGTACAGAGTTTAAACGCATCATTTCCAACGCCACTAATACATTTATATATAGTTTTATCGGGAGTTAATACGAAGCTGCTTTTCTGTTTCATTGTACAAAGTTGATAATCAACATCAAATGGCACACGAAATCCACTATCAGTTATATATTTCAATAATTCAACTCGTAACCTAGCGTCTTCTTGTTGAGAAAGTTGAAAGTCGGATATATTATTCGATTTAATTGTTGGTTTTGTCGCGCTTAAAACAATAAGACGAATTTTATTTTGAAGATTTCGTTCACTTAAAAAATCAATCAATTGGCGTACATAGTCTGCATTTTTAATATCATAAATTATGCTTATATATATTTGTATATGATCGTTGTTTTCTATATTTTCTAATATTGTTTTGAAAGTGCCTTTTCCATTAGCTAATGGCCGGCGTTTATCATGAACATTTTCTACTCCATCGATTGTAATTTGAGCAATCTTAACACCGACATTTTTGAGAGTTTCAGTATTTATCTTATTTAACAAATACCCATTTGTTACAATAGTAAAGAGATAAAACACGCCATTTGCTAAGAAGAAGGATTTTAATTTTTTTGCAATCCTTTCAATTTTTTTGATTTCAAGCAGCGGTTCTCCACCGTGAAAGCACAAGTCAACCTGCCTAAAATGATATTTCTTAACCAGCCAAATTATCCAATTAATTACTTCTTCTTCATCTAATTCTTTACATCTTTCTTCTCCGGGAATCCAACTTTCAAAGCAATAAATACATTTAAAATTACATCTCATTGTCATCATAAGTGTGATGTTCAGCCTGGTAGTCTGATACACCATAGAGTTCATTAGATATTGTATATTTTGATTATCCGCAACATCATCTTTGACGAGAAAGTCAGAGAGTTGACGTTCTAAAAGTTTCGAAGAGTGTATGGATCGAACGTTCAAAGAATTGGGGATTACCCTCATACGCTTGTTTAAAGTGTTGAATAAAATTGTTTTATCGGTTTCCTTACAAAATACTGTGAATCTCGAGTATTTCATTTGCTAATCCTCCGTATAAAATCTTTTATATAAATCCTTATCAGGATAGAATTACATAATCTATGCGAAAGCCATAGATTACAACTTTCGCATAGATCATTGACTGCTACAATAGCAGCCTTGTCCTTGCTTAACCACATCGCTGGCTACGGGTACAGCAAGATGATGCCATTGCGCCGTAATAAGCTTCGCCCAGTTCCTCATTGGTCAAAACAAGAACTATAGGAGCTACATATGTTTTCTTCATACAAAACACCTCCTTTCAATTTTGCCAAAACACTTTAATCTGTTAAATCGATTAAAATATTTGACATATTTATAATAATTTAATGTATATCCTCTACAGATATCCATTAAATTATTATTTTTTGCTTGTTTTTACTATGATGCTTTCTAAAACAAGCGTATTTAAACAGTTCTCAACATCTTGCAAACAAGTATCAAAATCAACTTCATATCCATTCATAATTGCTTCTACCAAATCTTTTACCGTGTTTTTTCCGTCGCACAAATTAAATATGTCAACCGCTGTATTTGAAAGATACACGCCTTTGCCAGTCGTATCTGACTCGCTCATTAAAAGATAAGAGCCATCAACTTCCTCTATAATAAGATCATCATTTTTCTTAAAAATAGCTGTCTGTTCCATAATAATCACCATGCCGACCGCTTCGCTCTCGACACAAATAGGGACGAAAGAGAGCTGACAAACGGTCGCCTTTCTTGTAAAATTAAA
>ERZ1673695.2875-NODE-2875-length-11692-cov-12.054395_pt1 | contig 11692 bp, 16 predicted proteins | sample MGYA00580225_ERZ1673695 | MGnify/ENA primary metagenome ERZ1673695 (study PRJEB41218, sample SAMN15661739) | gut metagenome | host: Homo sapiens | place: Canada: London | collected 2015-08-20/2019-03-30 | study: EMG produced TPA metagenomics assembly of...
CCGGGGATTTCGAAGACTGCCACAATCGCGGAGCGAGTAGGTGGTGAACTGGTTCGTCAGGCCGTAAATGTACCGCAGGAGTTTATGGTTAAATTCGATTTCCCAGATACCACGAGCTGATCGGCTGCCAGCCTCTGTTAGCCAGGGGCGCGCGACGCAGTCAAAACGCCCCTCTTTCGGGTAAAAGATTACCGCAGAACGGCTTAACTCAAACACGCCTTCTTTAACATCCTTGATAGCCTGGTTACGGCTTACCTGAAAAATTTGCTGATAGTCAGCCACCTTTACTTTGAAAGTAGAGTCACCGAGTACAGCCATCTCATCATCATCTTCGCTTACTGAAGCTGTGAAATACGTCTGCATAAGACATAACCAGAGAACGCGCTTTGCTTTTAGCGAGAGGTAGTAAGCAGCTTCGGTAAGCTCGTTAGACTGCTTAACTTTTATCTTTTTGTTCAGCAACTTATCCATGCGCCTTGCCTTTGTGGGTTAAAAATTACTCTCCACACTACCACAAAGTTCAAACAAGTAAATACATTTTTTACAGTTTCGTCTAAGGTGGGCCAATTCCCATAACAAGGTGGGCTAATTCCCATAGTAAGGTGGGCTGTTTCCCATAGTAAGGTGGGCCAATTCCCATAACAAGGTGGGCGGATTCCCAGAGATAACACTTATTTATGATTTTAAATCAATGAGTTATATAGCTCTAAAAGACTTTAAAAAGATAAAAAATCTATAAAATACCTTTTAAAAATATGCCTGTGGATATGTGCATATCATCGCTTACCAGCGCCGCTTCGCGGCTCGGTCAACCCCTCAGAACCGCGAAAACAAGTTTCGCAGTTCTTCACGGTTCATGTTTTAATCCGAGCATGGCGCCAGCACCTTCGCGGCACCATCGAGGCCCGCGCTGCTGCCGCACCGGGCCTCACCCTCAAATAAAATAAAGTTTATAAAAATCGTACTTGTATTGACCCCTGTTTATTCTGAGTATATCCTTTCTGTAACCAAAACTACGGAGGCGCCACAGATGGCTCAGAAAAACAGAATTTCAGAAACAGAATGGAAACAGCTGCTGCCGCAAATGGCTTCCTTTGCACACATCACAACAGATATTGGCTATTCCGTGCTTGTCAAAGGTGAGAAATCATCAGACGTAGCCACGCGAGTAGGCCGTTCCAAGCAAAACATTTCCAGCACCGTTAAGCGAATCTGGGATTTGTACCAGAACACCACTCTTAAAGCCGAGAACGGCGAACCATTAAAATTAGTTCAGGTCTGGATACCAGCAAGCCTTGCTGAAACTGTTTTAAAAGAAGCCGCGAAGTACAGCATTAATAACATCACGACCTCGGAAATGGAAAAAAAATAAAGTCCGAAAGGACTTTATTTTAAGACTACTAACGCGGCTTTATTACAGTGCTCGCCACCACAGTAAACCACTATCCCCGGTTTACCCCAGAGATTGATATGACACACCGGGCAGCTGTACTTTTCCCGGTTTGTTTTGTTCACCGGTGCTTCAGGCGGTGGGGTTACAAATCGCATGGCCTCTATGATCTCGTCGTCGAGTTCAACCGGGTCGCGCCCTTCCTCCACCTCCTGTTCGTGTTCGCTATCATCTTCCTCGTCGTCAATATAGCCTTTTCCTGTAGGGCTTAGCACAGCGCCAGGCTTAGGCTGGTAAGGCGGAAACCTGTCCATCCAGGAAAGCCGGAAATGGCCTGTCAGCAGTTCATCACAGGCCATATCGAAAGGGCCACCGGCAATAATATAATGGGTCATGCTCTGGCCCACTTTCCTGCCTCCCGGTTCGCCGGTATCAGAAGGCATTAGTCCTACCCGTTCCATCCGGGCCGCCCACTGTTTGTTGTGATAGCCACGGCGGCCAGGCTCGCCAAAATGGAATTGCCACTGATGAACCATCTCATGCACCAGTGTTGAAAGCGTGGCCTTTATGGTTCTGATCGAGAAATACACCGGATTCATAGCGATCTCGTCTACCGTGTACCCACTCTCACGGCCGACGAAACGCTTAAAGGAACAATAGCCATACGTTCGCTTCTCACGCTGCAACGTTATCAGGCATGGCGGCAGCTCGTTGCTGAATAGCTTCTCATTGAAAAAATCGTAGGCTCTCTGAAGTTCATCGTAGGTTTCGGGCGTAGGCAAATTCACTGCTAACCTCACATATATGTATTGTGCAATACACATAATTTAGCTGATCTTTTATACAGAGGAAACGGCTTTTACCGAAAACCGCGAAACCGTGCCGAAACTTGTTTCGGCCGGTTGAGGGGTTAACCGGCCCGTGTACGGCGCCGGTAATTATTTGATGGTGGCTATTGGTATTGAGCGCCAGTCTGTCGTGTAATCAGGTGACAACATCTGACGACGCATGGCAAAGGAGTTATCGATGCCCTGGCCTGCAAAAAAAAGCTGGCTCTTTCCACGCCGGTTTATACCATCAAGAACAGCCATTAAAGCCTCGCTGCCAGCTGAAGGCGTAGCAGAGTCGAATAAATCAAGCTGGGCCTCCTTCCCGCTAAAATCTGCCAGCATGACCCCTGCTTTTGCATACGCAATATCTTCCCGCCAGATCCGCGCCAGCGCGGCTTGTGCTGCCTGAATTATCGTGCGGCTGTCCTGGGTTGCCACCGTCAGTTTTTCGGTTGCTTGATTGGCATACTGTGTATCACGCACTGAATAAGGACTGGTACGGATAAAGACGCTTATGACGCGGCAGTATTGCCTCTCATTACGCAGTTTTTCAGCTGCGCGCGCTGCAAATCCGGTGACAGCCTGCTGCATGTCCGTCAGGGTTTCTACGCGTTGGCCGAATGAGCGCGACACAACAATCTGCTGCTTCGCAGGAGGGTTTTCTTCCAGGCTGAAGCAAGCCTCGCCGCGCAACTCCCGTACCGTTCTTTCAAGCACAACGCCGAATGTTTTACGGATTAGGCGCGTATCTGCCCTGGCTAAATCCAGCACCGTTTTGATCCCCATTGTGGCGAGTGCTTTCTCTGTACGATGGCCGACGCCCCAGACTTCCGCAACCGGCAGGATGCTCATTAATTTCTTCAGTCTGGCGCCATCGTCCAGAGCAACCACCCCGCCAGTAGCGGGCCATGTTTTTGCAGCGTGGTTACACAGCTTCGCCAGCGTCTTAGTACGGGCAATACCGACCCCGCATACCAGCGTTGTGTGTCGCCTGACTTCCTCGCGCAGTTGGCGCCCGAAAGCGTCAAGGCTCATGGCGGCCGTTATCCCTTTGCAGTCAACAAAAAGCTCGTCGATTGAATACTGTTCGACGTGGCTTGCAAGGGACTCAACTACGGCCGCGAACCGGGCCGACATGGAGGCATAGAGAGTGTAATTAGAGCTAAAAATAGCGATGTTATGACGCTCGATTATGGGTCTGACTTTGAAGTACGGATCGCCCATTTTCAGGCCCGCTTTCTTCGCCAGGTAATTACGGGCCACAATGTTGCCGTCATTGTTGGATAAAACGGCCACTGCTCGGTTTGCCAGATCTGGCCTAAATGCCTGCTCACAGCTGGCGTACATGCCATTGACATCAATCAGCGCAAACATACCGGATGCTCGATAAGGGAATGCGTAACCACTCCCCAGATTTCAACGCTCTCATTATCCGGGTCAATGTAGTACACAGGAAAATCTTTGTTCATCGGCATCAGGCAGGGTCTGGGCCTCAGCTGTAGCCGCTTCACGGTAAATTCATTATGGATGCAGGCGACTACGATTGAGCCGTGGCTGGCCGTCAGCGAGCGATCCACAACCAGTACGTCACCATCATGGATGCGGCCATCTTCCATTGACGAGCCAGAAACCCGTAGGAAGTAAGTTGCTGAAGGGTGACGAACACAATACTCATGCAGGTTTAACTCCTGCTTTTCATAGCCCTGGGCCGGGCTGGGGAACCCCGCAGAAATTCTTTGCAGATAAAAAGGGATGCTGTGTACCCGGCTGGCGCCGGAGCTTTCAAAAATATCGACCTTCATAGCGATCTTCCAAATCACTGTTTACTTATACAGTATCGCTGTTATGGTCAGGTTGGCAAGTTTTACAGGTACTCTACTATATGTAGTGCTGCTTCAGCTGCCAACGAACGCTATATATAGTGTTTGTTGGCTTTCTGTTTTCTCAGTGTCCCCTGTAACCGGCCGCGTGGCGGCGGGCTAGCAGGGAGGGGGGGTGGCCTGTCGCTCCGGTCAGTCCCGCAGTTTCCGGCGATTTGCCCCCGGTGTCCGGTGGAGTCCGGCGAGGTCGCCTTCCATGCTCTGACGGGCATAAAATTAGGTAAATATAATCCGTACTTATATTGACTTTAACGCCCCATTGTACGATAATTAAAAAGTGGCAGGTGATGTGCCTGCCGCTTAACCATCGCCGGTATCGGCTTTAAGAGGAAGTATCATGGAAACTATCGAAATCACCGCCCGCTACATTTCTGAAAACGCCCGCATGAACTTCATGCCTGCGGCATTTCGTGGCGCTTTCTTCAGCGCAGATCACTTCATTCAGTCCTTTCTGAATCGTTACGCTAAAGACTACCAGGGAGGGTATTGGGAATACCTTCAGGCCAGCAATGGCGCGTTTTTTATGGAAGCGCCCCAACCTCTTTGGCTCTCGTTACCTAACTATTTTGAAGGTGAATGCAGCGCGCGCGAAGTAGGGATTATTGTTTGTCTGTATGCCTACAGTTACTTTTGCGGGCTGGCATATGAAGAAGGCAAAGCCGAACTGAACGAAACGATGGCTAACCGGTATCACCTGTTGCGGGAGTACGTTAATACGCTGGAGAACGAAAGCCAGAATCGTATTTATCGTGCCATTGATTAACTGATAACCAGGCGGGCAAAGCCCGCCTTATCGTGACTGTCACGCTCAGGGGAAACTATGTTAGCGACACTTCAACACCCTACCGCCTGGCAATTGCCAGATCGGTTAATGCTTTTGGAACTGTTAATGTTCGATTACCGTAATTCCGATCAGGAGCGCTACGGCCAGCAAATCTATCACCACTATCGTAAACAGGGTAATCATCGCTGGGATACTTCTGTTCATCAGGATAGCGGCGGCCAATACGCGATTATTTTCCGGCACTCCTTCAGCAAAAAACAGGCTGATGGCGTTAAGCGAACGATGATCCGCGATGAAACCGTTATCTGGGCAGGTACGGCGCAGGAGCTGACAGAAGCGACATTTCCCGACTTCCAGGATAGCGATATTCTGAAGGCGTCGGATTTCTTTAAGTCGCTTATCCAGCGCAAAGCGGCAGACGTAACACAAACCGATATTTGAGGATCAGCGATGCTGAACAAAACCGAAAACAACACCAACATTAGTAGTATCAACCCCTGTTCTACAGAGGGCCTAATTGCCGTGACGGGAAATGATGGAGAGACGCATATCATTCAGCGTGAGTTAATATCCCACTCTGTTAAAGGGCATGAAGCCACAATCATTCACCTTGTAACCGGGAAGTGGATAAGGGTTTCTTTGTCATCTGAAATACTGGCAAAAAAACTAGGCATTACCGCGTCTGAATAACGGGTTTTGTAGCTTGTTATAAGGTTTTATCTGTGTGTGGCAGAGTTCTAAAAAGGGAAACGTGAGAGATTATGAATACGATTAGTATAACGGAAATCGTGTTGAGTGTGCTTCTTGCGGGCGCTTTGGGGCCGGTTTTATTACGTCGAAAAAAAGGTCTGCTGTTACTGTTGTTGATTCTGGTCTGCACGATACTTTTGCTTCATGGTGTCACTACGATTTACTGATGTGGTCGAAAATCTTTAAAAGCGAACCCCCGGACGTCACCCCTCCGGGGCCGTTCTGCTGTGCTGCGCATCGAGCCGCTACGCGTCTCGCCCCGCTCACGCGGGCAGCTGCCACTGACGCCTCCGGCCTGCGGCCTCCGCGCTCCGCTTGGCAACCCCTTCCCCTGCTGCCGCTCATTTCCCCTTCAGCCTCCTATCATGATTCGTCTCCTGCATTATCCGTGGATTGTGCAGCTCAGCGGGGCGCTGGCCGTGACGGTGCGGTGTCCCCCGTAACCGGCCGCGCGGCGGCCGCTAACTCGCAGTACGGCGCCGCGACCCGCAGGCAGGCCGCCGTACCCGCGCGCAGGCGCGCGGCGCCCACTGCGCACCCCCGTGGGGGACGTGCGGCAGCTGCGTGGCGGCGGGCTGGGTTATGGCTTAGCAGGGAGGGGGGTTGGCCTGTTGCTCCGGTCAGTCCCGCAGTTTCCGGCGATTTGCGGCCGGTGTCCGGTGGAGTCCGGCGCGGTCGCCTTCCATGCCCTGACGGGCATAAAAACAGGTAAATAAATTCCGTACTTGTATTGACTTTAAAAGCATAATCAACGATAATTAAATCATCGGGAGGCAATACCGCCGCCCTAACAATCGCCGGTATCGGCAACCATCAAGGAGTTCACATGTATCACTATCTCGTTTTTGTCCCTCTCGCATTAATTATTAGCGCCGCTGCGCTTGCCCTGCCCTGGTTTATCGTTCGTGCGGGATACAGGGATCTGGTGCAGATCACCTGCGCCTGCGTCTCTGTTCTGGGCCTGTGTGCGGCGACAGGGGTTTTCAGCTACTTCGATAATAAGCCGCTTGCGTTTCTGTACGGTTGCGGCGCGCTGGCGTGCTTTTTGTACGCGGTAGACTGCGCGATACCGTTGTATATGACGCGTAAAAAGCCACGTAAGCAGCTGTAAGAAAAAAGGCGGGAATCCCCGCCTTTTTTTATTGAGGCTGTCAGAAAGCGATTCAGGCACTCTATGAACGCTTTGCAAGATATAAAATTATGTATGCATATTCCGTACTTATATTGACTTTGAGGGCATAATCACCGATAATTAAATCATCGGGAGGCAACACCGTCGCCCGCAAAATTGCCGGTATCGGCGCGCAAAGGAGTACATCATGGATTACCAGACCCGCTTAAATTCTGATATAACCAAAGAGATTGATTATCTGGCATCACTGCGTAAACAACGCATGGTGGCGGATCTGCGCACAGAGCTGGTTTACGGCTCCCTGGAGCGTCTGGCAGATATGATCTGCAACACCGTCACTGACTGGTCGCACCCCTGCCCTGTTCTGCCGCTTTCTTCCGTACAGCAATGGCACAAAGCCCGCGAAATCGTCCTGGCAGATTATGAGGACTTCGGCCACGATGCCTGGGACTTTGCCCGCCACTATATGAAAACAGAGCTTAGCTTCGGTTATGCCTGCTACAAAGACGATATTGCCTGATGATTAACAACATGGGGGGCTAACGCCTCCCTGATAAACTGACCCTTTTAATGGCCTTACCGCCGATTTCAGATGGAATGAGAGATAAACAGCGGCAGACTCCGGGCGTTACCCCTTCGGGGCCGCTCTGCTGTGCTGCGCATCGAGCCGGTTCCCGTCTCGCCCCGCTTACGCGGGCAGCGGCCGCTAACGCCTCCGGCCTTCGGCCACCGCGCTCCGCTTGGCAGGCCACACCCTGCGCCGGACTCGCCCGGCCGCAAGCGGCCGCCCCGCCCCTTCGGGGTGCCAACGCCCTTCAGGCGTCGGCATCCTTTGCCAGTGCGCTATTGTGTTATCCGTGGATTGTGCAGCTCAGCGGGGCGCTGGCCGTGACGGTGCGGTGTCCCCCGTAACCGGCCGCGCGGCGGCCGCTAACTCGCAGTACGGCGCCGCGACCCGCAGGCAGGCCGCCGTACCCGCGCGCAGGCGCGCGGCGCCCACTGCGCACCCCCGTGGGGGACGTGCGGCAGCTGCGTGGCGGCGGGCTGGGTTATGGCTTAGCAGGGAGGGGGGTTGGCCTGTTGCTCCGGTCAGTCCCGCAGTTTCCGGCGATTTGCGGCCGGTGTCCGGTGGAGTCCGGCGCGGTCGCCTTCCATGCCCTGACGGGCATAAAAACAGGTAAATAAATTCCGTACTTGTATTGACTTTAAAAGCATAATCAACGATAATTAAATCATCGGGAGGCAATACCGCCGCCCGAAAAATTGCCGGTATCGGCGCTTTAAGGAGTACACCATGACTGATATTACGACCCCTTCTGTTTATGTTGGCACTTACCATAAATACAACTGCGGAAGCATTGCGGGAGCCTGGCTCGATCTGACCGATTTTGATAGCTCAGAGGAGTTTTACGAGCGCTGCCGCGAGTTACACGCAAATGAGGCTGATCCAGAATTTATGTTCCAAGATTGGGAGGGTATTCCGTCTGGTATGGCGTCAGAGTGCCATATCAACTGGGATTTTATTAACGGCTTTAAACAAGCCCGCGAGGAAGGTAACGAAGCGGCGTTTGTGGCCTTTGTTGATCTGTTTAATAGCACTGATTTCGACCTGTTTAGAGATGCCTATATGGGCGAAGCTAAGGACGAAGAAACTTTTGCAGAGGAATACCTGAATGATAGCGGTCTACTGAATGATATTCCGGAATCCGTAGCCCGATATTTTGACATCGTAGCCTATGCGCGGGATCTGTTTATTGGGGATTTCAGTTTACATGATGGACACGTATTTAACATGACTTGCTGAAACCTAGTCCCCCGCAACGCGGGGGATATTAAACACCGCTCTAATTAATCGCCGGTATCGGCAAACAGCCATCTGGGCGGCTGCGCCGCCCCTTTGCTGCTGCTTGCCGGTGATCTCTCCAGCTCATGTTCTGCCATTGCACTAAATCCTGATGCCACACCGGGCGTTACCCCTTCGGGGTCGCTCTGCTGTGCTGCGCATCGAGCCGGTTCCCGTCTCGCCCCGCTTACGCGGGCAGCGGCCGCTAACGCCTCCGGCCTTCGGCCACCGCGCTCCGCTTGGCAGGCCACACCCTGCGCCGGACTCGCCCGGCCGCAAGCGGCCGCCCCGCCCCTTCGGGGTGCCAACGCCCTTCAGGCGTCGGCATCCTTTGCCAGTGCGCTATTGTGTTATCCGTGGATTGTGCAGCTCAGCGGGGCGCTGGCCGTGACGGTGCGGTGTCCCCCGTAACCGGCCGCGCGGCGGCCGCTAACTCGCAGTACGGCGCCGCGACCCGCAGGCAGGCCGCCGTACCCGCGCGCAGGCGCGCGGCGCCCACTGCGCACCCCCGTGGGGGACGTGCGGCAGCTGCGTGGCGGCGGGCTGGGTTATGGCTTAGCAGGGAGGGGGGTTGGCCTGTTGCTCCGGTCAGTCCCGCAGTTTCCGGCGATTTGCGGCCGGTGTCCGGTGGAGTCCGGCGCGGTCGCCTTCCATGCCCTGACGGGCATAAAAACAGGTAAATAAATTCCGTACTTGTATTGACTTTAAAAGCATAATCACCGATAATTAAATCATCGGGAGGCAACACCGCCACCCGAAAAATTGCCGATATCGGCTCACTAAGGAGCAAGCATGACTACAGTTACCACCCCTTCCCAACTGAAAAAAGAAGTCGAATCTCAGAAAGAATTATTGCTGCGCGCCTGCCTCGAAGCGTTCAACCAGCTGCCTAATCAGCGCCTGCAAGGCGCTTTCCAATCGACGTATGCACTGGCGGCAAAATTAAGCCAGCTGCTGCAACAAACTAAATAGCACTGACTGCCCGGCCAAGCCGGGCCTTTAGGCGATTTCTGAGCCGCCTAAAGAAACAAGCCCGGATTGACCGGGCTTGTTTCTTTCCGCTGCGCGGCCGTTCACGTATAGGAAATTGAAAGCCTTTCTTGTCTGCGTTGAATCCCTGAAAGAGAAGAACATGATCCGCAATCCCCGCCCTGAAGGGCGGGGAGCAGTCAAGGTTTCTGGCTTAGGTCTTCCCTGCCTTGCTTTCCGGTCAGTGCCGGTTGCAGAACTTTACCAGGTTTAAGCAGTCAGGCGTATAGCTGGCGCATTCAGTCTACAAAGCAGAACAGCACGCGAACGTCACCCTGCATATTCAGCTTTTTCAGCGCACCCAGGTGCAAAAAGTACCGTTCACCCAGGAATAGCCGTAGGTATCCGGTTCCAGGAATTGCCGGTGGTTTTTGTTTCTGTGTAAATGTGTATTGCACAATACACTACAAATTTAGTTCATTGGCTTCGACGGCAAGCCAGCAGTTAAAGGTTTCGCCTTTCCGTTCACCCTCGCACCCCCCCTCCGCTTTCAGCTTTCCGCAAGCCTGGCATTTTCCCAGCTGTGACTTCTGCTCCTGCCACTGCTGCCAGTTGCGGATAAGCAGCAGCTGGAAAAATTCGTTCGTTGAATAAGGCGTTCGTCCAGGACGGCGAACCCGGCACAGCTCCTGCAACATTGCTTCTTCCTGTTTTGTTAGCGTGACTGTCACGCTTGTGCCTTCTTCCTTGAGCCGCGCGCGGCGGCGGGCCTGGCGTATACGGGCCAGTTCTCGCTGTCGGTCATTCATTATTTTTCTCCCCGTGATGGTCACGCGCGACTGTCACGATGAATTAAAACGGGCATTGCCCCTGCGGGGCCGTTCTGCCGTGCTGCGCTTCGAGCCGGTTCCCGTCTCGCCCCGCTTACGCGGGCGGCGGCCACTAATGCCTCCGGCCTTCGGCCTCCGCGCTCCGCTTGACAAAAAAACCGGGACACGCCCGGTTTGCTTTATCTCAGTAAAAGTATCGCTATCGCGGCGCCTACTGCGGCGCCCACGATGGTGCAGCCAGCTGTAATAAAAAGGATCTGACGGGTAAACGTCTCAGCACTGGACGCCTGCGCGCGGCGGAATTTAGTTAGAAATTCCTCGCGCGCCTTAGCATCATCACTAATTGCCAGGCTAATTGAACGCTGGTTTTCTACTAAAGCCCGTTTAAAAGAGTCTGCCGTCTCTCCTAAACTTTCGGTGTCTTTTGCCAGCTTTTCCGAAAGCTCAGAAAGTTTCTGCGTCATTTCTTTCTGAGTTGCGGTGATTTCCTTCGCGTCACCTAAAAACCAGTCCATCAGAACTTCTAATTTATCCGGCTGCTTTTCCATTTTATTCTCCCATTAAAGCCGCATATGCTTTATCGAGATTAGCTTTTACCGGAATCGCCTGTTTCATGTATGTATAACGGCGTGCCAGTTTTTTGCGCTCGTCAGCATTGGTTGTTTGTTTTGCACGGGATTTGAATTCTTCTGGATCTTCAGCGGTCAATACTTCGAATGAGATACGGTGAAACGCCAGATATTCGAAAACCTCACTGTTATAAATAACAGCCTTCTTGCTTATTTTGCCAATCTTCGTTTCTTTGACAAACTCAAACACCGGCGCCAGCACATCTTCTACTTCACTGTCTGGACTAATACGGTTTGGAACAAAGATAATTTTCTTGCTGCTCACGCCCGCTTTACTTAACGTGTGTGCCGTTTTCAGGCTTTCATCAATCGCCTTATTATCCGGCGTCACCGGGATTACATATTTATCAAATTCGTTCGCGCCACTGTCAAAGCGAGACATAGCCATCAGGAACGCTTCAACGTTTGACGCGCCAATATCAATAATGCCTGCATCTTCAAAAACAATATCCTCAATCAAACGTGAGAAGTCGTCACCTTTAAAACTGGTCACATTTTCAATACCCAGATCGGAAGCAGACTGGTTGATAGTCTCTACCGCATAGAACTTTGCACCAGTCAGGCGCGGGGCTAACAGGTAAGATGAAATTAATGTTTTACCAACACTGCCACTGTAATTAATTACCGCTACTTTCATAAATCACCTCAGAATTTT
>ERZ1673695.2876-NODE-2876-length-11677-cov-11.642919_pt1 | contig 11677 bp, 9 predicted proteins | sample MGYA00580225_ERZ1673695 | MGnify/ENA primary metagenome ERZ1673695 (study PRJEB41218, sample SAMN15661739) | gut metagenome | host: Homo sapiens | place: Canada: London | collected 2015-08-20/2019-03-30 | study: EMG produced TPA metagenomics assembly of...
TCAGGCCCGCCGCCGCTGGGAGAGCGCCAGCCCCACCAGCGTCAGCGCCGCGCCCAGCAGCGCCATGGGCAGCACGGGGTCGCCCAAAAGCAGCCAGGACGCCACGATTGTCACCACGGGGGAGAGGTAGATGTAGACGCTGGTGCGCACCGGGCCCAGCCGGCTGACCGCCACGTTCCAGGTGACGAAGCACAGGGCGCTGGCACACAGGCCCAGGTAGAGCAGGTTCAGGAGATTGACGGGCCTGAGCAGCGCCTGCGCATCGAAATGGACCGGCGTAAAGGGCAACGCGGGCAGCAGAAACAACAGGCCGTAGAGAAAGATGCGGCGCGTGACCAGAAGCGTGTCGTAGCCGTAGGTTTCGATCTTTTTGAGGAACACGCTGTACCCGCCCCAGCACACGGCGGCCAGCAGGCACAGAAGGTCGCCCAAGGGGTTGAGGTTGAGCGTCTGCCCGCTGAAGGAAAGCAGTGCGATGCCGGCAATGGCCACCGCAAAGCCTGCGTAGAAGCTGCGGCCCATCGGCGCGCCGCCCAGAAACAGCCGCACCGCAATGGCCACGAAGAACGGCGCGGTGGAGATGATCACGCTGCAGTTGGCCGAATAGGTGAAGGTGAGCGCATAGTTTTCCAGTAGAAAATACAGGGATACGCCCGTCAGCCCCGCCCCGGCGAAGAGCCACTCATGGCGGCGGCTTTTCAGTTGCAGCCGCCGGGGCCGCGCCACCGTCAGCGCAGCTATGCCCAGCACCATGCGGAGAATGAGGATCTCCAGCGGCGCAAAGTCGCGCAGCAGCACCGACGTGGACAAAAACGTGGTGCCCCACACCACGATGGTAAACAGCGCCAGCAGATGGCCCCGGCGTTCCCCGGCGGACATAACATGGCCCCCTTCGCTTCGGGCGCGCGTTTGCGCGCCTTTCTTTGGAATGGAATGGGACCATGATACCACAGGCCCGGCAGCGGGGCAAGCAGATAAAAAATCTAACGTTTTCCGTTGTTAAAATAAAAACGTTCGGAATTGCTGTTGACAACACGCTCAATTTCGGATAAAATAGCCGCATCGTTCGGAAAGGAGGGACCCTCGCGCCATGCGTCCGCTGCGCTGTACCGCCGCCTGTCGCCGGCTTTGCGATTCCCCCTGGAAAAACGCCATCCTTATGCCCTGAACGCAGCCCCGCACGCGCACCGCGTGGGGAGGCTGCTTCTTTCTTGCATGGGAATGGAGCATTTGGTCAAAAGGGAGGCTGGTTCTTTTGAAAAAAGTGGCGGTCGTCATGGGATCGGACAGCGACCTTCCCGTTCTGGAAGGCTGCTTTCAAACCCTTAAGAAGCTGAACATTCCCTATGAGGCGCATGTGTATTCCGCCCACCGCACCCCGGACGCGGCGGGAGCATTCGCCGCATCGGCCCGCGAGAAGGGCTTCGGCGTGATCATCGCGGCGGCGGGCAAGGCGGCGCACCTGGCGGGCGCGCTGGCGGCGCGCACGGTGCTGCCGGTGATCGGCATTCCCGTGAAGGCCAGCGCGCTGGATGGGCTGGACGCGCTTCTCTCCACCGTGCAGATGCCCGGCGGCATCCCCGTGGCGACGGTCGCCATCAACGGCTCGGAAAACGCGGCGCTTTTGGCCGCGCAGATTCTGGCCACCGGCGACGAGGCCCTCGCCGGGACCCTTGAAGCGATGCGCAGGGACATGGAAGCGGCCGTCCTTGCCAAGGACGCGGCCCTGAACGTTTGACAGAATCCGATGTTTGATTTTTGAGGAGGCAATTCCCATGAAAAAGATGGAGCAGATGTACGAAGGCAAGGCCAAAAAGGTATTTGCGACCGACGATCCGGGCCTGGTGCTCGTGGACTACAAGGACGACGCCACCGCCTTCAACGGCCTGAAGAAGGGCACCATCGCCGGCAAGGGCGCCATCAACAACCGCGTGACCAACCACCTGATGAAGCTCCTGGAAAAGGAAGGCGTGCCCACGCACTTTGTGGAGGAGCTGTCCGACCGTGAAACGCTGGTCAAGCGCGTGAGCATCGTGCCCCTTGAGGTGATCGTGCGCAACATCGCCGCCGGAAGCCTGTCCAAGCGCCTGGGCCTGCCGGAGGGCACGAAGCTGAGCAAGACCGTGCTGGAGTTCTGCTACAAGGACGACGAGCTGGGCGACCCCATGGTCAACAGCTATCACATCGCCGCCATGGGCTGGGCCACGGAGGAGGAAATGGACCTCATCTGCCGCTACAGCCTCAAGGTCAACGACGTGCTCACCGCCTACCTCAAGGACCTGAACATCGAGCTGATCGACTTCAAGCTGGAGTTTGGCAAGACGGCCGACGGCACCATCGTGCTGGCCGATGAGATCAGCCCCGATACCTGCCGCTTCTGGGACAGCGTGACCCATGAGAAGCTGGATAAGGACCGCTTCCGCCGCGATCTGGGCGGCGTGGAGGACGCCTATCACGAAATCATGAAGCGCCTGATGGGAGAATGAGCATGCACGCGTTTGACAAGCTGCACGAGGAATGCGGCGTATTTGGCATCTACCTCAGGGATGGGAAAACCGGCGTGGTGCCCGCCGCCTACCACGCGCTCTACGCCCTGCAGCACCGCGGGCAGGAGAGCTGCGGCATCGCCGTCAACAACGACGGCGTGATTGACTGCTACAAGGACGTTGGTCTGGTCAACGAGGTCTTTACCCGCGACGTGCTGGAAAAGCTCCATGAGGGCAGCATGGCCGTGGGCCACTGCCGCTACGGCACTACCGGCACCCAGAGCCGCGGCAATGCCCAGCCCTTGCTCGTCAACCACCTCAAAGGTGGATTGGCCCTGTGCCATAACGGCAATCTTGTCAACGCCCGCGAGCTGCGCGAAGAACTGGAACTCAAGGGCGCGATCTTCCACACCACCAGCGACACCGAGGTGATCGCTTATATTATCACGCAGGAGCGGCTCCAGTGCGACAGCATTGAGCAGGCCGTGCTGCGCGCCATGGAGCGCATCGAAGGCGCGTATTCGCTGGTGATCATGAGCCCGCAGAAGCTCATCGCCGCGCGCGACTCGCACGGCTTCCGCCCCCTGTGCATGGGCGATCTGGACGGCGACGTGGTCTTTGCCAGCGAAAGCTGCGCGCTGGACGCGGTGGGCGCGACCTTCGTGCGCGACATCGAGCCGGGCGAAACCGTGGTCGTCTCCGCCGAGGGCGTCAAAAGCCTCAAATGTGCCCGCAAATGCGACAGCTCCCTGTGCGTTTTTGAGTTCATCTACTTCGCCCGCCCCGACAGCGTGGTGGACGGCAGCAGCGTGCACGTGGCGCGCCTGCGCGCGGGCGCGTTCCTGGCGCTGGACCATCCCGTGCAGGCCGACGTGGTCATCGGCGTGCCCGACAGCGGCATCGACGCCGCCATCGGCTACGCCCGCCAGAGCGGCATCCCCTACGGCATCGGCTTTATCAAGAACAAGTATATCGGCCGCACCTTCATCCAGCCCACCCAGAAGCAGCGGCAGCATAGCGTGCGCATCAAGCTCAACGCCGTCAGATCCACCGTGGAGGGCAAGCGCGTGGTGCTCATCGACGACTCCATCGTGCGCGGCACCACCTCCGCCCACATCGTCAGCCTCCTGCGCGAGGCTGGGGCCAAAGAGGTGCACATGCGCCTGACCGCGCCGCCCTTCCGCTTCCCGTGCTACTTCGGCACCGACATCGACTCCACCGACAACCTCATCGCCGCGCACCACAGCGTGGAGGAGATCGCCAAAATCATTGGCGTGGACAGCCTGGGCTTTTTGAATGTCGAGCACCTGCCCAAGCTGGCAGACCATTCCACCTGCGGCTTCTGCAACGGCTGCTTCACCGGGAACTATCCCGTGGACCCGCCCCGCGACACCGCCAAGCTCAAGTTTGAGCGCAGCCTCACCGAGCGCCAAAAGACGGAGGAAGGAAACCTATGAAGAGCGAAAGCGCAAGCTACAAGGCCGCCGGCGTGGACATCACCGCCGGCTACCGCGCCGTGGAGCTGATGAAAAAGCACGTGGCCCGCACGATGATCCCCGGCGTGTTGGAGGGCATCGGCGGCTTCGGCGGCCTGTTTGAGCTGGACATGACGGGCATTCAGCGCCCGGTGCTGGTCAGCGGCACGGACGGCGTGGGCACCAAGCTCAAGCTGGCCTTCCTGATGGACAAGCACGACACCGTGGGCATCGACTGCGTGGCCATGTGTGTCAACGACATCGTCTGCTGCGGCGCAAAGCCCCAGTTCTTCCTGGACTACGTGGCCGTGGGCAAGAACGTGCCCGAGCGCGTGGCGCAGATCGTGGGCGGCGTGGCCGAGGGCTGCGTGCAGGCGGGCTGCGCGCTGGTCGGCGGCGAAACCGCCGAGATGCCCGGCTTCTACCCGGAGGACGAGTACGACCTGGCGGGTTTCAGCGTGGGCGTGGTGGACAAGAGCAAGATCCTCGACAAGAACACCATGCAGGAGGGCGACGTGATCATCGCCCTGCCCTCCAGCGGCGTGCATTCCAACGGCTTTTCGCTGGTGCGCAAGGTCTTTCAGGTGGAGGAGGGCGGGCTGGACCGCCGCTACGACGACCTTTCCCAGACGCTGGGCGAGGCGCTGCTCACCCCCACCCGCATCTATGTGAAACCCGTGCTGGCGCTGCTGAAGGCCGGAGCGCGCATCCGCTCCATCAGCCACATCACCGGCGGCGGCTTCTATGAAAACATCCCGCGCTCGCTGGCCGCGGGCATGACGGCGCGCATCGAACGCGGCGCCGTGCAGGTGCCGCCCATCTTTGACATCATCGCCCGCGAGGGCGGCATCCCCGAGCGCGACATGTTCAACACCTTCAACATGGGCGTGGGCATGTGCCTGACGGTTGCGGCGGAGGACGTCGATCTGGCGCTGGACAGCCTGGCGGACGCGGGCGAGGATGGCGCCTACGCGCTGGGCGAGATCGCGCGCGGCGAAGGCGGGATCGAGCTATGCTGAACATCGCGGTATTGGTGAGCGGCGGCGGGACCAATTTGCAGGCGCTTCTGGACGCGCAGGCGGCCGGAACGCTGAGGAGCGGCCGCATCACGCTGGTGGTGAGCAGCAAGGAGGGCGCCTACGCCCTGACCCGCGCGCAAAACGCAGGCGTGGAAACCGCGGTGCTTTCGCGCGAAGGCGGCGAGACGCCCGCCGCCTACGGCGAGCGGCTGGTCGCGCTCCTGCGCGCCCATGATGTGGGCATGGTGGTGCTGGCGGGCTTTATGCTCATTCTGGACGCGTGCGTGATCCGCGCCTATGAGGGCCGCATTCTGAATGTGCATCCCAGCCTCATCCCCGCCTTCTGCGGCGAGGGGTACTACGGGCTACGCGTGCACCGCGCGGCGCTCTCTCGCGGGGTGAAGGTGACGGGCGCGACCGTGCACCTCGTCAACGAGATTCCCGACGGCGGGCCGATTCTGGCGCAGAAGGCCGTGGAGGTGCTCCCCGGCGACACGCCCGAAACGCTACAGCGCCGCGTGATGGAGCAGGCCGAATGGCTGCTTTTGCCCCAGGAGACCGAAAAGCTGGCAAAAAGGCTGGAAGGGAGCGAAAACGCATGACCGATCTGCTTACTTATCTGAAAGAACGCCCCTATCCGGGACGCGGCATTCTGCTGGGCGCGACGCCCGGCGGAAAGGCCGTGTGCGCCTATTTCATCATGGGCCGGAGCGAAAACAGCCGCAACCGCGTCTTTGAAAAGACCGATGATGGCATCCGCACCCGCGCGTGGGACGAAAGCAAGATGACCGACCCGAGCCTCATCATCTACCATCCCGTGCGCCGGCTGGCGGACGGGACGCTGATCGTGACCAACGGCGACCAGACCGACACCGTGCGCGATTTCCTTGCGCAGGACAAGGGCTGGCTGGAGGCGCTGTGCTCGCGCACCTTCGAGCCGGACGAGCCCAACTGGACGCCGCGCGTGTCCGGGCTCATGCAGCCCTGCGGGAGCCATCTGCTCTCTATCCTCAAGGCGCAGGGCGGAAACCCGGACTGCTGCGAGCGCTTCTTCTACACCTATGACGCGGCCACGCCCGGCGTGGGCCATTTCATCAGCACCTATGAGGGCTTCGGCTCTCCGCTGCCCAGCTACCACGGCGAGCCGGTCACGGCGCAGGTGCCGGACCTTGACGCCACCGCGCTGGCGCAGGCCATCTGGGACGCGCTGGACGCGGACAACCGCGTGTCGCTTTACGTATGCGTGGACGGGAACGAGGTCATCATCAACAAGCACGGCGGGGAGGATGAAACCAAATGAACGAGCTGGAACTGAAATATGGCTGCAACCCCAACCAGAAGCCCGCGCGCATCTTCATGAAGGACGGCGAGCTGCCCATCAAGGTGCTCAGCGGCCGGCCGGGCTATATCAATTTTCTGGACGCCTTCAACGGCTGGCAGCTGGTGCGTGAGCTGAAACGCGCCACGGGCCTGCCCGCCGCCGCCAGCTTCAAGCACGTCAGCCCCGCCGGCGCGGCCGTGGGCCTGCCGCTTTCGGACGTGCTCCGGCGCATCTACTTCATCGCCCCCGACGCGGAGCTCTCGCCTCTGGCCTGCGCCTACGCGCGCGCCCGCGGCGCGGACCGCATGTCCAGCTTCGGCGACTGGATCTCCCTGTCCGACGTGTGCGACGTCTCTACCGCAAAGCTCATCAAGCCCGAGGTGTCCGACGGCGTGATCGCCCCCGGCTATGAGCCGGAAGCGCTGGAAATTCTCAAATCCAAGCGCAAGGGCAACTACAACATCGTCGAGATCGACCCCGCCTACGAGCCCAGGAAGCTGGAGCAGAAGGACGTGTTCGGCATCACCTTCGAGCAGGAGCGCAACGAGCTGGTCATCGGCGACGATTTCTTTGCCAATGTCGTCACCGAAAATAAGGATCTGCCCGGCTTTGCCAAGCGCGACCTGGCGATTGCCATGATCGCCCTCAAGTACACGCAGTCCAACTCCGTGTGCTATGTCAAGGACGGTCAGTGTATCGGCATCGGCGCGGGCCAGCAGAGCCGCATCCACTGCACGCGCCTGGCGGGCGACAAGGCCAACAACTGGTGGCTGCGCCAGCATGAAAAGACGCTGTCTCTGCCTTTCCTCCCCACGCTCAAAAACCCCGACCGCGACAATGCCATCGACCGCTACATCAGCGACGAGTGGGACGATGTGCTGGCTGACGGCATCTGGCAGACGCTCTTTACCGAAAAGCCCGAGATCCTCACCCCCGAGGAAAAGCGCGCGTGGCTTGCGAAACTCACCGACGTTTCGCTGGGCAGCGACGCTTTCTTCCCCTTCCCCGACAACATCGACCGCGCGGCCCGCAGCGGCGTGCGCTACATCGCCGAGCCGGGCGGCTCCATCCGCGACGATCTGGTGATTGAGGCCTGCAACCGCTACGGCATCGCCATGGCGTTTACGGGGCTTCGCCTGTTCCATCATTGATTCGGAGGGCTTTGGCATGAAGGTACTGGTCGTGGGCGGCGGCGGGCGCGAGCACGCCATCGTCCAGAAGCTCAAGGAAAGCAAGGACGTCACTGCGCTCTACTGCGCGCCGGGCAACGGCGGCATCGCGCGGGACGCCGTCTGCGTGCCCATCAAGGCCACGGACGTGGAGGCCATCGCGGACTGGGCCGCCGCGGAAAAGATGGATTATGTGGTCGTCACCCCGGACGATCCGCTGTGCCTGGGACTGGTGGACCTGCTGGCGGCGCGCGGCATTCCCGCCTTTGGTCCCGACAGGGCCGCGGCCCGCATCGAGGGCAGCAAGGTCTTTGCCAAGGACCTGATGCGCCGCTACGGCATCCCCACCGCGCGCTACGAGGCCTTTGACGACGCGGAGGCGGCGCTTGCCTACGTGCGCACCGCTCCGTGCCCCGTCGTGGTCAAGGCCGACGGGCTGGCGCTGGGCAAGGGCGTGCTCATCTGTGAGACGAACGCGCAGGCCGAGGCGGCCGTGACCGAAATGATGAAAAACGGCAAGTTCGGCGCCTCCGGCAGCCGCGTGGTGGTGGAGGAGTTTCTGGAGGGGCCGGAGGTGAGCGTTTTGTGCTTCACCGACGGCACGGCCATCCGCCCCATGGCCGCCAGCATGGACCACAAGCGCGCGCTGGACGGCGACAGGGGCCTCAACACCGGCGGCATGGGTGTGATCGCGCCCAACCCCTACTACACCCCCGAGGTGGCCGCGCGCTGCATGGAGGAGATCTTTTTGCCCACGCTGGCCGCCATGCGCGCGGAGGGCTGCCCCTTCCGCGGGTGCCTGTACTTCGGGCTGATGATCACCAAAGACGGCCCGAAGGTGATCGAGTACAACTGCCGCTTCGGAGACCCCGAGACGCAGGCGGTGCTGCCGCTGTTGGAGAGCGACCTGTTTGCCATCATGCGGGCGACCACGGAAGGCACGCTTGCGCAGGCGGACGTGCGTTTCCGCGACGGCGCGAGCTGCTGCGTGGTGCTCGCCAGCGGCGGCTATCCCGAAAAGTACGAAACCGGCAAGCCCATCGCGGGGCTTGCGGAGGCGGAGAAAACCGCCCGCGTCTATCACGCGGGCACCAGGGCGCTGGAGGACGGCACGCTGGTCACCTCCGGCGGGCGCGTGCTGGGCGTGACCGCCGTGGCGGACGACCTGCCTGTGGCCATCCGGTTCGCCTACGAGGCCGCGGACCGCATCCATTTTGACGGCCTGCATCGCCGCGAGGACATCGGCGCGCGCGCCCTCAAGGCGCTCGGCTGACACACAAAGGAGAATGAACATGGCTGTTTACCGCGTATATGTGGAAAAATCGCCCGAATACGCCGTGGAGGCGCAGGGCCTTTTGAAGGAGATCCGGCACATTCTGCTCATCAAGAGCGTGACAGGCGTGCGCGTGCTGGGCCGCTACGACGTGGAGGGCATCGAGCAGGCGCTGTTTGATCGCTGCATGCCGGTGGTCTTTTCCGAGCCGCCCGTGGACGTGACCTACGACCGCCTGCCCGAGGGCGCGGACGCGGTGATCGCTGTTGAATACCTGCCGGGCCAGTTTGACGCGCGGGCGGCGAGCTGCGAGGAGTGCATCCAGCTGGTCAGCCAGGGCGAGCGGCCCACCGTGCGCACGGCGCGCGTGTATCTTTTCACCGGCACGCCCACGCCCGAGGAGCTGGACCGCATCCGCCGCCACCTCATCAACCCCGTGGAGAGCCGCGAGGCCGACCTTGCCGAAAAGGAGACGCTGCGCCAGCAGTACGACACGCCCGAAACCGTCGAGACGCTGGAGGGCTTCAACGCGCTGGACGGCGAGGAAATCGCCGCCTTTGTGCAAAAGTACGGCCTGGCCATGGACCGCGACGACCTGGCCTTCTGTCAGGCGTATTTCCAGAGCGAGCAGCGCGACCCCACCATTACCGAGATTCGCATGATCGACACCTACTGGAGCGATCATTGCCGCCACACGACCTTTTTGACCACGCTGGACGACGTGAAGATCGAAAAGCCCGCCGTGGAGGCCGCCTTCAAGCGCTATCTGTCGCTGCGGCAGACCGTGTACGCGGGCCGCGAGGGCGGACCCAAGCCCATGAACCTCATGGACGTGGCCACCATCGGCGCAAAGGCCCTCAAGGCGCAGGGGAAGCTAAGCAACCTGGACGAGAGCGAGGAGATCAACGCCTGCTCCATCAAGATCGACGTGGACGTGGCCGGGCGCAAGGAACCGTGGCTGCTCATGTTCAAAAACGAGACGCACAACCATCCCACCGAGATTGAACCCTTCGGCGGCGCGGCCACCTGCATCGGCGGCGCTATCCGCGACCCGCTGTCGGGACGCACCTACGTCTACCAGGCCATGCGCGTGACCGGCGCGGCGGACCCGCTGGCGCCCGTGGCGGACACCATGCCGGGCAAGCTCCCCCAGCGCAAGCTCGTGACCACCGCCGCGCAGGGCTACAGCGCCTACGGCAACCAGATCGGTCTGGCGACCGGGCTGGTGGACGAGATGTACCACCCCGGCTACGCGGCCAAGCGGCTGGAGATCGGCGCGGTGGTGGGCGCGGCCCCGGAGCGTAACGTGCGCCGTGAGCAGCCCGCGCCCGGCGATGTGATCATCCTTTTGGGCGGGCGCACCGGCCGCGACGGCTGCGGCGGCGCGACGGGCAGCTCCAAGGTGCACAAGGTGGAGAGTCTGGAAACCTGCGGCGCCGAGGTGCAAAAGGGCAATCCCGTCGTGGAGCGCAAGCTCCAGCGCCTCTTCCGCCAGCGCAAGGTGACGCGGCTGATCAAGCGCTGCAACGACTTTGGCGCAGGCGGCGTGAGCGTGGCCATCGGCGAGCTGGCCGATGGTCTGAACATTGACCTCGACCGCGTGCCCCGCAAGTACGAGGGCCTGGACGGCACGGAGCTGGCTATTTCCGAGAGTCAGGAGCGCATGGCGGTGGTGGTCGCGGCGGAGGACGCCGAAGCCTTCATCGGCTATGCCAACGCGGAAAACCTCGAAGCCACCGTGGTGGCCGAGGTCACGGAGGAGCCGCGGCTCAGGATGACGTGGAAGGGCCACACCATCGTGGACATCAGCCGCGAGTTCCTGAACTCCAACGGCGCGGAAAAGCATGCCCGCGCGCTGGTCACGGACGCGAAGGTGGCCCCGGTGACGTTCGCGGGCGAAACCTTTGCGCAAAAGCTGGAAAGCATGGCCGCAGACCTGAACATCTGCTGCAAGAAGGGCTTGAGCGAGCGGTTTGACTCCACCATCGGCGCGGGCACGGTGCTCATGCCCTTCGGCGGCCGCTACCAGATGACCCCCATCCAGACCATGGTGGCCAAGCTCCCCGTAACCGAGGGTGAAACCACCACCGTCAGCGGCATGAGCTACGGTTTCCATCCGCAGGTGATGGCGCAGAGCCCCTACGAGGGCGCGTACCTGAGCGTGGTGGAGAGCCTGATGAAGCTGGGCGCGGCGGGCTTTGACACGCGCAGGGCATATCTGACGTACCAGGAGTATTTCGAGCGCATGACCGGCGACCCGGCGCGCTGGGGCAAGCCGTTGGCGGCCCTGCTGGGTGCGCTGGACGCGCAGATGGACTTCGGCGTGGCGGCCATCGGCGGCAAGGACTCCATGAGCGGCACCTTTGAAAACCTCGACGTGCCGCCCACGCTGGTGAGCTTTGCCATCGCGCCGGGTGTGAGCGGCGAGGTCATCTCGCCGGAGTTCAAGGCCGCCGGGCACACGCTGTGCCTGCTGCGCGCCGGCGCCTTTGACGCCGCGGGCGTGAGGCGCAATCTGGACGCGCTCTACGAGGCGATCCGCGCGGGCAAGGTGCTCTCGGCATGGGCGCTGGGCCTTGGCGGCGTGGCGGAGGCGGCGCTGAAGATGGCGCTGGGCAACCGCATCGGCGCGCGCATCGAAAACGTCGAAGAGCCCTTTGCGCAGGACTTCGGCGCGGTGCTTCTGGAGATGGCCCCCGGCGAGACGCTGGGCGAAACCGTGGGCGAGACGCTTGCGGATTACGTGCTGGAATACGCGGGCGAGCGCGTGGACCTTCTGCCCGTGCAGGAAATTTACGAAGGCAAGCTGGACAAGGTGTTCCCCTGGCGCGGCGAGGGCGAAAAGCTGCCCGCCGTCACCTTCGCGGCCAAGCGCTGGCCCATGCCCAACGTTCTCAACCAGCGACCCGTGGCCTTCATCCCCGCCTTCCCCGG
>ERZ1673695.2877-NODE-2877-length-11660-cov-5.038518_pt1 | contig 11660 bp, 10 predicted proteins | sample MGYA00580225_ERZ1673695 | MGnify/ENA primary metagenome ERZ1673695 (study PRJEB41218, sample SAMN15661739) | gut metagenome | host: Homo sapiens | place: Canada: London | collected 2015-08-20/2019-03-30 | study: EMG produced TPA metagenomics assembly of...
GTGCGTGGGCTTCGTGCAGTGACAGATTTTGAGTACGAGCTGCAGATCGCACAGGCGAACCATGTGCAGGATTCTAATATTGAAACCATTTTCCTGACAAGTGATCTTTCTTATTCCTATTTAAGTTCGACAATTGTCAAGGAATTTGCGTCCTACGGTGGAGATATTTCCAACTTTGTACCGGAACGTTTTATTGAACGGATTTATAAGAAATATGAGAACAGATAGGAGAGATTTTCACTATGAGCAGTAAGATGGAACAGATTATTGAGGAAATCGAAGAGTATATTGATGGCTGTAAATTCCAGCCGCTCTCAAGTACAAAGATTATTGTCAACAAAGAAGAATTAGAAGAACTTATTGCGGAACTTCGCGCCAAAACACCGGAAGAAGTAAAGCGTTATCAGAAGATTATCAGCAATAAGGAAGCAATTTTAGCAGATGCACAGGCGAAGGCGGATCAGATCATTGCACAGGCACAGGTGCAGACCAACGAACTTGTCAGCGAGCATCAGATTATGCAGCAGGCATATGCACAGGCAAATGAAGTTGTTATGATCGCAACCAAGCAGGCCCAGGAAATTTTAGACAATGCTACCAATGAGGCAAACAGTCTGCGTGTCAGTGCCATGGGATATGCGGATGACCAGCTGCATGAGATCGAGGAGGTTTTGTCTAATTCCATCGAGACTTCTCAGGCGCGGTATGACAGTCTGATTTCTTCACTGCAGGGGTTCCTTGATGTAGTGACAAAGAACCGGGCACAGCTGTTTCCACAGACAGAAGCAGCAGAGGAGGCAGCCGCTTCTGCCGGACAGGCAGCAGAGTCTGCAGAGGAGCCACAGATTACCAATATTTCAGCTTCAGATGAGGATGCCCAGGAAGAGTAAAGGAATACAGCATCCAACGGTTAACAGTAAGAGGATTATTTTCTGTAATACATAGTTCCGGAGCGAGAGGCCGGTCTGGTGAAGGATGGAAGAGACCTGAAAAATGCCGGACAATCCTCCCCATGACAGGAATAACACTGCCAGAAGAGATTTTATCTGTCTGGTGCAGGCAGAGGTGGAAAGCAGCGCAACACCGTTTGTAACTTCTAAGAATCCGGTGGCGGCCAGCGAAAACCAATGCGCCGGAAACGGCAGTGTCTGCAGCATTTCGCAGAAAATGGAAAACAGGATGATATAGCCGCATATTTTGATCAGGGTTTCAAATCCGTGAATGATGCCGGCATCAATGATTTGCATATCCATATGAAATCTTGATGCCGTTTCTTTTTGTGTAGAAGAAGGGGTTCTGTGATATAATAACAGCATACTCATTCCATACAAAAACGGAATGCCATAGATCAGAAAAACGTATACAGGAGATAACGGAAGCTGCAAAATTTCCTGAATGGCGGTTATGACAAATACGGGACTTAAGTTGTTTGTAAAGCAGCATAAGGCAGAGGCTTTTTCCCGGGAGATATAGTTACTGCTGTAAAAGTCGGCAGTCAGTTTGCAGCCGATGGGAAATCCAAACAAAAAACCACACAGTACGATGTAGCAGGCAGAAAATTTTTTCGGAAGAATTTCACTGCGCAGAATGACATACGAGAGGACACAAAAAGGGAGCAGTGTCGGAAGAATCTGTGTAAACCACAGCTGCAGCCCTTGTTTTGATGCCGAGACTGCTGCGTGGGGGAAACAGATAAAAAACAAAAATAGTATGCAACAGAGAAGAGTAAATACAAATTTTTTCATGATACAGTTTATGTGAGACAGGAGGAGTATATGAGTACATTAGAGCATTTATATCCGGAAAGGGTATTTTATTATTTCAAGCAGATCGCAGCAATTCCACATGGATCGGGAAACACCAAAGCGATCAGTGATTACCTGGTAAAATTTGCAAAAGAACACGCACTGACCTGGTATCAGGATGAAGCAAACAATGTGGTTCTTGTCAAGGAAGCATCCAAAGGTTATGAAAAGGCTCCGGCGATCATCATTCAGGGACACATGGATATGGTCTGTGAAAAAGAAAAAGACTGTAATCTTGACATGGATAAAGAAGGGCTGCGCCTGTATGTAGATGGAGATTTCCTGAAGGCAGAAGGGACAACGCTTGGCGGAGATGACGGAATTGCAGTGGCATATGCGCTGGCAATTTTGGAATCAGATGAAATTTCCCATCCGAAATTAGAAGTTGTGATTACCGTGGATGAAGAAATCGGAATGCTGGGGGCGGCTGTCATGGATCTGTCTATGCTGACCGGACATACCATGTTAAATATTGACAGTGATGAAGAGGGAATTTTCCTGACCGGCTGTGCGGGCGGTATGGCATTAAATGTTTCCATTCCCGTAACCCGTGTCAGACAGACGGGAAAGAAACTTTCTCTTATTGTGACCGGGCTTTCCGGCGGACATTCCGGCAGTGAGATCGATAAAGAACATGGAAATGCAGATCTTTTGATGGGACGCCTGCTGTATGGAATCTTTTCGCGTTCCCCGTTTGGAATTCTCACTTTGCATGGTGGGTTAAAGGACAATGCAATTCCAAGAGAATGTGAGGCAGAAATCCTGATTCCGGCAGAAAATACGCAGATTGTCTGTGAATATGTAAAAGAACTGAATGAAATATTAAAAAAAGAACTGGTGGAAACAGATCCGGGCGTGCAGGTGCTGATAGAAGAACAGGGCAATGCTGAAGCGGAAATATTAGATTATCATTCGGTAAGCCGTGTGATTTTTTATCTGCGCAATGTGCCAAACGGAATTCAGCATATGAGCCAGCTGTTAAACGGTCAGGTAGAAACTTCCTTAAATCTTGGAATTCTGGAATTAAAAGAAGATGCCTTGACGTCGCTTACTTCGATCCGAAGCAGTGTAAAAACCCGCAAAGAAGATCTGTGTGCACGTGTTACGATGCTTGTGGAGATGCTTGGAGGAGAAGCAGAAGTGGAAGGTGATTATCCGGCGTGGGAGTATCGCACGGATTCTGCGCTGCGTCCGCAGGTAGAAAAAGTATACGAAGAGCTGTTTCATAAAAAACCTGTATTTTCCACGATTCATGCAGGGCTGGAGTGTGGCCTTCTTTCTGAAAAAATTCCGGATCTCGACTGCGTTTCTTTCGGACCGGACAATTTTGACATTCACACGCCAAAAGAGCATTTATCCATTTCTTCTACCGCAAGAGTATGGGATTTCCTTGTTGCATTTCTGCAGCAGGCAAACGTATGATTCGCCTGGACAAATTCCTGGCGGATTCCGGCGTCGGCACACGCACCGATGTGAAAAAACGAATCCGCGAGGGACGAATTACGGTAAATGATGCGGTGGCAAAGAAACCGGATCTTAAGGTTGATCCGGAACAGGATCAGATTCTGTTTGATCATCGTCCGGTGATTTATGAGAAGTATTCCTATTATCTCTTTCATAAACCGGCGGGCTGTGTGACGGCAAGATGTGACCGGTTAAACCGGACGGTTATGGATTTCTTCCCGGAGTCCATGCGAAAAGAGTTTGCACCGGTCGGAAGACTGGATAAGGATACGGAAGGTTTTTTGCTGATTACAAATGACGGAGAACTCACGCATCGCCTGCTGTCACCGGCTTATCATGTCAAAAAAACGTATTTTGTACAGGTAGATCAGAAAATTCCGGATACGACGGCAGGACAATTTGCAGAGGGCGTGGACATCGGCGATGAGAAGCGCACACTTCCGGCAGATCTCAAAATCCTTGGGGACCGTGAGGCGGAACTTACGATTTCGGAAGGCAGATTTCACCAGGTGAAGCGTATGTTTGCGTCGGTTGGATGTAAGGTGACATATCTGAAACGGATCTCCATGGGAACACTTACACTTGGAACATTAGAAAAGGCAACTTACCGTAAACTTACGGAACAGGAACTGGCTTCCCTGAAAAAAGAAGCGGAAAATAAACAATCATCAGGAGTATAAAATTATGTACGAAGGGTATCTGCCGATTTCAAAACAGGATATGCAGGAACGCGGGATTAAACAGCTGGATTTTGTATATGTGTGCGGAGACGCATATGTAGATCATCCGTCTTTTGGTCATGCAATCATTGCCAGACTGCTGGAGGCACATGGCTATACGGTGGGCATCATTGCGCAGCCGGACTGGAAGGATGATGCTTCTATTTCCGTGCTTGGCGTTCCAAGACTTGGCTTTTTGGTTTCTGCCGGAAATATGGATTCTATGGTAAATCATTATTCGGTATCCAAAAAACGCCGTGCAACTGATTCCTATACCCCGGGAGGCGTAATGGGAAAGCGACCGGATTATGCTACCGTGGTGTACTGTAATCTGATCCGGCATACATACAAGAAGACCCCGATCATTATCGGTGGAATTGAAGCCAGTCTGCGCCGTCTGGCACATTATGATTACTGGTCCAACAAGGTGAAACGTTCGATCCTGCTTGATTCCGGTGCAGATCTGATTTCTTATGGAATGGGAGAACACAGTATCATTGAAATCGCAGATGCATTGAATGCCGGAATCGATGTGCATGATATTACCTTTATTGACGGAACCGTATTTAAAACAAAAAACCGTGATCTGATCTATGATGCCATCGAGTTACCGGATTATGATGAGATCAAAGAAAATAAGCGTTCGTTTGCGCAGAGTTTTTATAAGCAGTACTGTAATACAGATCCATTTTCCGGAAAGCGCCTGTTTGAGCCTTACGGTGGAACCACATTTGTTGTGCAGAATCCACCGGCAAAGCCATTGACACAGACGGAAATGGATGAAGTCTATGCACTTCCGTATATGCGGAATTATCATCCGTCATATGAAAAAGACGGAGGGGTTCCTGCGATCCGGGAGATTAAGTTTTCCCTGATCAGCAACCGCGGATGTTTTGGAGGATGCAGTTTCTGTGCGCTGACGTTTCATCAGGGCAGAATTATCCAGACGAGAAGCCATGAGTCGATCATTGACGAGGCAAAACAGATCATTCAGGAACCGGACTTCAAAGGGTATATCCATGATGTCGGGGGACCTACGGCGAATTTCCGTGCACCGGCATGCAAAAAGCAGATGACGAAGGGAGCCTGTCCGACGAAACAGTGCCTGTTCCCAAAACCATGTAAGAATCTGGAGGTAGACCATAAGGATTACATTGCCCTGCTGAAAAAGCTGCGGGTGCTTCCGGGTGTGAAAAAAGTATTTATCCGTTCGGGTATCCGTTTTGACTATCTGATGTATGATAAGGATCGTACATTTTTGCGGGAACTGTGCGAGCATCATGTGAGCGGGCAGTTGAAGGTGGCACCGGAACATATCAGCAATACCGTTTTACAGAAACTGGGAAAGCCAAGTGTGGAAGTATATAACAGTTTTGTAAAAGCGTATAAAGATATGAATAAAAAAATCGGAAAAGAGCAGTATCTTGTGCCGTATCTGATGTCTTCCCATCCGGGATCGACGCTGAAAGAAGCGGTTGAACTGGCAGAGTATCTGCGGGATTTAGGTTACATGCCGGAACAGGTACAGGATTTTTATCCGACACCGTCAACGATTTCTACCTGCATGTATTATACAGGACTGGACCCGCGGACGATGGAACCTGTATATGTGGCAACCAATCCGCATGAAAAAGCCATGCAGCGTGCACTGATCCAGTATCGCAACCCGAAAAATTACGATCTGGTACATGAAGCATTAATCAAAGCAGGACGTCAGGATCTGATCGGATTTGATTCCAAATGTCTGATCCGTCCACGCCGGCCGAAAAAAGACGCGGGTACTTCCTACCGGTCATCCAGACAGGGAAAGAAGGCACCGGCAGGCAAGGCTGCTGCCGGAAAGATGGTGACCGCAAAACACAAAAAGAAAACCATCCGCAACATCCATAAAAAGAAGTAGGAAACGTTATGAAAACATTTACCATCGGCACGAATGATGCCAACCAGCGGTTTGATAAATATTTAAAAAAACTGCTGCCCAATGCATCGGTCAGTTTTTTATATAAGATGCTTCGAAAAAAGAATATTACTTTGGACGGAAAAAAAGCGACCGGGAAGGAGACGCTGCAAAAAGGCGCGCAGGTAGCAGTGTTTTTCAGTGATGAAACACTGCATAAATTTATGCAGGATACAAAAAAACTGCAGGAAGAGTTTCACATGCTGCAGCGTCTGCCCATGAAGGGGCTTTCCATCATTTATGAAGATACGGATATTCTCATCGCGGATAAGCCATACAATATGCTTTCCCAGAAAGCAAAAGAACAGGATCTGTCTGCCAATGAATATCTGCTCGGCTATCTGATCCGGAGCGGGGCACTTTCTCTGGAGACATTCGGCACGTTTCGTCCGTCAGTGTGCAACCGGCTGGACCGCAATACGACAGGACTTCTTCTGATGGGCAAAACGCTTGCCGGCGCGCAGATGCTTTCCGAGGGGCTGCGGGAACGTACCATTCATAAATTTTACCGTGCCATTGTATCCGGGAACGTTACAAAACCGCTGCATCTGTCCGGATGGCTTATCAAAGACGAACATACCAATCAGGTAAAGATTCTGACACAGGAACAAAAAGATGCTGTACGGATTGAGACTTCTTATACGTCCGTACAGGCGAAAGGAACATGCAGTCTGTTGGAAATCTGCCTGATTACCGGAAAAACACATCAGATTCGTGCACATCTGGCATCTGTCGGTCATCCGGTTATCGGAGATCGCAAGTATGGGGACCCGTCAGTGAATCACAAATTTTATAGTACCTTTCATGTGGATCATCAGCTGCTTCATGCGTATCGTCTGGAATTTCCGGACGGAAGAGTTTTTACTGCTCCGATGCCCGAAATATTTAAAGAAATTATGGAAAAGGAGCGTGGATAGCAGATGCCGACCTGGAATTCAAGGGGACTGCGCGGATCAACACTGGAGGATCTTTTAAACCGTACAAACGAAAAATATGCACACAACGGTCTGGCGCTGATCCAGAAGATCCCGACACCGATTACTCCTATTAATATTGATAAAGAAACCAGACACATCACACTTGCCTATTTTGAACAGAAAAGTACCGTGGATTATATTGGAGCTGTACAGGGAATTCCGGTGTGTTTCGATGCAAAAGAATGCAACACCGACACCTTTCCGCTTGCCAATGTTCATCCGCATCAGGTGGCTTTTATGGAGCAGTTTGAAAAGCAGGAGGGAATAGCGTTTCTTCTGATATCTTTTACGCACAGGGAGGAATTTTATTATCTGCGTTTTTCCGATCTGGAGAAGTTCTGGAACCGGGCTCTGGATGGTGGACGGAAAAGCTTTCGGTATGAGGAGCTGAATCCGGCCTATTTTCTGCCAAAGGTATCAGGGGTACTGATTCCCTATCTTCAGGTTCTCCAGAAGGATTTAGAGGACAGGGATTGACAATCTTTGGAATATTTCTTATAATAGCGTTGTTTCATGTGCTACCAAATTATCACGGTATCACTTTAAAATAGTAAAGCGAGAGGTTCGATTATGACAGACCAGATGTTACATACGCCGGACGGAGTCCGGGATATTTATAACGGAGAGTGCAAACAGAAACTACTGTTGCAGGAGAGATTACACGATGTATTGCGTCAATATGGATATCGTGATATTCAGACACCAACGTTTGAATTTTTTAATATTTTTGGAAAAGAAATTGGTACAACACCATCCAAAGATCTGTATAAGTTTTTTGACAAGGACGGAAGCACGCTGGTACTTCGTCCGGATTTTACTCCATCTATTGCAAGAAGTGCTGCAAAGTACTATACCGAGGATGATATGCCGGTAAAACTTTGTTATATGGGAAATACGTTTATCAATTCCAACGCGTATCAGGGACGCTTGAAGGAAACGACACAGTGCGGTGCGGAGCTGATCGGAGACGGAACGGTTGCCGCTGACGCAGAAATACTTGCCATGGTAGTGGAGTCCCTTCTTTCGAGCGGACTGAAAGAATTTCAGATCTCGGTGGGACATGCACAGTTTTTCTGCGGGCTGGCAGAGGCGGCAGGACTTGATGAGGAACAGCAGCAGGAATTAAGAGAACTGCTTGCCAATAAAAATTATTTCGGTGTGGAAGAAATGGTAGAGGGAATGCATTTAAATGACACGTTAAAGAAACTGTTTTCCCTTCTCGGAAGTTTTGAGACACAGGTAGAAGAACTTGCTGAGGCAAAGTCTCTTGCTTCGGATTACCCGAACATTCTTTCCGCAATTACTGATCTGGAAAAACTCGGATCGTTTCTGCGGTTATACGGAATTGAAAAATACGTTTCGTTTGAACTCGGAATCATCAGCAATTACCATTATTATACCGGTATTATTTTTGCAGGATATACGTTTGGAACAGGAGAACCTGTGGTAAAGGGAGGACGCTATGACAGGCTGCTTACATATTTCGGAAGAAAAGCACCGGCCATTGGTTTTGCCATTGTTGTGGACCAGCTTCTTTCCGCTCTTTCCAGACAAAAGATCACACTTCCGTCCGAAGAGAAAAATCAGATGATCGTTTACGCGGAAAATAAGATTGCGGAAGCAGTAGAAAAAGCGAAAGAACTTCGCGCTCAGGGAATTTCGGTTTCTCTGATCCAGATGCAGGAAGGCCGGAGCAAAGATGATTATCTGAGCTATGCCATGAAGGATCACGTTTCAAAAGTAGAATTTATAGAGGAAGCATAGGAGGAGATCATGGAAGAAAAGAGATATCTGACGTTTGCACTGGGAAAGGGACGTCTGGCAAAAAAGACACTCGAACTGTTTGAAAAAATAGGAATCACCTGTGATGAGATCCGTGATCCGGATACCCGTAAACTGATCTTTGTCAATGAGGAACTTGGACTTCGGTTTTTCCTTGCCAAGGGACCGGATGTGCCTACATATGTAGAGTATGGTGCAGCCGATATTGGAATTGTCGGAAAAGACACGATTTTAGAAGAGTCGAGAAATATTTATGAAGTGCTGGATCTTGGATTCGGAAAATGCAAAATGTGCATCTGTGGACCGGAAAGTGCTGCGGAACTTTTGCAGCATCATGAACAGATCCGTGTGGCAACCAAGTATCCGCGGATTGCCAAAGATTATTTTTATAACAAAAAACATCAGACGGTTGAGATTATCAAGCTGAATGGTTCCATCGAACTTGCGCCGATCGTTGGACTATCAGAGGTAATCTGTGATATAGTAGAGACAGGTACGACCTTGCGTGAAAACGGGCTGACAGTGTTAGAGGAAGTTTGTCCGCTTTCTGCACGCGTGGTCGTAAACCAGGTAAGTATGAAAATGGAAAATGAACGAATCACAAAACTGATCCGCGATTTGAAAAAAGTCATTTAGGAGGGACATCATGAGAATTTTAAAACTTACAGAGGATACCAGAAAAGATATTCTGCAGAATCTCTTAAAAAGAAGCCCGAATAATTACGGTGAGTTTGAAGGCCGTGTAAACGCCATTATTGAAGAAGTGCGAAATAACCGCGATCAGGCAGTTTTTAATTATACCAAGCAGTTTGACGGCGCGGACATCAATGCCGGCAATATTCTTGTAACAGAAGAGGAGATTGCCGAGGCCTATGAGAAGGTTGACACGACATTGCTTGCAGTGATCCGCAAGTCTCTTGTAAATATCAAAAAATATCATGAAAAACAGGTACAGAATTCCTGGTTTACGACAGAGGACGGTATCATTCTTGGACAGAAAGTTACCGCACTTGCAACGGTTGGTGTCTATGTTCCGGGTGGAAAGGCCGTGTATCCTTCTTCCGTACTGATGAATGTTCTTCCGGCAAAAGTTGCGGGAGTAGACCGTATTGTAATGTGTACGCCACCAGGCAAAGATGGAAAAGTATATCCTTCCACTCTGGTTGCAGCCAAAGAAGCCGGAGTTGATGAGATCTATAAAGTCGGTGGAGCACAGGCAATTGCTGCCATGGCATTTGGAACCGAGAGTGTGCCAAAGGTTGACAAGATTGTCGGACCGGGAAATATTTATGTCGCACTTGCCAAAAAAGCAGTGTTTGGTTATGTCAGCATTGATTCCATTGCAGGACCGAGTGAGATTTTAGTGCTTGCGGATGAGACTGCTAATCCACGCTATGTTGCAGCGGATCTGTTATCCCAGGCAGAACATGATGAGATGGCATCTGCAATTCTGATCACCACAAGCCAGAAACTTGCAGAAGAAGTATCTGCAGAGATTGATCAGTTTGTCGCAGAACTTTCCAGAAAAGAGATCATCCAGAAGTCACTGGACAATTACGGATATATTCTTGTGGCAGATAATATGGAAGAAGCCATTGATACCGTAAATGCGATTGCATCCGAACATATGGAAATCGTCACAGCAGATCCGTTCCACGTAATGACAAAGATCCGCAATGCCGGTGCTATCTTTATCGGAGAGTATTCCTCCGAGCCGCTTGGCGATTACTTTGCCGGACCAAACCATGTTCTTCCGACAAACGGAACGGCCAAGTTCTTTTCCGCACTTTCCGTGGATGATTTTATTAAAAAGTCCAGCATTATTTCTTACTCACGGGAAGCGCTTGAAAAAGTACATAAAGATATTGAGCAGTTTGCAGAATGTGAGAAACTGACCGCACATGCAAACTCCATCCGCGTTCGGTTTGAGTAGTATATGGGAAAGAAAGTCTAAAAGGAGCAGATTATGGAAAAAAGACAGATCAGCACAACACGCAAAACAAAAGAGACGGACATTCAGGTGACTTTAAATCTGGATGGAAGCGGTATTTCCCATATTGAGACAGGCATTGGATTTTTTGATCATATGCTGGAGGGATTTTCCAAGCACGGTTTCTTCGATCTGCATATGGAATGTGATGGAGATCTTCAGGTCGACAGCCATCATACGATCGAAGACTGCGGAATCGTACTTGGAGATGCGATCAAAAAGGCATTGGGGGACAAAAGCGGAATCAAACGATTTGGAAGCTGTATCCTTCCGATGGATGAGACACTTGTTTTGTGTGCGGTAGATCTTTCCGGACGTCCATATCTTGTATTTGACGGCGAATTTACTACGGAGTGTCTGGGAACACTTGATACCGAAATGATCCGTGAATTTTTCTATGCGGTCTCCTACAGTGCGGGAATGAATCTGCACATTAAGGTGTTAAGCCCCGGAAATAATCATCATATGGCAGAAGCGATGTTTAAGGCATTTGCCAGAGCTTTGGATGAAGCGGTTTCCCATGATCCGAGAGTAAAAGGAATTCTGTCAACGAAAGGAAGTTTGTAATACATGAAACAAAAAAACATTGTCGCGACGCTTTATTTAAAAGATGGTCATGCAGTAAGATCCATGACCGATTTTACGCCGGTAGATGCGAATGTTTATCGACTGTGCCAGTTATACAACGACAGTGGAGTTGACAAGATCATTATTTTTGACCTGTCTACCAGCGATGATGAGCATGAAAAGAATGTCAATACGATTCGAAACATCAATCGCAACATTGATATTAAAGTATGCGCAGGAGGAAACATTAACCGTCTGGAAGACATCAAAAAACTTTTATTTGCAGGATGCCTTCAGGTGATTTTAAATGCTTCTAAGCCTTCGAGCATCGGACTGGCGGAGGAAGCCAGTGCACGTTTTGGCAAAGACCGGATTCTGCTCTCTATCAACAATGTGGAT
>ERZ1673695.2882-NODE-2882-length-11620-cov-4.861133_pt1 | contig 11620 bp, 9 predicted proteins | sample MGYA00580225_ERZ1673695 | MGnify/ENA primary metagenome ERZ1673695 (study PRJEB41218, sample SAMN15661739) | gut metagenome | host: Homo sapiens | place: Canada: London | collected 2015-08-20/2019-03-30 | study: EMG produced TPA metagenomics assembly of...
TCTCTTTCGTTCATACTCTTTATAAAGCCCCCATATCTGCTGGAATTCTTCTTCCGAATAATATTTTCCTTCCAAAATGTGCAGCGTCAGAAACTGATAATTATCAGCCTCATATTTCACTTGTAATACCCCTCGCGCTCTTGGAAAATTGACCGTCAGGGAAATAATTCTTTTCACGATATCCAAAGAATCCCTGATACACATAAACGTCTTGGCATCATAAATACAATCTACACCATTTTCTCCTGTTAAGTTTGCCGACAGATTATCTCTGTCACTGAATCGAATTCTTGATACATATTTTTCTTCGCGCGGAAGAAGCGACTCCAATGCATGATCTTCCCGGTAATCATATAATGCGGTCTGTTGAATCAGGCGATATAGTTCTTCCTCTAAATTAATGATTCCATCCGGCATATATAATTTTCCATCTTTTTGTTCCACATGATGCAATGGAATATTTTGTAACATTGCATCGATAATGCTGCTAAGGCTCTCTCGCTTATCATCAATCTCTTTTATATTTGGAAGCCGTTCAAAAAACTGGTTGAACAATTCTTTGCTCATGTCATACAATACATTCTGAGGATCAACCTCTCTATTGTTGTCCAATTCCAGTTCTAATGTTTCTTCTACTATACTATAGATTTTATCAAGCTGAATCTGCGGACGGCTCTCCTGTATAATTCCATGCTGATTCCATACTTTAACAATCATGCAGCGCTGTTCCAGATCAATGGTTACCGGAAGATAGGAACACTCCTCCTCGATCGGACCGGCAGAATCTTTTAACATGCAGAACACAAAAATCAGATGCACCCTGATTAAATTTCCATTCCTTCTTTCTTCCTGTATCGCTGCAAGCTTCGTGGAGTCTTCCTTCTGTGGGATCGCCTCTATGATCTGGTTGTACGTCCAATCTGGGATCTGGAATTTGCGCATAAGTCTGCCCCACGAATCCCTGCTCTTTAATCGCAGACAGGTCGAAGCAGTTAATGAATACACGCGCATCAATCGATGATGACCATATAATAATTCTTGAAAGAAAAAATCATTCAGATCCTCAACAGAAATCAATCCATTTTGGCAGAGCTGTTCTAGCAAAACCCGATGGTCCGAAAAAGACAGCCTCTGCTCATTTGCAATTTTCTGTTCGGTAAGAAATCTATTCAGGCTTGTTGATGATATATTATCGATAAGTTCCTTAACTATATGCATTCTCTTGTCCTCTGTCTTCCGTAACCCCAAATCCAATAAATATTATTTTTATTATATCACGAACCTTTATCTTACTCAATGTAAAAAACCGGTCAGACTTATCATCCAACCGGTTTTATCACTTCTACCGAAACTATGGCTCCATATTTTTTAATAATGCATTAATATTCTGCGTATATAAGTTTTCACATAATTTCAAAATTTCTATTTCAATCTGCTCATCGCTGATTGAAACTCCCCTCTCGGATCAGCAATTAATATCTCCAATTCATGAGACGTTCTCCAGCAATTTACAGCTTCTACAACGTCAAGCATGATCTCCAATGCCTCACGCAGCTCATCCACTGTCACAATAACAAAATTATCCCCCGGATATCTTGCATCATAATAATAGTCTTTGAGTAATGCCAGATCCTTCCTCTCTAATTGCAAGGAAGTATCCACCCTTTTAATCTCATCGTATAAGGCGCGCAAATTATGGGATGTCATTAGTTTTTCAATTCCAGTACAAACCAGTTCTGCCACAGATTTCAACATTTTTTCTGCAATTTGCTGTGCCGAAGCTGCAGCCGGATTGCAGTATACAGGTGACACTGCATCCCTTAAATACCAGAATTCATTGCACGCAATAGAATAATAAGAATTTGCCTTTATCATATTTTCAACTCCTTATAATCTCTTCTTAACTGTTGTGTAAACTTTGAATTATCATGTTCGAAATACTGCGGTGTTACAAAAACCACATCCGCATGCAACATCTCGAGTTCTTCCCGCAAGGCTCCCATCATCCATCTTTCCGGTTTTTCCGGAACTATGATGCAAAAGTCGATATCACTGCTGGCCTTATAATCATTTCTCGCGTAGCTTCCAAAAATCCCAAAACTCTGATATTTGATACTCGAATTTTTAATAATATCTACGCACTTGTTCAACCGGTCTTTAAAATCATTTTCAACAACAGGTGACACGTACGGCATCCCTAAACCTCCACTCTTTCTATTAATCTGTCCTATCACAGTTTCTACAGATTCTACCATTTTTTATTCTTCATGATATCTTCTATCAATTATAAGTTATGCAATTACCCGGGACACAAATTGGCGATTTTTCCCATTCTGATGCTCAAATTGAAATTCGAATTCCAATGTAACTTCCGAACTGTTCACCATATTATTTTCCCCTTCAAAATATACATAACCATCAAGAGAAACATCAGCTTCCAATATGCCTCTCACAATCGTACATGTATCATCCTCTTCCTGTTCTACCCGGACAACTTTGACATTTTCTATTTGATCCAATTCTGCATAGTCAACATATGTCTCAAACGCTTCATCCAATTCCTGACCTTCCATGTTCATAACAGAATCGTCAATTTCATTATACAAGTCATCCCAAAATTCGTTTTCAATGATTGTAGCGACCAGATTTCTATCATATTTCACGTATATCAGTCTCCCTGTGTCAAAAAATATTTAATTGCGTCCCAATAAGGTGGCAGTTCTTCTGAACATTCAAATTTTTTCAATTCCCGCTGTTTTTCTTCTCCATTCAACTGGAACACATTAAACGTCCATAAAGCGTTTTCTCTGGCACGACATAAACGTTTATCATTCAGGTTCAACTTTGTAATTGTATACTCAGCTGCCTCATCTGTCTTTTCCGCCGGCTGTATTGTTCCATCCTGCTGATATCGAAAATGACTTTCACAATCCTTCTCCAGCGGAGAAATCATCCGCTTTGCATCAAAATTATTTTCTTTTTTATGCCCACAGTGCCTGCGATTGTCTCCATTACAAGAAGCATGAAGATTATTATAGGTCAGAGATAAATCCTGATTTTGTGCCTGAGGTCGAAAATGTTCCACATGAAAACTATTCTTTTGTACTTCAATCTCTGTATTTTTAATATAAGAACAACAATAGCAGCAAAGATGTCTCTGTTCTGCAAGCAATGCATTCTTTAATATTTGCAGTTCCTTTTCATGCCGGATATCCTCATACCCTGCTTCTCTTTTATGCTTATTCTTGAATTTTTTCTTCCACCGGCTTACTTCTTCTGGTTCACCTGTCTTTTGAATATAAATCATAAAAACTTTATCGCCCTTTTGCAATCAAGATTCTTGCACGCACAACTTTCGTATTCTCTTCCGATGTCATCCATGCAAGCTTATTTACAAGTTTTTCTGCCTCATCATATGCTTTTTCATTCAGATACACATTTATTTGCTCTAAGAGTTCCGTTGTTTTCCTGTTATATACTTCGGTATCCATGTAATCTTCCAGAATTGTATTGACATCCCAGCCGTTCATCGGCTCCATCGGTTCTGCCAAAACCAGGTGCGTTTCTGCATCTTCATGCAAACGTATTACCTGTATATTTTCATCCACAGACTCCAGCACTTTCGGAGCATGTGTGGAAACAATAAACTGAATATTTGGAAAAGTATTCTGTAAAGCCGGAAAAATCTTCTCCTGCCACTTCGGATGCAGATGCAGATCAATTTCATCAATCAGCACAATGCCATCCCCTTCCAACGGATTCTCCCTCTTTGGATTTGCAATTGCCAGCCTCCGGCTCAGATCGCCTACCAGTGCGATTACACTTTTTTCTCCTTCTGACAATTGATAAAATGCCAATTCCAATTCTTTTTTGATGACAATAAGTTCCGCATCTTCTTCTGTTACTTTCACACGAATTTCCGAAAATCCATCTCCCAATGCGTTTAATATAGCTTTTTTTACTGCATGTAACTGTGGATCTTCTGCGTTCGGTGTTTCCACTCGTATACTGTTTTCATATTCCTGTCTTCCCCGGAACCATTCAAAAAATAACCGGAAATTGATCACTCCTCCAAATGCAGAATCTCTCCACGCATCCAGCTTCCCTGCTGCTCCTGTATAACGCCTTCTCAATTTACGTGTTTTTTCATTATAGCGGTCAACTCCATAAAACACATAAACAGGAATATTTTCATTATTTAAAGTAAACTCTTTCTGTGGTGTTTCCGTGTCATCGTTTTCATACTCTTCTTCTGTTTCCAAATAATCTCCCAGATACTGTTTTCGAATATATTCCGAAACTCTCTTCAGTTCTTTGGAATTATGCAGATTTTTCCCCTGAATTCTTTTTCGGTAATAGTGAAAATTATTTCCCTGGTCTTCAAGAAACAACGTTATTTTTGCTTCTTCTTCTCCAACTTTTACATCTTTTTCTCCTAAAAGAGAGGCTGTTATCTGTTCATCCTGTGCTGCTTCCTGCATAATTCTGGAAAAGAGAAGATTGCAGACATCCAGTATTGACGATTTTCCCATTCCGTTTACTCCATAAAAAATGGCATCTTTTCCGTTTAATACTATTTCTGTATCTGAAAAACCTCTGAAATTGTGCACTTGCAGTTTGTCTATTCTCACGCTTTTCTATCTCCTAAACCTTCGAATGCATACCATTAAGCTATTTATCATCTTTTCAGTAGTATCATACTTTAATTCTTTTATTTATGCAAGATTTTCCCATTCCAGCTCTTATCCTTCCGTCCTTCTTACCGACTCTTTCCAGTCACACACACGATATTCTTCCTTATATTCACTCATCTGCATATCGTACACACTGTCACCAAACGCTTTGCCCGTCAGGGTGCCAATTTTTCCCGGAATCTTTTTCATCAGCCGGATGATCCAGCCAGTCGCTGGAACCATCACAAGCCGGTGTCCTTTTACCATAGCGATCATCTGCACCAGATCCGAAGTATTGATATACTGCTCGTTCTGCGGAAAAAACACTCCGGTCTCTTCGTTGTCGATCATCCGTTTGACAAACTGTGCCAGATTTTCTATATAAAGCATGGAACGCTGATTATGTACAATCGGAAATAGCGGAAGTTTTCCTGCCAGTTTTGCAAGCTGTGGATAGTTTCCCTTTGATCCCTTTCCGTAAATCATCGGCGGGCGCAATACAACAACCTTAAAACGTTCATCTGCCAGTGCCTGTATTTTCTGATCCGCCTGCCATTTGCTGTCTCCATAGAAATTCAATGGTTTGGGAATTGTATTTTGTGTAATTTTCTTTTCTCTACATCCGCTGTATACAATCATAGAAGACATAAAGAGAAACTGCTGCACGCCTTCCTTTTTGGCTTTTTCGGCTGTCTCTACTGCCAGATCTGTATTCACACAGTAATACTGCTTCTTTTCTTCTTCCGTCACCTGTCCCACATCTGCATGTGCGATTCCCGCCACATGATAGACCACATCATATGTAGAAAAATCGTGTGTCCGCCATGTTTGGGTTCTCATATCCAGCGTGTCAATCTGGTAGTACTCCGGCCATTGTCTCAGCCATGCCTCCACGGAAGTTCCCACATAACTGCCGCTTCCGGTGATCAGAATCTTCTTTTTTCTCCTGCCCTTTTCACGTTCTTCTGTGTCTTTTGCAATGGTTTCCTTTTTTGCGCTGCTCTGTGTTGTTTCGCTTTTGTGTGCTTCTGTCTCTTCTTCCTCTTTGTTCAGTTCGCCGGTTCCACCTTCAACCACGCCGTCGTGCATGAGCACGGATCCAATTGTGCCAAGAAAACATTTCAGATCCATCCATGGTCCCAGATGTTTGACATATTCGCCATCCAGTCTTGCTTTGTCCGGAATCTCCAGTTCATCTCTGCCATTGATCTGCGCCCACCCGGTCAGCCCCGGTGTCACATCATTGGCACCATATTTCTCACGCTCTGCTACCAGATCATCCTGATTCCACAGTGCCGGCCGCGGTCCTACGATACTCATTTCTCCTTTGAAGATATTAAAAATCTGCGGCAGTTCATCCAGACTGGTTTTGCGCAGGAATTTTCCTACCTTTGTGATGTACTGCTCCGGATTCTCCAGCATATGTGTCGGCACATCCTTCGGTGTATCAATCCGCATGGTACGGAATTTGTAAATCTGGAAGAAACTCCGGTGGATGCCGACACGCTTCTGCTTAAATAATATCGGTCCCGGTGTATCCAGTTTGATCGCAATACATAAAAAAAGAAGGAGTGGTGATAAGATCACGATCGCCATCCCACTTAATATGATATCAATTCCTCTTTTGATGTAATGGTATCCTTTCATGGCGTTTTCTCTCCTTCTTCATAGATACGTTTTTATTTATTCTCCCCCGCCAATTCCGGGTGATATGTCGGCACGATTTTTTTGACATACTCCCGGATGTCTTCCGGTTCTGTCACAACGTACTCTTTTAATTCTTCCAACTGCTGCATGAATTTTTCTTCATCCAACTCAATCGGTTTACCGATATGAATCAGATTGTTTGCGGTATCCTGCATCCCTTCTTCATCCATCAGCATCTCTTCATAAAGTTTTTCTCCTGGACGAAGTCCTGTGAAAATGATATGGATATCCTCATCCGGCTTGTGACCAGAAAGAAGAATCAGGTTTTTTGCCAGATCCAGAATCTTGACCGGCTCTCCCATATCCAGAACAAAAATTTCTCCACCTTTGGCATAGGTGCCCGCCTGCAGTACCAGAGATACCGCTTCCGGAATTGTCATAAAATACCGCACGATATCCGGATGGGTAACCGTGACCGGACCTCCACGCTCAATCTGTTTTTTGAACAGCGGAATCACACTTCCGTTACTGCCAAGCACATTTCCAAAACGCACGGCTACGAAATCTGTCTTCGATCTGCGGTTATAGGTCTGAATGATCATCTCACAGATGCGCTTGCTGGCACCCATGATATTGGTTGGATTAACTGCTTTATCCGTGGAAATCATCACAAATTTCTTCACACCGTACCGATCTGCCGCCTGTACAATCTTCCATGTGCCAAGCACGTTATTCTTAATTGCCTCGTTCGGACTCTCTTCCATGAGAGGCACATGTTTATGTGCCGCTGCATGATAGATAATCTCCGGCTTGTAATGTTCAAAAATCCAGTTCATACGATTCGTATTCCGCACGGATGCGATCAGCACAACAAGATCCAACTCCGGAAACCGGACTTTCAGTTCGTTTTGCACATCATAGGTCGTATTCTCGTAAATATCCACAATAATCAGCTGTTTTGGCTTGTGTGCGGCAATCTGCCGGCACAATTCGCTTCCGATGGAGCCACCGCCCCCTGTAACCATTATGATTTTCCCAGAAACATAATCCATGATAGACTGCAGATCAACGGTCACCGGATCCCGCCCAAGAAGATCATTGACATCTACATCTTTTAATTTGCTGACGCTGACATCACCGTTTACAAGCTGGTAAATGCCGGGCAGACGTTTCAATGTGCATCCGGTTTCTTTGCAGATATCAAGAATCCCCTTGATCTGTTTCTGCGTGGCCGATGGCATGGCAATGATGATCTCATGCACATGCAGTTCTTCGACTTTTTCCAGAATATCGCTCCGATCTCCTACGACTTTCGCTCCATGAATATAATTGCCGATCTTGTTCCGGTCATCATCAATCACACCAACAACCTTCTTTTTCACATAGCGGCTGTTGTTGATTTCTTTAATGATCTGGTTTCCTGCATCCCCTGCTCCGATCACAAGTACATTCCGTCTGTACACGCCGGCTCTGCGCATATTGCGAAGCACACGCAGTCCGCGGTAAGAATATCTGCATCCCATGACAAATACAAACAGAAACAATCCATACAGAATGTAAAAGCTTCTTGGCACCGGGTACATATCCCCCCAGTTCCGAAGCAATATCAGCACTGTCACAACAACGGTATCCAGAATACATGCTGAAACCACATACATCATTTCCAGTGCTCCCGCATAGCTCCAGAGACTGGAATACAGCCGGAGCATCCAGAAAATGATCAGTGTAACAATTATCATAAAAGGAAGTGCTCTCCACACTTCATCCATATATTGAAACGGTACGCTTTTGATATTCAGATCAAACCGAATCAATAACGCAACTATGCTTGCAGCAAACACTGCAAGCACGTCGTAGCACATCAGAAAAATCCGTCTGATCAGTAATTGTTTATCTTGAATGATTTTTTTCATAATTTCAATCTGTTATTTTTGATTCTTTCTCTGTTTTCTCGATTGTTTTTTCGATGATTTTTTCTTGACTGAGGATTCTGTCACTCCAACCCCTTGAGTATTCTGTACCGTCTGCGCGGTATCTGCTTTTGCACTCTCTGCTGCTCTTGAAATACTCTGTTTTACGGCAGTATCACTTTCCGCAGAAACCGTTTCTTTAACAAAGAGATTTTCTTTCTTTACGAGCATCCGGTTCACTGCAAGTCCCAGACCAAGCATACCCCAGAATACCGGAGCGGTACATACATTAGAATCGTTTGCGATACCTGCAATCATGTACACCAGCACTGCCGCAAATAATCCAAATCCAACCCAGCTGATACTTTCGTGCAGATCCACTCTGCGGTAAATGCGTACCGACTGTACCAGATACCAGAACAGAAATACCAGAAGTGCCAGAGTACCGAGTAATCCTGTTTCCACCCACTGCTGCAGATACCAGCTATGGGCTTTTACGTCATAGCTGTTTGCTCCATAAACATAGTTCTGACTGATATAATCTTCCTGTGGGACTTCAAACATATAGGTATTTGCTCCACTTCCCATAAAAACATGCTTTCCAAGAAGCGGAATCGTTTTATTCCAGATATGTCCTCGATTGCTCATCGCATCATCCAAAAATACGTTTGAAACCTTCGGATTCTCAAATTTCACTAATTTCCCTGCAGGATTCAAATACTCATATCCATTCTCGTCGGTATTTATGAAGTTCCACTGCACACCATCAATCGTCGCACAAATTCCAGGCAGGTTATCTCCAAAAGATACCGGTTGCAGCTGTACCCCAGAAAAACGGCTGTCATCCATCGTTGTCACCTGGTTATCTGCATCCACTATCGTCTGACTTAACTCATTTCCATCCGTATCTTTGCAGCTGATCTGTGTTGTTCCATCCTCTCCCACGGTATAAGAAACACTCAGTTTATTCCCGTGAATGTCAAGCACAACATCATCCGTATTGGTTTCTACTCCATTCAGAGCCCATCTGTCACTCATCCGGTATGTACCAACAATTGTATTTTTTATATTTTCACCTGCTGAGGTGGTATTTCCAAGTACGCTTGCTGCTATAATCCCAATTACCACTACAACAGCACCCACAACAAACAGTTTTTTCTTCCGACTCAAAAGCACAAGTATAAGTACCACTGCTGCCAATGCAAGAGCCATCCATCCACTCGCACTGCCGCTTCCTTTCAAGCAGATGGCACAGCATACTACCGCTACTGCCAGCACTATCCGATGCCATATCTTTTTTGACGCAATAAACAGGCATACCGCCAGCACAATGAGCATACCAAAATAAAACGATAAAAAGTTCGGATTGTATAATGTCGTATAAGAAGTTTTCGGTGCAAAATTAAATGTCAGCTCTTTTAAATTCTTCCACCATCCAGGATTTGTAATTAAATGTTTTCCAAAATTTGACTGAAAGAAGTCCAGTCCAAAATACTGAAATACGCCGATCACTGTAACAATAGCCATGCCAATGCCCGAAATTTTCAAAATGAATTCCACATGTTTTTCTTCATTCACAAAATTATATACATAATAACACAGCAGCATATACGCAAAAACTACCCACACAGACTCAAAAAGTTCATAAGTTCCACCGGATACCCAATGCTTATGCTTTGAAAAAAGTGCTGACATCAGAACAAAAAGTCCATATACCAGCAGAAAATAAAAAGAATTTTCAAACTGCAGGGTCTCTTTCTTCACATAATGCCGATACAACAGAATTGCAGCCATCAACACTCCAATGATTACAATCGCAATCATCTTCCATGCAAAAAAGAAATCTGTCTGTGTATCTGAATTGGCCGGAAACCAGTCAAACTGCGACAGATTTGAATTATAGGAATACATATGTACAAGCAATGGCACAAACCCCATCATCAAAATGACGGGAATCATCAGCTTATTCGTCTTTTTTAAATTTCGATATCCATTCTCACTCAAAGTTTTCTCTCCTTAGTAAACAATTTTTCTAGAATATAATACCTCTAAACCTTCGTTTTTTCAACACGTAAAATATATAATAGGTAAAAACTCTTTTTTGTTACTTGTGTGATACTTAAAAATTTTACAAATAAATGTGTATGATTGACACGATAATATAAATTTTTACACACGAAAGGAAGAAAAATGAGATTACCAAACGGATACGGTGGAGTCGTAAAACTCTCCGGCAACAGAAGAAGACCCTACGCAGCACGCATCACTACGGGCTGGCACATCAATGACATCACTGGAAAGCGCATCCAGCACTATCAGATTCTGGGCTACGCTCCTACCCGGTCAGAAGCTCTGCAGATTCTGGCACGTTACAACAATTATCCCATCGATGGGGAAACGCTGAAATTAACCTTCCGGGAAATTTATCTCCGATGGTCCGAAGAAAAGTTTCCTACCATCTCCCACTCCAACATCAAAGGCTATCGGGCGGCATTTGCCACTTGTGAAAACATTGCTAATATGCCATTTCACAATTTGAGACTCAATGATTTACAGCAGGTGATTGATCACAGCGGCAAGAACTATCCTACCCTGAAAAAAATCCGTGTTCTCTTTAACCAGCTCTATTCTTATGCCATGAAACACGAAATTGTCTCAAAAGATTATTCTGCCTATGTAAATATCTCGAAATACAAAGACCGGAATCCAAATAAAAACATACGAAGCTGTTTTTCCACCTCTGAGATTTCTCTCCTGTGGAAACACAAAAACGATCCCTATTGCCAGACAGTCCTCATGCTGATATACAATGGGGTCCGTGTCTCAGAGCTTTTGGATCTGAAAAAAGAAAATGTTCATCTGTCCGAACAATATTTTGATGTCATTGACAGCAAAACCGAAAACGGCATTCGAAAAGTTCCGATTGCTGACAAAGTACTCCCCTTTTACCAGCGCTGGCTTCATGACTGTTCCGATTGTGAATATCTCATCCATACTCTGGACAGCCAGCATTTTACCTATTATATGTATTACCACAATGTTTTCCAACCCCTGATGTTTCGTCTGCACATCGATCATACACCTCACTGCTGCCGGCACACCACGATTTCCCTGCTCGCCGAAGCACATGTCGATCAGACGACCATCAAAAAAATTGTCGGTCATTCCGGCGCTATGTCCCTGACAGAACGAATTTACACGCATCTGGATGTGCCTGCGCTGGTCGAAGCCATAAATCAGATTTAATCGCTTCTTGTATGTTGCTTGCGTGTTACTTGTAGAAGTGATTTTGCCCCATACTCTGTTTATAAATCCGGTATTTCCAATACTTCCGTGGAAAATACCATGCATATTTCCGGTTAAGGTAACTTACAAGACTTCTACAAAGAA
>ERZ1673695.2888-NODE-2888-length-11594-cov-5.619291_pt1 | contig 11594 bp, 13 predicted proteins | sample MGYA00580225_ERZ1673695 | MGnify/ENA primary metagenome ERZ1673695 (study PRJEB41218, sample SAMN15661739) | gut metagenome | host: Homo sapiens | place: Canada: London | collected 2015-08-20/2019-03-30 | study: EMG produced TPA metagenomics assembly of...
TTAGACCCTTTTTGTGCTTTCGGGTCCTATTTCTTCATTTTTTCTTTACAGTGCCATTAATTTTAGTCCAGAAAAGAAAGAGCTCCCGAACCCCGGACATCCTCCTTGAGTGCGGCAACCGCTTCTTCGTTTCCGGCCCATCAGGAACAGGCGGCGCGTTTGTCCTTTTTAAGACGCTCGGCGGTATAATTGGGATAGCCTCTGGCCGCCTTTGGACTTTTATATTATATCACTGTAAAAAAGGTGATTTGATTGACAAAATCACCTGAATTTAGTAAAATATCACCATGATGAACAATTTTCTACAAGTTGGATTGCAAACGCCGGTTATTCTGCACGAGATGGCGGAGTTTCATTGCCCTAGGAGCTGGAGCTGGGAGTCGGATCAAAATCATTGGAGCGGGTACCATTTTTGGTTTGTACAAAAAGGAGGGGCCAGGGTCGTATCCGCTGCCGGGGAGTATAATCTTACCCCCGGGGATTGCTTTTTGTTCGATCTGTCGCATAACCACAGCTGCACCCATGACCCTGATAATCCGCTGTCGGTACTGTCGGCGTATTTTAAGCTTGGGGACGGCTCCCTCCGGCCCGAACGGTACTGCCTGCACCGTCCACAGCTGCAATACCTTTTTGAACAGGCTGTTTCCCGGTTCAATTCCGGCAGGAGTGAAGAGGCGTTTATCTGGCTTCTTCCGGTTTTGTCGGAGTTTTTCGGGAACCCGGAAGATAAAAAAGCAGCCGGTAACCCTGTCGTCAGCCGGTTGTGTGAACAAATTGACCGGTCAGGGGGCGTATGTGATTCGCTGGAGGTGCTCTCAAAGCGCGCGGGCTACTCAAAAAATCAGCTGCTGAGACTGTTCCGGAAGCAAAAGGGAGTGTCGCTCTACCGTTACCAGCTTGAGAACCGGATAAACCGCGCAAAGAGTCTGCTTATTTATTCCAATTTGAATATCAGTGAGATCGCGGATCAATTAGGTTTTTTTGACAGCGGGCATTTTTCAAAACAGTTTAAGGCCGTAACCGGGCAAAGCCCGCGGGAATACCGGCAAAGCAGGTAAACGGCCGGCAGAGTTTAGGTCGTAACAGAAGCGATTGCGGTTCATCAGAGCATTCGAAGGAGGGTTTTACGCCATGACGGATTTTTTTGAACTGGTTCAAAAACGGGAGAGCTGCCGCAGGTATGCGCAGCGCCCGGTAGAGCGGGAGAAGATTGCAGCTTGCCTGAAAGCGGCGGAATTTGCGCCTTCTGCCTGCAACAGCCAGCCCTGGCACTACACCGTGACTGACGATCCAAAGCTGACGGCGCAGATTGCCAAAGCGGTTCAGGGAATCGGGCTAAATAAATTTGCGGAGCAGGTTCCTGCGTTCGCTGTGGTGACGGAGGGAAAGGCGAAACTCCTCGACCGGATTGAGGAACGGAAGGACAGCCAGACTTATGCTCAAATCGATATTGGGCTGTCGGTGGCCCATTTTGTCCTGGCTGCCGCCGAGCAGGGGCTTGGCACCTGCATCTTGGGCTGGTATGATGAGGAAACCCTCAAAGGGATTCTACACATCCCGGCGGAGCGAAAGGTCCGCCTTGTCCTCTGCGTAGGTTATCCAGCTGATGAAACGCCGCGGCGGAAAATCAGGAAGCCGCTCGATGAAATTGCCGACTGGGTGGAGAGCCGGGAATGAACACTGTAGAGTATTTGGATATTTTGGATGAAAGCAACTGCAAAATCGGCGTCTCATCCCGGGATGAAGCGCATGCAAAAGGGCTTATCCACCGGGTGGCGCACTGCTGGGTGGTGTCCCCCAGAGAAGACGGCTTCTGGGTCTGGTTTCAGCAGCGCGCGCACTCCAAAAGAGACTTCCCGGGTTTTTACGACATTGCCGTGGGCTGGCACGTCGGTGCCGGGGAAAGGGTAGAAACAGCTATAGCACGTGAAATACAGGAAGAAATTGGATTACAGGTCACGCCTGATAAATTACGCTACCTCGGTGCGTTCCGGGACGATATCTGCATTGCCGGTTTTGACGACCGGGAACTTGCGGAAGTCTTTCTTTACCTTGACGCCGCGCCTGTTTTCCGGGTAGGGGAAGAGGTAGAACGGATGGTTTGCCTGCCTCTAAACGACTTGCTCCGGAAAGAGCGGGGGGAGGCGGCCGTCACCGCATATTCCGTTTCAGGGGAGGCGGTTGAAATTAGGGCTGAAGAATGGTGCCGGCATGACGGGGAAATGGAGCAATTTCTTCTTCCGGCATTACAGGGCGTTAAATAGGACAGTGAAAAAGGCTGAAAACGGATATAATCCGTTTTCAGCCTTTTTGTGTCCGTTTTAATGTACACTTGGTTTGATATACTGTCATCATAGAAAAGAAATCAATCATAATATCGTTCAGAAAGGATGGTTGTTATGGCAGGATACCGCATGCTGACCGTTGGAGGGCATATTGAAGTTTACACCCCGGAAGGGGAGTTCGCTTTTTCTGCCGATACGGTGAAAGAAGCGATGGAGGAGCTCCGCGAGGAATTCAGCGCGCCTACCGCCGCTTAAAATAATCCTTAGGGGCTCCGGCAAGCTTCATCAGGGCACGCCCAAAGGCCTGGCGCGGCATATTGCCCGCTTCGAGAAGGGCAACCCCCATATCCGCGGCCCGCTGTCTTGTGGGTTCCGGAATTTCCCGGAGCGGGCTTGCGGTGACCAGCACAGGCTTTGCCATTGATCCGCCAAACCGGCGGGTCAATGTGTCAATTTCGTTGATTGCGAGTACCGAGGGAACGCCGATTTTGCAGGAAATAAAAAGAGGCGTAATCCCTTTGACCAGAATATCATCTACCTCGTTGACGGTACCGGAGGGTTCTTCCTTGCCGTCCCAGTCTATGATGACGCTGGTTTTTAAATCATCAAAAAAGCCTGTGCGCTGGGCGGTGTAATAGGTGTAAAGCTCCAGCCACACCCCGGCGTCGCTCAAAAGCCGCTTAAAGAGGGGGCTTTTATAGGTGTACCGCACCTTGTCATTTTCCATCCGGTAGCCGTAAATAGCCCCGGCTTCAGCGAGCCGGTTCATAAACCGCGGATTGCAGTGGACGATATTTTTAAAGTTTACGTGGATGTGGACCGGTGCGCGGATAGAAAGGGAGGCACGGTTCTCTTCGTCGCCCCCCTTGGCTGCCTGCTGGAAATAGGAAGCCTGCCTGCCCCAGCCGGAAATATCAGCCCGGATGATCTCCCAGACGGCTTCGATGATCTCGCGGACTTCAGGCTCTTCCAGTTCGGCTGAATAGTGCCCGTGACGGATGAACGAGCCCCCGGCCAGCGCCATAAAATTTTCAACTGAAAGGGCAGGTGCTTCAAAACCGCCTTCCAGCGCCTCACAGCCGCAGACGTTCACAAAGTCCCCCGTGTGGATGTTGAAAAACAGCAGGGGGATTTTTTTGCGTGCGCAGAGCATCCCGGCGGAGACGAGAAGCAGGTCGGTTCCGCCGGTTACGTCGCAGACGCAGCCGTCAAATTTTTGTGTGATTTCGTCCAGCACCTTTTCAATCTGGGCCACGTCGTCGGTGCGGATTTCGTAAAAATGAAGCTTGGCGGTCAAACCCCGCTGGGCAAAAAAACGACGGGTGTTTTCCTGACGCGCCGCCGTCATCAGCCCTGCATCACCAATGTAAACCACCCGCTTTGGGTTAAAAGCCGCAGCCGCATAGATGTTTTCGACCGGTTCCTTGTCGAACAGCTCCACTAAAGTTTCCAAGCGCTCACCTCCCGCATGGCTTTTGCTGCTTTTATGATACAGGATTTTGTGCCGTCTGGCAAGGACTTGGGATATCCTGTTTGCGCTTATGTACGAGCCGTTGGCTTTTTGTCATAAAGGCGGATAAAACCGGCCCCTCTTTCCTTTTTTTCCTAAATCGGGTATGATTAAGCTGCAAGATATCAATCATCCGTAATGAAAGGGGTAAGATTTCAATGGCAGAATTATTATACCAGGGGCATGGCAGCCTCCGCTTTCAGACGAACAAAGGAACGGTTATTTATCTGGACCCTTACGCGGGCGAAGGGTACAATTTGCCTGCCGACCTTGTATTGGTCACGCATGGTCATCATGACCACAATGTTATAACGCTTCCCGCCAAAAAAGAGGATTGCGCGGTGATTACCTATGCAGAAGCTCGGACTGACGCAGGTTATCAAAAATTTACGGTCAAAGACGTGGAAATAGAAGCGGTCCCTGCCTATAACGGCCACCATGACCCGGGTGAGTGCGTGGGCTACCTTCTGCGGTTTGACGGCCTGTGTGTTTATGCCTCCGGAGACACCTCGAAAACGGACTGGATGAAAACGGCGCCCGCGCTCCATATTGATTACGCGCTCTATCCCATCGACGGTATCTATAATATGGACGCCGCAGAAGCGTCGGAATGCGCGGCGCTGGTTGGCGCCCGTTACAGCATCCCGATTCATATGAAGCCGGGCGGGCTGTTCGACCGGGCTATGGCTGAAACGTTTTCTGCTTCCGGCAGGATCATAGTGGAACCCGGCGAGACGCTGCCTTTGTAAGGATATTAACCTTCCCTCTTCCACGCTTTCCGGAAATATGTTACAATAATGCTTGTCTTCCGTTTCTGTGGAGAACACCGTAATATAGTGATTGAGAATTGCAGAACTGTTTTAAACGCCGTTTTGAGCGGCATGTGAAATGCTTTCCGTTTTATATCAATCACACGGTTTTTGGCATTGCCTGAAATCCACTCCAATGGTTTTCAGGTGAAACGAATCTATTTTATGAAAGCAGGGATTAAGTGGCGGAAATGGCTTTGGGCTCCAAAGAGGAGCGTAGGTTTTTTTATAGATCGGTCTTTTCGCTGGTGCTGCCTATGGCGCTCCAGAATTTGATCAATGTGGCGGTCACTTCGGCGGACGTTTTGATGCTGGGGAGCGTGGGGGAAATCGTCCTCTCGGCATCCTCTCTGGCGGGGCAGGTCCAGTTTGTCATGACGCTGATCTTTTTCGGGCTCACCTCGGGCGCGGCGGTCCTGACCGCCCAGTACTGGGGAAAAGGGGACACCAAAACCATAGAAAAGGTCATTGGGATTGCCATGCGGTTTTCCGTTTTGGTGGCGCTTTTGTTCACCGTAGTGGTCGAACTTTTTCCGGCCCAGGTTATGTCGATTTTTACGGCGGAACAGCCCGTAATCGACGAAGGGGTAAAGTACTTGCAGATTGTGGCAATTTCTTACCTTTTGACCTCGGTGACAATGGTTTACCTCAACATTATGAGGAGCGTGGAGAGGGTTATCATATCAACCGTCGTTTACCTTTGCTCCCTTGTCTGTAATGTGCTCATCAACAGCGTTTTGATCTTCGGCCTGCTTGGTTTTCCAAAGCTTGGAATTCAGGGCGCGGCAATCGGCACGGTTATTGCCCGGGCGCTGGAACTCACCATTACCTTGATTTATTCCAGGCGGAAATCGAACCCGGTTCGTCTTCGCTTCAGAAGCCTGTTTGTTCACAATAAGCTTTTGTTCCGAGATTTTCTGCGCTTCTCCATTCCGGTTACCCTCAATGAACTGATGTGGGGACTGGGCGTTTCGATGAACTCGGTTATTATCGGCCATTTGGGGAGTTCGGTGGTTGCGGCAAACTCGGTCGCACAGGTCACCCGCCAGCTTGCGACAGTGGTGGCGTTTGGCATTGCGAACGCCACGGCAATCCTGATCGGCAAGGCAATCGGGGGAAACCTGTATGACAAGGCACGGCTTTATGCCAAACGCTTTGTGCGCCTTACCCTGATTTTCGGGGGAATCGGCGCCGTGGTAGTTCTGGGGGTTGCCCCCATCGCTTTGGCGCTGATGAATCTCTCTGCCGATGCGCAGGGTTACCTTGTCATCATGATGGGGGTCATGTCTTATTTCGTCTTTGCGCAGGCTTTCAACACCACAGCGATTGTCGGCGTTTTTCGCGCGGGCGGGGATACCAAGTTCGGCCTTTTTCTCGACGTAGCCACCATGTGGGGCGGCTCTATTCTGATGGGTGCGCTCTGCGCCTTTGTTTTCCACTGGAGTATCCCTTGGGTCTATGTGGTGTTGATGAGCGATGAAATCATCAAAATTCCCTTTACGACCTGGCGGTATAAGAGTGAGAAGTGGCTGTGCAATGTCACGCGGGATTTCGGATAAAGCGGGAACCTGCGGGTGGTATAGAAACTTTATTCAAGTACATATTGAAAAGGAAAAGCCTTTTTGATACAATAAAGACAAAGCCGGAACCGACTGCCGCCGGGTAGCCAGTTCCAATCTGGCGTCAGACCGCTGCACCGTAGGCCGTTGTGGTGCAGCAGCCTGGCGCTTTTTAAATGGAGGTAAAAATGAATCGGGAACAACTGCTGTCGGCTCAGCCGCTAAAATTATTTGCGCGTTATGTCTCACTGAATGTGGCAAGTATGCTTGGGCTTTCCCTTTACATTCTGGCGGACACTTATTTTATTGCAAACGGTGTCGGGAGCGAAGGCTTGACTGCACTCAATCTTGTTCTGCCCATTTACAGCGCAATCAATGGGCTGGGCCTAATGCTCGGTATGGGCGGGGCGACCCTTTATTCCCTTTTGCTGGGCGGCGGAGATTTGGAAAAAGGCGGGCGTGTCTTTACCCGCACGGCTATGGCAACCGCGGTGTTTGCAGTTTTTCTAGTCGGTGCGGGGGTTCCTTCGGCATACCCGCTGGCAGAACTGCTTGGCGGAACAGGGCAGGTTCTTGACTACGCCGGGCAGTACTTGCAGGTAATTTTTGCTTTCTCGCCCGCTTTCCTTACAAATAACCTGCTTGTTTGCTTTGTCCGCAACGACGGGAACCCAAATCTCTCCATGGCGGCAATGCTGATTGGGTCCTTGAGCAATATCGTGTTAGATTATGTTTTGGTTTTCCCTCTTGGAATGGGGATGTTCGGCGCCGCACTGGCAACCGGGCTTGCCCCAGTTCTGGGGATTACCGTCTGCTCCTTCCATTTCCTGCGCGGGCACAGCCGCTTTAAGTTTACACGCGGCGGCTTGCAGGCTGGGGAGGTGAAAAAGGTGTTTTCGCTTGGGCTTCCCTCCTTGGTCAACGAGCTTTCATCCGGGCTTGTGATTTTGGCGTTTAATTTTGTCATCCTGTCGATTACCGGAAACACTGGGGTCGCCGCTTATGGAATTGTGGCAAATCTCGCGTTGATTGCCATAGCCGTTTTTACTGGGGTTGCGCAGGGGATGCAGCCGCTTTTGAGCGTTTACCACGGCGCGGGGAAAAAACGGCGAATCCGGAGCGTTCTCCGGTACGGGATTTTAACAGCCCTTATTTTGGGCGGACTGTTTTATTTGATCGGGTTCCTTTTTCCTGATCCGATCATTGCGGCTTTCAACCGCGACGGCGGCCCTATTCTGGCCGCGACGGCGAAAGAAGGGATACTCCTTTATTTTATATCGTTCCTGCCCGCGGGCGTCAATCTGGTATTCGTTTCTTTTTTCTCTTCAGTTGCGCGCCCGGCGCCGTCCTTTTTTCTTTCGATCAGCAGGGGATTTCTCTTTGTTCTGCCTTTCCTGTTCACACTGCCCGCTTTTTGGGGATTGACCGGCGTCTGGTGGTGCGTTCCTCTGGCAGAAACGCTGACCTTTGCCGCTGGGCTTGTACTGTTGCTGCGGTACCGGAAAAAAGAGAGGAATTCCGCCGTTTGACTTTGGGTGCTGAACGCGCTATAATGCGATTAAAAAGAGGGGAAGGCGTTTTTCCCCGGAGTGGTAATTTAATCCTCTTAGAAAAAGGAAACGTGAAAGCAAACGGCTCTGCGGCCGATGTTTTTTGTGGAATGGACAGGGCTTTCAGATCCTGCAAGTTTATTATTTTATGATGCGGGCAGGCTGTCTGCGCCATGGGCCGTATAGCATTTAGAGGCTGCTTTTTGTCCCTGGGCATAGTGAAGTTCTGTTTTTTTGACATATTTAACAGCTTTATTTTGCCTTCAAGCCGTTTTTAAAAAAGATTGTTGGAAAACCGCGCCGCTTGAATTGTTATGGTTATAGACAAACGGCGGCCGGCAGAGTCCTTTCTGTGTCTAAGGGAAAAGTATATTGAATAAAGCGGCGTCAACGGTTAAAGTTTATGGAAAATACAGTAAACGAAAAAGCGATGAAATGGAGAATCCAACTATGAAAACAATTCCGCTTCCATTTGGTAATCAAACGCTTCCCTGCACCCTGCCGGAGGAAAAGCTCCGGGGCGTTCTTGTTTCTTCTCTGCACAGCTACCGTTCGGAGCTGAGTGAAAGGGAACTGGTGGAACAGGCGCTGCGGCAGCCTATCGGTTCCCGCCCTCTCGCCGAATTGGCAAGGGGCTGCAAAAAGGTGGTGCTCATCGCAAGTGACCACACCCGCCCTGTGCCAAGCAAGCTGTTGATTCCCCCCATGCTGCGGGAAATCCGCAGAGGTAACCCTGAAGCGGAAGTCACCATTTTGGTGGCGACCGGCTGCCACCGCAATATGACAGAGGAAGAAAAGCTCTATAAATTTGGTCCGGAGATTCTTGAAAGTGAAAAAATCGTCGTACACGACTGTGACGATGAGGGGAATTTAATTGACCTTGGCAAACTTCCCTCCGGTGGGGCGCTCACTTTAAACCGCCTGGCGGTGGAGGCCGACCTGCTGGTTTCGGAGGGATTTATTGAACCCCACTTTTTCGCCGGATTTTCCGGCGGACGCAAAAGCGTCCTGCCGGGTGTTGCTGGAAGGAAAACGGTTGTGGCAAACCACTGCGCCGCCTTTATTGACGATCCGCGTTCCCGCACCGGGATTCTGGAAGGGAACCTGATCCACCACGATATGCTCTATGCCGCCAAACGATGCGGTCTTGCGTTTATCCTTAACGTGGTGCTCAATTCTGAAAAAAAGGTAATTCACGCTGTGGCGGGTGGTTGTGAAGAAGCGCACCGGGCAGGGGTGGAATTCCTCTCCAGCCTTTGCGGCGTGAAAGCCGCGCCGGCGGATATTGTTGTTTCGACCAACGGCGGGTATCCGCTTGACCAGAATATTTACCAGGCCGTCAAGGGAATGACGGCGGCGGAGGCCACTGTGAAGAAAGGCGGCGTTATTTTAATGCTCGCAAAGTCGAACGACGGTCACGGCGGCCAGATGTTTTATGATACTTTCGCCCAGGAAAAGAACCTGGACGCTATGATGGCCCGCTTTCGGGCAACCCCTGCGGAGGAAACCATCCCCGACCAGTGGCAGTCGCAGATTTTTGCACGGGTTTTGCAAAAAGCGGCAGTCCTTTACCTTTCTGACGCGCCGGATGAAATGGTGCGCGCTCTTCACATGATCCCGGTCCACTCGGTGGAAGAAGGGCTTGAAAAAGCTCGAGGGCTCCTTAAAAAGCCGGACGCCTCTGTTACGGTGATCCCGGACGGCGTTTCGGTCATTGTGGAAGAACAGGGGGCTGCGCAATGAAAAAAGCGATTGTCATCCCGGACTCCTTTAAAGGCACTTTAAGTTCCGGCGAAATCTGTGAAATTATGACGGGGGCGGTCAAAGGGCAGTTCCCGGATTGTGAAATTATATCTGTTCCGGTTGCAGACGGCGGAGAGGGAAGTGTCGATTGTTTTCTCACTGCGCTTGGCGGGGAAAAGGTGACGCTGACGGTTACCGGGCCGTATTTCAAGCCAATGGAAGCTTATTATGGATTGATCGACGGTGGAAAAACCGCTGTAATTGAAATGGCGGCCTGCGCGGGACTCCCCCTTGTTGAAAATAATAAAAACCCGGAAAAAACTACGACTTACGGGGTTGGGGAGTTAATCCTTGACGCGGCGAAACGGGGCTGTAAAAAAATGATCGTCGGGCTGGGCGGTTCCTGCACTAACGACGGCGGCACCGGCGCCGCGGCGGCAGTTGGAGTCCGGTTCTACAATGACAGGGGAGAGGACTTTGTTCCGGTCGGAGGAACGCTTTCTGAAATTGCGCGGATCGATGCTTCGAGAAGATACGCCGCATTGGACGGAATAGAAATTGTCACGATGTGCGACATTGACAACCCCTTTTATGGCGAAAACGGTGCGGCCTATATATTCGGGCCGCAAAAGGGAGCGGATGATGAAATGGTCCGCCGCCTTGACGGCGGCTTACGGCATCTCTGCGGCCGCATTGAAGACAATTTGGGGCTCGACCTCAGCGCAGTTCCCGGCGGGGGTGCGGCAGGTGCAATGGGCGCCGGGATGATCGCCTTTTTTGGTTCCCGCCTCCAGATGGGGATCGAGACAGTGCTGGATACAGTCGGCTTTGATAAAATGATGTGCGGCGCGGATGTGGTTTTTACCGGCGAAGGGAAGATGGATTCCCAGAGCCTGCGGGGTAAAGTGGTCATTGGTGTGTCACGGCGGGCGCAAAAGGCCGGAGTACCGGTTGTTGTCATTGCCGGCGGCCTGGATGAAGGGCTGGAACCCGCCTATGAAATAGGGGTTTCCGCGGCTTTTTCGATTAACCGCCTGCCGCAGGACTTTTCGGTCAGCCGTTATGCGAGCCGGGAAAATATGAAATTTGCCATGGAGAATATTGTGCGGCTCTGGAAGGCCGCGTCTAAGGGAGAATAATGTGTGGACGGCAAAATACGGAGTAATATCAAAACAGGCGCGCTGGTTGATGTCGTCCTCAAAAAGGATCAGCCTACGGGCAGGCTCACCCGCGGCCGGGTCGGACGAATCCTGACCAACAGCAAAACCCATCCCCATGGGATTAAGGTGATGCTGCAGGACGGCCAGGTTGGCCGGGTACAGGTGATTGTAGAGGAGGAAGAAAAGAAATGAATTTGTTTGTCTGCTATCCCAAATGCACCACCTGCCAGAAGGCGGAAAAATGGCTGAGGGAAAAGGGGATATCTTTTGAAACCAGGAATATTAAAGAGCAAAACCCCACGGTAGAAGAACTGCGCGCGTGGCACCTGAAAAGCGGTCTGCCGCTGAAACGTTTTTTCAACACCTCCGGACTTGTCTACAAATCGCTGGGGCTTTCCACAAAGCTTGCGGGGATGACGGAAGACGAGCAGTACGCACTGCTTGCAACTGACGGAATGCTGGTCAAACGTCCGATTATTGTGACGGATGACGCCGTTCTGGTCGGATTCAAGCAGGCCGAATGGGAGAGCGCTCTGTAACAAAAGGGAGATTCCGATGATATACCGTCTGGCTATTTTAAAAGACTTTGAAACTCTTGCTTCCCATGACCGTTGGATTTCAAAAAAGGAGCTCCAAAGTGTTATAGCGAACGGCAGGATTTTAGTGGCGGAGGAAAATGGCGTGTTCGCCGGATGGCTCCGTTACGGCCTTTTCTGGGACGAAATTCCTTTTATGAACATGCTCCGCTTTAAAGAGGAGTACCGTGGAAAAGGTTACGGCCGGGAGCTGGTTGCCTTTTGGGAAAGCAAAATGAAAAAAGAGGGGTTTTGTACCGTTATGACCTCAACCTCGTCCGCTGAAGGGGCGCAGCATTTTTACCGTAAGTTGGGCTATTCAGAAACTGGGGGGTTCCTGCCGGAGGGCGAGCCGTTTGAGCTTCTTTTTATGAAGCGCCTTGGTTGAATAAAATATGGCCGT
>ERZ1673695.2896-NODE-2896-length-11558-cov-6.348344_pt1 | contig 11558 bp, 15 predicted proteins | sample MGYA00580225_ERZ1673695 | MGnify/ENA primary metagenome ERZ1673695 (study PRJEB41218, sample SAMN15661739) | gut metagenome | host: Homo sapiens | place: Canada: London | collected 2015-08-20/2019-03-30 | study: EMG produced TPA metagenomics assembly of...
GTACCGGATGCAAGGCCGAAATCGACTACTGTAAGACGCACGGGATCCCGTATGTGTTGCATTGCGATCCCACTGCGGCCGAATAACTAAATAGATGTGGTTGGAAATGTGAATGCCACTAAATCAGTGGTGATATAGGAGGTGAGCGGATGAAGCCGACAGCAAAGCAACAGGCATGGATCGATTACTACAAGCAGGGACATACCGCCACCGAGGCGGCGAGGCTGGCGGGGTATAAGGCGAAAAGCGATAACAGCTTTCAAAGCATCGGTGCGGAAAACTTGCGGAAACTTGCGGAATATGTCCAAGACCGGGAATCCGTGCTGGAAGTGCCAAGGATTGCCGATATGGCGGAGATCAATGCTTTTTGGACAGATATCATGCGGAGTGAAGAGCAGGACCCAAAAGACCGTTTAAAAGCCTCTGAACTGCGCGCCAGAGCTGCCGGAGGGTTTATTGAAAAGGTGCAGGTAAGCGGCAGCCTTGAAACCGGGTTCGACAAACTGGAAAATGTGCTGAAGCAACTGCGTGGTGGTGGCGTTGGCTGATTTGATGTTATCCGAAAAATACAAGGCGTTTCTTAGATGTGACGCTCCTGTGGAATTTCTCGAGGGGACTACCGCTGCCGGAAAAACTACGGTTGGCCTTTTCAAATTCATGCTCAAAGTGGCCGAGAGCGACAAGCGTATTCACATCCTATCCGGACTCGACCTTGGCACGATCGAAAAAAACATCATCCAAAAAGAGCTGGGGATCCTGGACGATTTTGGTCCACTGACCGAATATAACGCTTCCGGCCGAGGTGGAAACACGCTTCCGCACATCGTATTCCACACGCCCAGTGGGGATAAGATCGTCTATGTACTGGGGTACGACAATAAGGCGCGCTGGAAAAAGGCTCTTGGCGGTCAGTACGGATGCCTGTACATCGATGAGATCAACATCGCGGACATGGAGTATGTACGAGAGGCTGCTATGCGCTGTGATTATCTTCTGGCCACCCTGAACCCAGACGATCCGAGTTTGCCGGTTTATGGCGAATATATCAACCATGCCCGCCCTCTTCCCGAATGGAAAGACGAGACGCCGAAAGAGATTCTTGAACAACTCAATGAGGAGGAAAAACCGGGTTGGATCCATTGGTTTTTTTCATTCGAGCATAACGCCGGGCTGCCGCTCGAAAAGAAAGATCAGATTATCCAGAACGTTCCCAAAGGCACCAAGCTCTACAAGAACAAGATATTGGGATTGCGCGGCCGATCAACAGGGCTTGTGTTTAACCTGGAACCTCGGCATATGATTCCCGCCGCACAAGCGAGAGATTATGTCTATGTGCAATTTTCGGCCGGCGTCGATACGTCGTATTCCCAGCAATCCCCGGACACCTTCGCGTTCGTATTCACAGGAATTACAGCAGATCGGCGGAAGATCACTCTGGCAGTCGAGGAACACAACAACCGAGACCGGGCGATTCCGATCACGCCCAGCGATGTTCCGCCGCTGCTGATTCAGTTCCTTGATCGTAACCGGCAGAAATGGGGATTCGCCCGAATGGTCTATATCGACAACGCCGATCACGCGACGATCTTAGAGTGTCAGAAGTATGCACGGCAGCACGGTAGCGTGTACAGTTTCCAACCCGCCTGGAAGAAGACGACACTCATTGATCGGATTAACCTGCAGGCCGGATGGATGGCTCATGGAGATTATTTGATCGTTTCCGATGCCTGCGGGCCCCTGGTCAAGGAGCTGGGCTTATATTCCTGGCGGGAGGATAAGGACAACACACCGGAGGACCGTAACGATCACTGTATCAACGCGGATCAGTATAGCTGGCTGCCGTATAAGGACCGGATAGGGGGCAAGGCATGAAAATCAGCGAGAGGGTGAAAGCCAGAATGCAGAAGTGGCTGGAAGTGCGTCCGGCATCAAACCGGGGCGATATCGTCATAAGAGAACCGTACAGCTTTGAAACGGATGTTATCCGAAACCGGGTGTGGTATAGAGGAGACGCCGACGAGCTCAAGCAGCTGTATGCGCAAATCCCGTCCACGGATGCGGGATGTAGCCGGTTCTGGTCCGCCGTTCCGGTTGGCGATAAAGTCAGGAAACTGCATACCGGACTTCCGGGCATCATGGTGGATGTATTGGTCGGAGTCGTAGCAGGAGATTATGATGGAATGACGTTCCTGGACGACGGAGGAAATGACGATGAGGGCAAGATTGCACGCTGGGACAAACTACAGGAGCAGATAGCATTCGGGGATGTGCTGGAAGAGTCTCTGACCGATACGCTGGTAACCGGAGGAGGGGCTTTTCGGATATCGTGGGATACGAAAGTATCCAATGCACCATCCCTCGAATTTTTCGGAGAGGATCGATCGAAATCCCACTATCAAAGCGGCTTTTTGACGGGCGTATCGTTTTACACGGATTACTGGCGCGGAGACGATAAATATCAGCTGGAAGAGATACGTGAACCCGGAAGAATCCGATACATATTGCGCGACGCGGGAGGCCGGGAGGTAAGTTTAGACATCATCCCAGAATTATCTGCTCTGTGCGACACGGAGATTCCTTACGGCCTTATGACCGCCATCCCGTTCCGGGTATGGCGCAGCTCCAAACGGCCTGGGCGCGGGCGGTCTATTTATAACAGCAAGACGGACGATTTCGATGCTTTGGACGAGATTGTTTCCCAATGGCTGGACGCCGTGAGAAGAGGGCGAGTCCAGCGATATATCCCCGAGGATATGGTCCCCAAAAATCCGAAGAATGGGTTACCCATGAGCGTGGATTCCTTTGGATCCGACTTTATCCAGGTGGAAAACCCCATACGGGAATCCGGGAACGAAAGTCATAAAATAGACCTGGTGCAGCCGGACATCCGGTACGAAGCGTATAAAAACTCATACATGTCCGCGCTGGATCTCTGCTTGCAAGGCATCTTGTCGCCTGCCACTTTGGGAATCAATATTGCGGCCACATCCTCTGGGGAGTCAAAACGAGAGGGCAAAGACGTCACTGGATTCACACGCAATCGCATCACCGCAAAGCTAGAGGCCGTCCTGCCGAAGGTGGCCGCGGTGCTGCTACAGATCGACGACTGGATCAACGGGCGACCGATCGGCGAGTATGCGCCGACTGTATCATTCGGCGAGTATGCAGCGCCTGACTTTGGGTCCCGAATCAAGGCCATCCGTGAGGCAGACGCCTGCGGAGGCGTGAGCACGGAGGCCAAGGTAGAGGAGATATGGGGCGGCTCCAAGTCCAAGGAGTGGATACAAGAGGAGATTTCCAGGATCAAACGCGAAAAGGGTCTATTGGAAATGGAAGAGCCAAGCGGAGGGGATGAGCTGCCGTGACTGCTCGTGAGATCGCGGACATCTTCGCAAAAATAGAGCTGCGTCTCATCGCCTCTCTAAAACGTAACCTGAAACGACACAAATCCGAGGAAGCGGATTATGGGTTCAGCTGGCCGGCCTGGCAGGCGGAGAAGCTGCGAAATGTTGAACGGTTCCGTCGCCAGAATCAAGCGATTATATCCGAATATGCTCCCGTCATTGATGCCGATGTGGAAGATTTGATACGGGAGGAATACGATCAGGGCGTTGAGGCGGAGACAGAGCCGGACACGCAAAACTTTTTCGGGGTCGATCGACGTCGGGTGGATAGCCTCGTCGAGGACGTGAACAAGAATCTCCATGAGGCGGAATCCTCATCCCTGCGGATGATGGATGACGTATACCGACAGACAATATACCGGGCAGAGCTGGCAGCATCCACCGGAAGTGTCACGATGGAACAGGCGGTAGACCTGGCGGCCAAAGATTTTTTGGCGGCCGGGATCAACTGTATACAGTACCGCAACGGCCGTCTGGTCAATATTGCTACCTATGCGGAAATGGCTATCCGTACATCCAGCCTGCGCTCATATTTGCGCGGGGCTGCCGATCAGAGAGCCGCGCTGGGGATCGATACGGTGTTGGTCAGTCAGTATGGAGCCTGTTCCGATACCTGTCTGCCATGGCAAGGCCGAGTATACATAGATGATGTTTGGGGATCATTTGACGGCGAGATAACCGGAGCCCGCGGCAAAAGCCGCAATGGCAAGTGGTATCCCCTATTGTCCACGGCCGTAGAGTCCGGCCTATTCCACCCAAATTGCCGCCACACGCTGTCCACCTGGATCGAGGGCGTCAACCGGATGCCTAAGCCGCTGGACGCAAGAAAGGTCCAGGAAACGGCGGTGCTTGAACAAAAACAGAGGCGCATGGAGGCCAAAATCCGACGTCTGAAGAGGCTGGCGGAGGGAACCCTTGACTCCGATAAGGCCAAGGAGTACCGACGCAAGGCCAGGGCCGCGCAGGCAGAGCTGAGGGCCTATATAACAGACAATGGAGATCAGCTCCAGAGGGACTACTGGCGGGAAAAGACCCACGGGATCCCGGCAGACGCCCGCGCGGTTGCAAAATCGGCCGAACGTGTTATACTGAGATCGGTTAATGTAGAGCCTCTGACGATCACGAATAGCGCCATCCAACGTGTTCCGATGGTAAAGACCCATGCGCTGGACGTAAATGGAAACAAGGCGCTGCGCAAGGCTCACCGTGACCTCCTGCGCGGCTTGCAAGACGCTGAACCGGGTACAGAAGCCATCGCGTATTACGACATGAATATGCGGCCTCTGGCGTCAAGCAGGGGCGGCATGTGGCGCGTGTCTGGGTTGAAGGTTAACCAGCCTCATGTATCCATCCACAACCATCCAAGTGGACACACATTTTCAACGGATGATATTAAGGCATTTATAGAGGCGCCGGAAGAAATCGTGCTGTCAGTGGTAGGCAACGGTGGTCAGATATACACCATCGAGCGCATGGAAAACTTTGATGCAGTCGGCCTTTACCGTAGGTTGGATGACATGATGCGGTCAGATCCCGAATATAATTCGACGCCAGAAAAACTGGTGGCATTCATGGAAAAATATCTGAAAGGGGTTGGCGATTATGGGTTCCGATACATCAGAAAGCCTTGACGTTGTAAAGAAACTGCTCGCCGACGAGGTTCACGATAGTGACCATATAGACGAGTGGCATTGGTTGTTTCACAAGGATCCTGAAATCAGGCGGTTAGTTAGGGAGCGGTCAGAAAGGATCCACCGCCGAACTATGGAGAAACTCGGCATTGAGGAACACAACGAACCCACAAAATGAATCCCCGTTGATTGAAGGCGATGCGCAAGCACCGTCTTTTTTCATACCTATTTTCAGAAAAAAAGGAGGAAAGGACATGCAGGAAGAGGAGAAAAGAGAAGTCGAGCAGCCCGCTGGGGAGACACCCGAGACCGACCCGGCCGCCGAGGAACCGAAAGAGGAAGAAGCGGCAGCCGATGATCATGCCGGGGAACCGGAGGCCCCCATGACGGAAGCGGATCCCGAGAAGGAGAAGCTGATCCGGGAACTGACAATTGCCCGCGCACAGCTGGCGGCGGTGCAGTCGGATATCGACCCGAAGCAAGCGGCGGACGCGGTGATCCTGGCCGTATACGCGCTGGATCAGGAGGGCAAAGAGGCAGACGAGAAGGCCATATCGGCGGCTCTCAAAGAGGTCATGGAACGCCACCCGGAATGGAAAGCCGGGGCAGCGCAGAAGGCACCAGACAAAGCTGGTGCGGATGAACAGGACAAGAAGCCGGAGGCGAAAGGGGCCCTGGCAGGCAAGGTCATATTTTGATAAAGAGAAAGGATGAATGAACCATGGCGAGAACAAACGCAATCAGTCTGTTGTCGGGCACCAGCACTCCCGCGACCCTGGCCGAAATTTACGGCCTGGTGATCGAAAACGTACAGAAGGGGGCTCTGTCCACGGCCCTCAAATCCAACCAGTACAGCGGTAATCCTGCTGCCGGTTCGGTGGAATTTTCGCGGTTTACCAATGCCGCTTCCAAGGATTACGGCACAGCCAGAACCGCCGGAGCGGGCGACAAGATCACCGTCAAGCCGGTCACCGTCAATCTGTCAACCCACAAGGAAATCGTGGAGGAAGTGGCAAAGTTCGACCTGGACACCTTCGGCGTGGCGGATATCATGCGCCGGCGGGCGGACAATCACGCCCAGTCCATGATCCGGGAACTGGATTCCGCCTTTTTTGCCCAGGCGGCTACCGAGGGCACCGCCTTCACACCCGCGTCCGGAGTGACGGAAATCCAGGGCGTTCTGGAATCGATGGTCCAGACGCTGGAAACCACCAAAAACGACAACACCGACGGCGTGGATCGCGACCTGATGGCCTGTGTGCTTTCCCCGGCCAAATACGGTGAAATCAGGACCTTCCTGGATACCCAATCCAACCCGAATGTCGATACGGCGGGCGAGGAATTCGGCATGTATCACGGTGTGCGGGTGTATAGCTGTACCCGTCTCCCTGCCAAAACAAATGCCCTGCTGATGATCTTCGGATCCGTCGCCCAGCCGGTAGTGACCTATCCGTATGGAGAGCCGGAGAAAATCCCGCTGTCCAACGATATGGCGGTGTCCCTGTTCTACGACTACGGGACCAAGGCGCTGACCCCTGACCTCATCCTAAAATGGGCGGAGGCGTAAGCCGTGAAATATCGTAACACTGAAACCGGTGTGGTCCTGGAGCCGTTGTCCCCGGAGGCCGAGGCCGCGCTGTCGAAGGATGAGCGGTATGAGGCGGTGGCCGGCAAGGGTCCGAGGAAGCCGAAGCCGGAGAACAAAACGGAGGGATGACCATGTATGTGAGCGCGGACGAGTATATGGCGCTAAGTCGTGACCATGCGGTGGCGGAGGGTCAGCTGACGCAGGCGCTGGAGGACGCGGAGCGCGATATCGACAGCCTGACCTATTGCCGTGTCCGTGCCGCGGGTGTCGACGCGCTCACGTATTTTCAGCGGGAGCTGGTCAAGCTGGCGGTTGTCCGTCAGGCCGACTTCCGGGCGCAATACGGCGATCAGCTGGAAAATCCCCTGGCGTCCTACTCCGTCAACGGTGTGTCCATGAGCTGGGATAAAGAAGCGGTACAATGCGTCGGCGGCGTATACGCCGCTCCGTCCGTTCTATCGCTGCTGAGGCAGACGGGGCTGACGTACCGGGGGGTGGGCCGATGATGTGGCCGGTGCTTGTGCCGGACGCCGTGTGTACGACGCCGGTCACGATTCGTCTGGAACTGCCCGGGATCAACGAGGACGGCACCCCCAGGGAGGGCCGGGTCATCGAGGCCATGGGCAATTACGCGGAAGCGAACAAGTGGATCATGGACGCCGAGCGCCGTCTGATCCGGCTACAGGCGGCGGTGCTGCTCAACGGGGACATCGCCCCGGAGCTGGAGACGCTGTCCGGCACGGTGACCGTCGCCGGCAGCGACACGCCGCGGGTGATCCAGTCCGCCGCCCGCGCCCGCAACCCGGACGGGACGGTCAACTATACCAGACTGGAGTTGATGTGATGGGTATAACAATCACCCTGGATCCACGGGCGCTTCAAGACCTGGAGGCGGCAGCCCTGCGGTCTGCGGAGCTGACGATGGAGGCGCTGCGCACCGACGTGGTTTCTGCACAGGTCATGCCGTACAACGTCGGAACCATGCAGAACGTTGATACCTTCACCGATACGTGGCAATCCGGGGACGTCGTCCACGCCGCCCTTGTCACCGGGTCCCCCCAGGCCCGCCGCCTGTATTTTCATCCGGAATACAATTTCCAAAAGGCAAACAACCCCCATGCCGGCGGCGAATGGCTGGAGCCGTGGATTGATGGGGACAGGAAGGATTTTGTCCGGGAAACATTTGAATCCCTGCTCAAAAAGGAGGCGAAGCTGTGACAGCGGAAAACCTCAAGAACTGGCTCAAGGAGCAGATGAAGCTCGGAGACGGGCAGATAGCGGTCGGCGCCATAGACGGAAACCAGAACCGGTATATCGGCGTGTATGACGGCAAAGCCTCCGGCACCCAGCGAATCTGTGTCGGCGGCAGAAAAAACACAAAATACCAGGACCGCGCATACGTCGTCCTGATACACTGGACCACCAGCCCGGTCGCCGCCTGCGCCAAAGCTATGGAGGTGTACGATTTGCTGCATGGCCTGTCCGGCACCGTCATGGATGGGGTGCGGGTCGTATCCGCCGACCCTGGAAAGCAGCCGGAATGGGCGGGCCGCGAGGGACGGATCTGTGAGTATGTTATCCGGATCCATATTCGATATGAAAGGAATGAAGAAAATGGCTAATACCGGAGTGTTCCCGGTTTTCGACAATGTGTTCAAGGTCGGCAAAGCGGGGCGAAGCAGCGAGGCGGCCGACATGGTGACGGTCGCGGAAATGGAAAGCTTTTCTGTGTCCATTGACGGCAACGTAGAGGAATGGAAGCCCATGGAAGCGGAGGGCTGGACAAAACGAATGACCACCGGTAAGGCGTTGACCATCAGCCTATCCGGCAAGCTCTGTCCCAGTGATCCGGGCAACGCCTATATAGCGGGGATGGCCTGGAAGTCCGGGACCGACTGCGACACCAAATTCGAGTGGGCCTTCCCCAACGGAGACAAGCTGGAAATGGAAGCAGTAATCAACGTAACTGCCATTGGTGGCGGCGACAGCACCAACGTGGCCGTCCTGGAGTTTGATGTGATGAGCCACGGGAAACCCACTTACACGCCTGCCGGCGCTTAAACAATACGGCCCCCGTCGGTAATGGCGGGGGCCGCACTTACAGGAGGAATCGACGATGGGCAAGCTCTATACCATAGACGGCAAGCTGCTGACCAACACGCCGGAAATCCGGATCGGGGACAAGGTGTATCCGGTGGACAGCCGAACCAGTACAGTCAAAAAGCTGATGAAGATTGATCAGGACGATATGGACGCGATCCTGAAACTGGCCTTCGGCGATAAGGCCGCCAAGGAAATCGATGAGCAGGATATTCCGTTCGCGGCGTATGTGCAACTGGTCAAGGTGGTCGTCGCGGCCATGACCGGGGAGGACGAGGACGTTGTTGACGCCCGATTTCAGCAGGCGGGCTCCCAATGAGGATGTGTGGTATGACCTGGAGCATGACCGGGTGCTGATCGAGCAGAGCATCGCTAAGCAATACGGAGTGTTGCCGTCCGATCAGGACAGCCTTTCTTTTGCAGACTGGTCTAAGCTAGTTGGCGGGCTGATGGAGGACACGCCCCTGGGACGCGTGGTGTCCATACGGTCCGAATCCGATCCGGATGTGATCCGGCGGTTTACCCCGGACCAGAAACGGATCCGGTCGGAGTGGGCGCGGCACCGAAATACGGCCAAGGCCCGTGACCAGATGGCTCTGCAGCGGGCGCTGGCGACGTTGTGCGGAAAGGAGGTTAGCGGGGCATGAGCATGTCAGTAGGAGCGGTATCCCTTGACCTTGAGATCCAAAACACCATTGTCAAGCAGCTCCGGGCCGCGGCGAAGAGCGGCGAGCAGGCGGCCGGTTCCGCCTTTTCCCGCGTCGGGCAGAATGTGGCCGATGCCATCAAGAGGCCCATGGACGAAGTAGACCGGCGGATCGGGGAATCGGTCGGCAAGGTCAAAAGCTGGACGGAGATGACCGCTGAAGAGTTGGCGAGGCTCAACCCGGAGTTCCGTGCACCGGTCGTCAAAAAATCGGCGCTTGCCAGCCAGATGACGGCAGACCCATACGGGGCTGAAAATCGCCCGCAGCCGGCAAAAATCGGCGATATGTTCACGGTCGCCGTCGACAGGGTGGAGCTGCTCAGGCAAAAGCTGGACATCGTCAATGCACAGCTGGGGGAGCAGGAGGCCAAGCTGAAAGCCCTGACCGCCCAGTATAACGAGACCGCTAATTCCAAAGGGGCCGACAGTGGCGCGGCCAGGGAGATCGACTCCCAGATCACCGCCGTACAGGCTAGAATGGTATCCCTGCAGCAATCCGTCAATCAGACGGAGGCGGCGATCCGCAAGGCGTCGTCCGGCAGCTCCGGGCAAATCCAGGCGGATGCCAACCGGTCTTCGGGAGCTGTGGGCAAGGCCATGACGTCCGTTCGGAAAAAGGTGAGCGACGCCTTCAAGGGCGCCGGGAAATCCGCAGGCAGACACCTGAAGGACATCGGCAGACGGGTCAACGGGCTGTCCAGAAGCGTTAAAAGCGCCTTTAAGTCCGCTTTTCTCATGGCGGGGCTGTATGCGGCCTTCCGTGGAATCAAGTCCCTGATCGGGGACGCCGTGGGCCAAAACAAGGAGTTTGCGGCGTCACTCAACCTCATCAAGGCCAATTTGCTGACGGCGTTTACTCCGATCGTCCAGGCCGTACAGCCTGCCCTCAACGCCCTGGCCTCCGGCTTTGCGGCTGTATCCCAGCGTATCGCGGCGGCGACGGCCGGTCTTTTTGGGCAGACATACGCCCAGGCTGCTGCATCCGCCAAAAAGATGCAAGCGGCAACCAAAGAAGCTAAAAAAACGGCCGGCGCACTGGCTGGATTCGACGAGCTTAACATTCTCGGCGGCTCCGGGAAAGAGGATGCGGGTGTAGACCTCGATGCGCTGGACGGTGCGTCGTATGGCGACGCAAAAGATTTTGGTAAAACCGTATCGGACATGCTGACGAAACTGGCCGCTGGTATTGGCCCAGCCATAGCGGCAATCCTAACCAAGCTCAAGGAGGCCGCCCCCGGTTTTGCCAAGGGGGCCGTGGCAGTCATCAAAGCGTTTGCCAGCGGTATACGGGATCACCTTCCGGAAATTATCCAATCCGGCACCGGCATACTATCTGCCCTGCTTGACGGGCTGAAAAAGGCGGTGCCCGATATTGGCGCAGCGGTGACAGACATCCTTACAACCCTGATCACCTGGTTTTTGACCTACAGTCCGCAGCTGATTGCCACCGGCGTGGCCATCCTGGCCAACGTTATAACCGGTATGTCGGAGCGGATGCCCGATATCATCCCCGTAGCGCAGCAGGCCATTATGACGATGATGCAGGGTCTCAGAGACAATCTCCCCGTGATACTGCAGTCAGGCATCACGATCCTGCTGGAGCTGATTAACGGCATATCCGCCACGCTCCCGAGCCTCATCCCAATGGCCGTGGAGTGCGTTCTCACACTGGTGCAAGGGCTGGCAAACAATGTGCCCATGCTGGTGGACTCGGCCATCCTGCTGATCGAATCTCTGGCTCAGGGCATCATCAATGCTCTGCCGATTATCATAGAAATGGCTCCGAACATCATCCGGTCCCTTATAGAGGGAACGGTAAACGCTATCCCAAAACTGCTGGACTGTGCCATCAACGTGGTCGGCGGGCTTGTGGGATACTTGGTTAACAATCTCGGAGAGATTTTTGAGTGCGCTCTTGATCTCATCATGGCCCTTGCCGAAGGACTCATCAAAGCAATACCAGAACTCGTGTTAGCCCTGCCCAAGGTTGTGAAAGCCATCGTGGACGGGATTATCAATACGGATTGGCTAAAGGTCGGTAAAGATATCATTTCCGGGATCGGAAACGGGCTTGTTGAAGGTGTCAAGAACATCGGTGGCGCCATCAAGGAAGCCGGAGGAAAGCTGCT
>ERZ1673695.2899-NODE-2899-length-11547-cov-7.984250_pt1 | contig 11547 bp, 6 predicted proteins | sample MGYA00580225_ERZ1673695 | MGnify/ENA primary metagenome ERZ1673695 (study PRJEB41218, sample SAMN15661739) | gut metagenome | host: Homo sapiens | place: Canada: London | collected 2015-08-20/2019-03-30 | study: EMG produced TPA metagenomics assembly of...
GCGACCTCCGGGTTATGAGCCCGACGAGCTACCAACTGCTCTACTCCGCGATATGAAATGAGGGGCAATGCCCCAAGTGCTTATATAGGATACCACATTCTTTTGGATTTGTCAAGCACTTTTTTATGGCGCGGCAAGCTGCCGCAGAGGGGGCGGCCCCTGCGGCAGGCCCTGCAGCGATCAGAGGTAGGCCTTCATGGCCTCGGTGGCCTTCTCGGGGTCCTCGGAGACGACGACGGTGAAGGACATGTTGTTCGCGGCGCCGAACTTATCGCACCACAGGACGAAGTCCTCGACCTCGGCGACGCCCGCATCCTCGACGAGCTTATAGAAGCTGTCGATGAAGATGTGGCTGATGTCGAAATTGCCCGCATGCAGGCCGCTGATGAAGCCCTTCAGGAACGTCAGCGTACCCATGGAATACTCCTGATAGTCGATCAGGCGAACGCGGATATCAATATCGTAACGGAGCTTGGTGCCCTTTTCGATGCAGACCATGCTGCCGGTTTCGTTCTTTACGGCCTCGTTGATGTCGGTGACGAGCTGCTTGGTCTTGCCGGAACCCTTCAGCCCCATGATCAGTTTGACCATCGGATGATCCTCCTTTGTTCTTCCGGCCGCGCCGGTTATGAGAAGGCCCCGGTACCTTCCGGTATACCTTCCCTGATATTTATTTTACCAAGTTTTTACCCGGATTGCAACACCAATTTGCACATTCGTCCCGCCGCGTCCGTCCGTATACAGGGCGGCGCATCTAAAAAGACATTTACGGCCGCCTCACGCGCGGCCGCCGCCCGGCCGGAATGCCGCCAGCAGCCGCGCGGAACGCAAAAACTTTTGCGATGATTGTGCACTATTATGTACAGAAACCGTAGGAAAATCGAGGTAATCCTGTGCTTTCTGCACAAAAAAATTATGGAAAGCGAGATATTTTGCTTTTGGCCTGCAAAAGTGGAGAAAGCGTCCCGGCGCCCTTGCATTGCTCCCGGAAACTTGTTAAAATATTCATACCATGGGGACAAAAAGCTCCCTATTTGGAAATTAGAAGGAGGATCTCTAATCATGAAACACATTTGCACGAAGTTCGTGGCGATGCTGCTGGTCATTGCCATGATCGCAGGTGTGCTGCCGTTTGCGTTTGCGGCAAACGTCGGCCCGTTCACGGATGTGAAGGACACCGACTGGTTTGCTTCGAACGTTCAGTACGTTTATGACAACGGACTGATGAACGGCACCACGACAACGACATTCGAACCGGAGTCGAATCTGACCCGCGCGCAAACTGCCATGGTCCTGTGGCGCATCGCCGGTCAGCCCGCTCCCACCGCCAAGGCTCCCTTCACCGATCTGGTGGATGCATGGTACCGTGATGCCATCGCATGGGCCGCAGAGCAGAAGGTCGTCAACGGCCGCGGCGACGGCACGTTCGACCCCGCAGGCTTCATCACCCGCGAAGAGCTCGTCACCATGATCTGGCGCTACGCAGGCGAGGCTGCCTCCGAGCAGGACCTGAGCAATTGGCCGGATGCCGATAAGGTCTATGACTACGCCGCCGGCGCCATGAAGTGGGCTGTCGAGACCGGCGTCATCAACGGCAAGGACGGCAAGCTCGCCCCAAAGGACAACGCCACCCGCGCCCAGTTCGCCGCCATCATCGAGCGCTACATGAAGCTCAATGACACGAAGGCCGACGACATCGTGATCCTCTACACCAACGATGTTCACGCGAACATCACCGGCGGCTCCAGCAAAGCCCCCACGCTGACGTATGAGCAGGTCGCCTGGTACCGCAACAACCTCCAGACCCCGTACAGCCTGCTGGTCGATGCGGGCGACGCCATCCAGGGCGAGGCCATCTCCACCCTGACGCACGGCGAAGCCATCGTTGAGGTCATGAATGCCGCCGGCTATGACTATGCCACGTTCGGCAACCATGAGTTTGACTACGGCATGGATCAGCTGCTCGACACCATCGTCCCGGCCGCAAAGTATCAGTACCTGACCTGCAACTTTGCCAGACTGGACGGCACCGCCATCGCCGGTGTGAAGCCCTATGCCATTGAGACCTTCGGCAGCAAGAAGGTCGCCGTCATCGGCATCAGCACCCCGGAGAGCTTCGTGAAGTCCACGCCCACCTACTTCCAGGACAAGGACGGCAACTACATCTATACCTTCGCCGAGGGCAACGACGGTCAGGACCTGTACGACTCCGTGCAGAAGACCATTGACGCCGCGAAGAAGGACGGCGCCGACTACGTCGTGGCCGTCGCACACCTCGGTATCGACGAGTCCTCCGAGCCGTGGCGCTCCACGGACGTCATCGCCAACACCACCGGCCTGGACGCCGTGCTCGACGGCCATTCCCACAGCACCATCCCGCAGGAGATCGTCAAGAGCAAGGACGGCAAGGACGTCATTCTCTCCTCCACGGGCACGAAGCTGAACAACCTCGGCAAGTTGACCATCAGCGCCGACGGCAAGATCCACAGCGAGCTCATCAGCGACCGTGAGATCGAAAAGGACGCCAAGACGAAGGAAGTCGTCGACAAGATCGTCGCAGAGTTCCAGGCCCTGCTGAACAAGGTCGTCGCCCACACGGACGTTGACCTCACCACCCAGAACCCCGAGGGCACGGCCCGCGCCATCCGCAACCGCGAGACGAACCTCGGCGACCTGTGCGCCGATGCTTACCGCGTCACGCTGGGCGCTGACATCGCCATCGTCAACGGCGGCGGCATCCGCGCCGACATCCCCGCAGGCGACATCACCTACAATCAGATCATCAAGGTCCATCCCTATGGCAACATGGCCTGCGTCGTGGAGGCCACCGGTCAGGAGATCCTCGATGCGCTGGAAATGGCCTCCCGCAACACGATGGCCGAGTATGTTTCCGAGTCCGTCGATGAGAACGGCAACAAGGTCTATAACGCCGTCGGCGAGATGGGCGGCTTCCTGCAGGTCTCCGGCATGAAGTACACCATCAACACCGCCGTGGAATCCACCGTCAAGACGGACGACAAGGGCTCCTTCGTCTCCGTGGAAGGCGCGCGCCGCGTGCAGGACGTTCAGGTCCTGAACCAGACCACCAACACCTACGAGCCGATCGACCCCGCCAAGACCTACACCCTCGCCTCCCATAACTACATGCTCAAGTCCGGCGGCGACGGCATCAACATGTTCCAGGACAACAAGCTCCTGCAGGACGAGGTCAAGATCGACAACCAGGTCCTCATCGACTACATCGTCGATTCCCTCGGCGGCAATGTCGGCGAGCAGTACAAGAACCTCGCGGGCGAGGGCCGTATCACCGTCGTCAATGAAACGAAGCCCGCGCTGAAGGACAATGAGTATGCCCTCAGCACCGAGCTGCCCGACGGCGCAAAGGTCGTCTTCGTCAACCGCTCCGTCAGCAAGGCCATGTCCGCGGCGAATTCCGAGGGCAGCGCCTACAACCGCGCGGGCGTCGATGTCACGCCGGTCGACGGCATCCTGACCACCGATAACGACGAGATCGTCTGGACGGTCGAAAAGACCGAGGGCGGCTTCTTCCTGAAGCGCACCGACGGCAAAAAGCTCTCCATCGGCAATAAGTCCGACGGCGGCACCTACAACAGCATGGGCTTCGACCAGGAGGATAACCCCGTCTGGAAGATCGCCCCGGCAGCCACGGACGGCTGCATCTACCTCCAGAGCGCAACGGCCACCGGCTCCTCCGGCGACCCGAAGAGCGTGGAGTGGTACGCACAGTATTCCAACTTCAGCATGTACTATGTCAGCAGCAGCAACGAAGCGCTGTTTGCCATGGACATGTACGTCAACACCGGCGCGGGGGAACCCGCGCCGGCCGCTACGACCGAGAAGTTGGTCCCTTCCACGCTGCGTGAGGGCGCTGAGATCCCCGCCTACATCACCACCCCGAAGGGCTACAAGGCCGACGGCAGCTTCCCCTTTGTCGTCATGATCCACGGCCACGGCGGCAACCACAACGAGTTTGAGGGCTTTGACAAGATCTCCAACGGTCTTGCCGAGCAGGGCTTCGTCGTTGCCACGCTGGACCTCCCCGGCTGCGGCAAGAGCGAGGAGAGCTTCCAGCTCAACACCATGACCAACATGAAGGCCGACGTTCTGGACGTCATCGACTACGTCTGCAAGAACTACGCCGTCGACAAGACCCGCATCGGTGCGTTCGGCTACTCCATGGGCGGCCGCATCACGCTCGAGCTGCTTGCCGAGGGCAAGTACAGCTTCTCCACCATCGAGCTCGTCGCTCCGGCGGAGGACCTCACCGACCTGAAGAACCTGTTCGGCGGCGCCGAGAACTGGGACACCATGAAGGCCGAGGCCAACGAAAAGGGCTACGCTGAATTCACCACCAAGTATGGCCAGCACCAGCAGCTGAGCAAGGAATGGTTCGCCGACCTCGAGAAGTACTCCGACGGTCTGGTCGAAAAGGCCGCCGAGAGCTACACCGGCGACTCCCTCGTCATCTGGGCCACGAACGACGAGGCAGTTTCTCCCTCCGTCTCCTCCGCCGTTGCAACGACGCTTGGCTCCGCCACGCTGAACACCTACGCAGACGGCCACTCCTACAGCTTCTACGGCACGACCGAATACACCATTTCCACCGTCAACAACGGCTCCGTCAACTATTTTGTGAACGAGCTGAAGACGAACGAGACCCGCATCCACGGCTATGTCCAGTCCATCGCCAAGTATGGCAACCTTGAGCTGACGATCCCCGGCTCCGAGCTTGACAAGGCCGGATTCGAATATGGCGATCTTCTGAAGATCACCGTGGACGGTAAGGAATTCACCGTCCCCTATGGCACGAACTACTCCGATGTCGATCAGGGCAGCACGATCCTCCGCAACTCTGAAGGCCATCTGACTCTCGCCATCAACATGGGCGACTTCGCCGGCAAGAACGGCATCGCCACGAAGAAGACCAACGAAGACAAGACCTATGAGTGGTACTACGCTGCCGAGACGAACATCCCCGCCGTCGTGACCATCGAAATGGGCGAAAAGGGCGGCTACTATGACGAGTGGCTCATCCACCAGCTCAAGCGCACGAACAACCGCGAGGACTATAAGAACCTGTCCGACGCCGAGTTCGCCAACTTCCGCAACGTCGCCACTACCGGCATGGGCGAGAACGCCCTGTACCGCTCCTCCAGCCCCATCAACGACGAGATCGGCCGCAACACCTACGCCGATAAGGCCGCCGAGGCCGCGGGCGTCAGGACCTTCATGAACCTCGCCAACGACGAGGCCACCGCGAAGGGCTACGAAGGCTTTGATTCCACCTACTATTCCAAGCAGAACGTCGTCTACCTGAATCTCGGCGTCGACTTCACCGCCGCCGACTTCAAGACCGGCCTTGCCACCGGCCTGCGCTACTTCACCACCCACGAAGGCCCGTACCTCGTGCACTGCACCGAGGGCAAGGACCGCGCGGGCTTCGTCTCCGCCCTGCTCGAGTGCTACATGGGCGCAGCGTATGATGAGGTCGTCGCCGACTACATGGTCACCTACTACAACTACTACGGCGTGACGAAGGAAGCCGAGCCTGCCAAGTACGATGCCATTCTCCGCTCCAACATCGTCAAGACCCTGCAGACCGCCTTCGGCGTCGAGGATCTGAAGACCGCCGACCTCAAGCAGGAGGCCACCGACTTCTTCAAGGAGCTGGGCCTCACCGATGCCGAGCTGACCACCCTCACCGCCAACCTGAGCAAGAAATACACGGGCGGCAGTACGGAGCCGGAGACGAAGTCCTATGTGAAGGTCACTGCGGCCCCCGAGGACTGGAGCGGCACCTACCTCATCGTCAACGAGGCCGACGAGACCAGCGCCTATGTCTTCAACGGCAATGACGCTGTCAACGGCTACGTTTCCGCCACGATTGCCAACAGCAAGATCACTTCCAGCACCGAGCTGGACGCCGTCGCTGTCACGATCGAGAAGACCACGGACGGCTACACGCTCAAGGTCAACGGCCAGTATATTTACGGAACCGACGGTAAGAATACGCTGAAGTTCACGGATACTGCTGCCAACGCGGTCAACACCATCACGCTCAGCGAGACCGATGGTGTGATCATCACGAGCAATACTTCCGTCCTGCGCTTCAATGCTGCAAGCAATCAGCTGCGCTTCCGTTATTACAAGAGCAGCAGCTACGCCAACCAGCAGGCCATTCAGCTTTATAAGCTCGAAGGCTGATCTGCAGATTCCAAAATATCCCGCCGGGGTTCCGGCGGGTTATTTTTATGCACAGCTTTGGAGCATTTTGTGCAGAAAATTTTAGTGTGTGTCTTTTGTAGGGGAGCGGCATGCGGGGAATGGAAAATCGAAAATGGAAAGTGGAAAGTGAAAAGCTTTCAGGTTTGTCATTCCGAGGAGCGAAGCGACGTGGGAATCTCGCAGAACCGGGGTGGATAGCAGGGTACTCCCGGCGAAAACGTGACCGGTTGCGTGAGATTGCCACGTCGGCCTACGGCCTCCTCGCAATGACAAGTCGGGGGCCAGCACCGTTTTAACGGCGGCCGGTACGGATCGGGGAGGGCCTTCCCGAGATTGCCACGTCGGCCTATGGCCTCCTCGCAATGACAAATATGGGGGCCAGCAGCGTTTTAACGGCGGCCGGTACGGATCGGGGAGGGCCTTCCCGAGATTGCCACGTCGGCCTACGGCCTCCTCGCAATGACAAGTCGGGGGGCCAGCACCGTTTTAACGGCGGCCGGTACGGATCGGGGAGGGGCTTCCCGAGATTGCCACGTCGGCCTATGGCCTCCTCGCAATGACAAATCTGGAGGCCTCGCGCCATAGAAGGAATGCCGTCCTTGTTGCAAGCCTGCAAGGCGCTCACTACCCGCAAGGGGCACGCCGCATCCGTAAGGCGGCAAAGCCGCCAACGGCTGCGCAGGGAGCGCCGCTACAGACGCAATTGGTGCGCGCCATTTTAACGATAGCCGGTTCGAATCGGCAGTGCGCAGCCGGGTGCAAAGTGCCCTCGCAGCGGAAAAGCCGAGGGCCTTCCGGAAGCGCAAAAAATCCGGGGCTGCGATTTGCAGTCCCGGAGGTTTTTTGGGTTCGATCAGGCCTTACCGGCGCAGCCGAGGACGTCCTTGAGCTTATGCTCGACGAGGGCCTTGATGTTGGCGCGGGCGGGCTTGAGGTACTGGCGCGGGTCGAAGTGATCCGGATGCTCATTGAAGTAGGCGCGGATCGTGCCGGTCATGGCCAGACGCAGGTCGGAATCGATGTTGATCTTGCAGACGGACAGCTGAGCGGCATGGCGCAGCTCCTCTTCCGGCACGCCGATGGCGTTGGGCATGTTGCCGCCGTTCTCGTTGATCATCTTCACATACTCCTGGGGCACGGAGGAAGAGCCGTGCAGGACGATCGGGAAGCCCGGCAGACGGCGGGAGACCTCTTCGAGGATATCGAAGCGGAGGGGAGGCGGCACGAGAATGCCGTCGGCATTGCGGGTGCACTGCTCCGGCTTGAACTTATAAGCGCCGTGGCTGGTGCCGATGGCGATGGCCAGAGAGTCGACGCCGGTCTTGGTGACAAATTCCTCGACCTCTTCCGGACGGGTGTAGGAGCCAACTGCGTGGCTGACCTCGTCCTCGATGCCGGCCAGGGTGCCGAGCTCGCCTTCGACGACGACGCCGTGGTCATGGGCATACTCGACGACCTTGCGGGTCAGGGCGATGTTATCCTCGAAGCTGTGGGAGGAGCCGTCGATCATGACGGAGGTGAAGCCGCCGTCGATGCAGCTCTTGCAGGTCTCGAAGTCGGGGCCGTGATCCAGATGCAGGACGATGGGGATATCCGGGTTCTCGATGACGGCAGCCTCGACCAGCTTCACCAGATAGGTGTGGTTGGCATAGGCGCGCGCGCCCTTGGAAACCTGCAGGATGACGGGGGCCTTCAGCTCGCCGCAGGCCTCGGTGATGCCCTGCACGATCTCCATGTTGTTGACGTTGAAGGCGCCGATGGCATAGCCGCCGGCATAGGCCTTCTTGAACATCTCGGTACTGGTAACGAGAGCCATTGTGAAAACACTCCTTTTTTTGTATTTTCGGCAGTGCGGGCAGTGGAAGGGCCGCATGCCGCTATCGTTGCGGGGCACGGTGTTTTCTTCCCGAAAATGCGCCGCCGCAGAGTTTTACCGTTAACATTATAACACAGGTGAAAGAGAAATCAAGTGGGGAAAATCACTGCTTTTTGTTTGAAAAACACCACTGAATTCAGCGAGATTAGCCGATGGAGATGGAGCGAATGTTGGGGAGGGGACAGCCCGGCCCGGCACTGCCGATTTGTACCGGCCACCGTTAAAACGGTACCGGCCAATGTAGGGGAGCGGCATGCCGCTCCCGGCGACGCGCTTGCAGTCCGTACAAACCGCCGTCAAAATGGCAACAGCCTCCGATTTGTCATTGCGAGGAGGCCGACGTGGCAATCTCGGGAAGGCAGTTACGTTTTCGCCGAAAGTGTCCTGTTATCCACCCCGGTTCTGCGAGATTGCCACGGGCGCAAAGCGCCCTCGCAATGACAAGTCGGGAGACTTTACCGTTTTAACGATAGCCGGTACGGGTCGGAAGTGCGCAGCCGGGAGGGGACAGCCCGGCCCCTACAACGCATTACCGCTTCTTGGCCAGTGGGGTGGATTTTTCCTGTGCATCCTGCAGCGCGAGGATGATGCGGTTCGAGACGAGCCAGCCGCGGGGGGTCAGGTACCAGCGGGAGCCGCTCTGCGCGGCGAGGCCGTGCCCGGCAAAGCGCTCGAGCAGCTGCTGCAGCGGCGCAAAGGGCAGCAGGTAGCTGCGCTCGTACTCCTGCGCGTCCAGCCCGGAGACGATGCGCGAGCGGAGCATGACGTACTCCCCGGCGCGCTCGCGCGGGGGGATGGTCTCGCACTCCGAGAGGACGGAGCCGTGGTGGGCGATGCCCTCGACATAGGTGCGCAGGTCCGGCTCGATGGTGAAGCGCTTGCCCGCGAAGTCCGAGGCGGCACAGGGGCCGAAGCCGAGGTACTCGCCGCCCGTCCAGTACTTCAGATTGTGGCGGGAGCGGAAGCCGGGCTTGGCAAAATTGGAAATCTCGTAGTGCTCGTAGCCGTGGTCCTGCAGGATCTCCGAGGCGGCAAGGTACATATCGGCCTGCACGTCGTCATTCGGGAGGTTGGCACAGTCGCGGTACTCCCACAGGGGCGTGTTCGGCTCGACCTTGAGGGCGTAGCAGGACATGTGCTCCGGCTTGAGGCGCAGGACGTTCTCGAGCGTGTCGCGCCAGCCGGTGAGCGTCTGGTTCGGCAGGCCGAACATCAGGTCGAGCGAGAGGTTGGCAAAGCCCGCCTCGCGCGCGCGGACGACGGCCATGCGCGCCTGCTCGTAGGTATGCGGACGGCCGAGGCGCTTGAGCATGTCGTCCTGATCGGACTGCACGCCGATGGAGATGCGGTTGAAGCCCGCGCGAACCAGCCGCTTGAGTCCCTGCGGCGTGACGCTGTCGGGGTTGGCCTCGAGCGTGATCTCGGGGTCCGCGCCGAAGTGGAAGCGCTTCTGCAGCTCGTCAAGAATTTTTTCCAGATTCTCCGCGCCGAAGAAGCTCGGCGTGCCGCCGCCGAAGTAGACGGTGTCGACCGTGTAGTCCGGCGCGAGGCGGCCCGTTTCGCGGATGTGGTCGGCCAGCGCCTGCAGGTACTGGTCCGTCGTGCGGCGGTCGCGGCTGCCGCCGAGGGAGTAGAAGTCGCAGTATTCGCACTTGCTCTTGCAGAAGGGGATGTGGACGTAAATGCCCAGCGGCTTGCCGGAATTGCTGCGCATGATCAGCCCCCGATCCTTTCGGAGATGAACGTGCGGAATTCGTCCGGCGTGCCCTTCGTAAAACCGGCCTTATTCACAAAGTACCACTGCTGGCGGCCGCAGTGCAGGAGGAACAGATGCTCCGTCTCGCGCAGCTCCGTGATGGTGGAATAACCGGCGTCGAGGACCTCGCCGTTCTCCTGCAGGGTCTGGGCGAGGGTGAGGTCATAAAAATCCGTGTGGAGGTGCAGGGCGTTCGAGCCGTACTTCGACTGGATGTTCTGCTGCCAACGGCGCAGGGCCGTGCGCGGGCCGCGGAGCTGGTTGAACAGGGCATAGCCCACCACGAGCACGAGCAGAAGGGCCAGCACGAGATGCATGGTGTTCTTCGTCATAACGTACTGCCAGACCATGATGCCCAGCAGCACGACGGACAGGCCGAAGCAGACCCACGTCAGCAGCTGCACATAGCGCGGCATAAGGCTCTTGGACGCCTCATACTGGATATCGGCGTCAATGGTCGTGTCTACAGAAAATCTCGATTCCATGGATGATCCTTTCCCGTGCCTCAGCGGCACTTCGGGCAGGGCTTGAGTCCCAGCTCGTTTTCGGCATAGGCCGTGTTGAAGATGTAGAAGGCCTGACGGTCCCAGTCCTCGCAGGCGTAGGTGTGGTAATAGTCGTTGTTGTCGCTGGCGACGCAGGCATTGCTGTTGTAGAACTCTGCCATATCGGCAAATTCGTTGTAATTTTTGGACAGCTCGTCATAGGCGTCGGACAGGGCATCGTACTGGGCCTGCAGGTCGGAGACGTTCTCGTTCTGCTGCTGCAGGAGAGAGTATTCCTGCACGAGGTCGTAATAGTCGTGATACAGGGCGTCATAGTTTTCGTTGGACTGGTCGAGGGCGTCCTGCAGGTCGCTCAGCTGGGCCTCGGCCTGACTCTGCTCCAGCGCATGGTCGGAGCGCTCGCGCTCGAGCTTGGCGTTCATGCCGTGCCACAGCAGGAAGCCGCCGACGGCCGCGCCGACGACCACAACGCCCAGCGCGATGAGTGAGACGAGCATACCGGTATTGCGGCGCTTGCGCGGGGCAGCTTCCGGGATGGGAGGCATGTCGGAGACGGGCGGCTCCGGGGGAATGGGGGGCATGTTGGAGACGGGCGGCTCCTGGGGAATGGGGGGCTCCTCGGGGACAACGGGCTCCTCGGGGACAACGGGCTCCTCGGGGACAACGGGCTCCTCGGGAACGGCGGGCTCCTCGGGAACGGCGGGCTCCTCGGGAACGGCGGGCTTCTCGGGGACGACGGGCTCTTCGAGGACGACGGGCTCTTCGGGGACGACGGGCTCCTCGGGGAGGACAGGCTCCGCAGGAATGACGGGCTCATCCAGAACGGGGGCCACAGGCGGGGTTACGCCGGGAATGGGCGGCTCGACGGGAGGCATTTCCCCGGCATTCGGGACTGAGCCGGGCGTTTGCGGCTCGACAGGAGCAGGCGGGACAGGACGGCGCACCGGCGCACCGCAGAACGTGCAGAATTTCGCGTCATCCCGGATCTTGTTTCCGCATTTCGTACAGAACATGGTGTGATCTCCTTTGTGTGTATTTTTGGAATGGGGCGGGGGAAAATGCCCGCATTCGAAGCCCTGTAAGGACAAATTTGGGAGCCTGCCGCATTCGGAGGGGCGCATTGGCAAGCTTGCAATCGCCTCCCTCCCGTGTCATTGCGAGGA
>ERZ1673695.2915-NODE-2915-length-11489-cov-28.685849_pt1 | contig 11489 bp, 10 predicted proteins | sample MGYA00580225_ERZ1673695 | MGnify/ENA primary metagenome ERZ1673695 (study PRJEB41218, sample SAMN15661739) | gut metagenome | host: Homo sapiens | place: Canada: London | collected 2015-08-20/2019-03-30 | study: EMG produced TPA metagenomics assembly of...
GCCGCCCACGGTATCCGCATCGCCGCCGCTTGCCGGTAATGCTGTGGGGAAATCCGTAATCTGCGCCTTCGTATGGGTATGCACTGCTTCCGCAAAATCGGCGGCGTGTTTGTCGTCCACGGTATCCGCGTTTCCCCCATCCGCAGGCATTGCGGCGGGGAAATCCGTGATCTGCGCCTTGGTGTGGTCATGAATCGCCTGGGCAAAATAAGAGGCCGGGTGCCCTTCCAGCAAAGCGGCATTGTCCGTACCGGGTAACGTGGGTATTCCTGCGTATATCTCTGCCAGGCTCTTGCCTTCCAGCGTATCCGCATCCCCGCCATCCGCAGGCATAGCCGCTGGAAAGTCGGTAATCTGCGCCTTGGCGTGGGTGTGAACCGCCTGGGCAAAATCGGCGGCGTGCTGATTGTCTACCGTGTCGGCGTTGCCTCCATCCGCTGGAAGCGTAAGCGGGAAATCAGTAATTTCCGCCTTGTTGTGCGTGTGCGATACTGGCGCAACCGCATCCAGCACGGCGTTGAATTTCTGAATAATAAGCTTAGAAAGCGCGTCAAATCGCTGTTGCAGTTGCTTCCAGGTCATGCCCTGCCCGCCGGAACGGATAGAATCCGTAGGGCGCTTGGGCAGCTCTTCCACGCTCTTTCCCGCCGTGTCCTCGGTTGTTATTTTGTAATCGTCTAAAGGAGCCATACTCAACCTCCATTCGCTTTCGAGTAGCCAGACGCATACACTTCGTACACAATGGCATGTATCCCAAACGGGCGGTTCAGAACATCCGAATACACCATGCAGGTGATCCGCTCAAACTTCTTTTCCTTAGGCTTGAAATATGCCGTTGTAACATCCGATGTGTCAAAAACATAATCCGCAAAATCCGTGTCGCCCCAGGTGAATATGCCAGTGCTAGCCTGCAATGTATCCTTGTATGGGGTTCGCTCCGTTTTGGTGCGAATCTTTACCACGCCATGGCTATGGGTTTTCATGTCCACCTTTGCGCCGCGCCGGTTGGTTCGCTTGAACCGGTTCGGCAGCCCGCAATCATCGTAAGGCAATACCCAGCAGGAGAAGATGGGCCGCCCGTCGTTGTTGTATGCCTCGCTTCGCAGCTCGGTCTCGTCATCTTCCCGCATATCCGTGTTGTATTGATAAATATACCCCTGTGGGGTGCCAAAGTAGAGCCTGCCGCCCTGCGACGCGATAACAGTAGCGGGTAGCGGCTCGCCGTCCCCGTCCCAACCGCATACCGTGTCAAGGTAATACCATTCGTATTCCATCTTGCCGCTAGATTTCTTGGTATATGCCTGGCGGCTGTCCGCGAGGTACAGGTGTCCGTTTACCAGGCAGCAGAGATAGCCCCGCCATTCCTTCATGTAGGCATTCTCTAGCCCCGATTCGTTCACGAGCTTACCGTCAACCGTAGTAGACCGATGCTCGATAACCCGTTCGGAGTTATAGTCCATTTTCCCCACTGCTTCCAAGCCGTAGGGGGAAAGGAACACCGGATCGTCCCGGAAGTTCAAGTGCCCGAAGGGGGCGATGCACCCAACGCCCGCCAAGGTGGATGACGCGGGATAGGCCTTTGGGTGCAAATCCTCGCCGGTATCCATTTCTTCCAGGTAAAACACCGTGGCGTCCGAGCCGTCGTTGCGCTTGTATAGTGCGAGCTTGGAGCCGATGATTTCCAAACCGGTAATTCCTGTCGATGCAGCGCCCGCCGTGTAGTAGGCGCTAGCGGATACGTAAGAGGCGTCGTTTACCTGGGTATGATAATATTGGTTCGGCGCATCGGGGTTCCCGGCAAAGAAGATGCGGTTATCGTATACCGCAGCAATCGTACACTTGTCGATTGCCCCGTCGGTATGCACCGGCATCGTTTGCGCAAATTGGATGGTTAGTTCTGCCTCGCCAGGGAACGCGGGTGCCGCCGGGGCGGTGGTGAAAGTTACGGTTTGTTTCTCCTTGGCCCGATTCACGGTAAAATCCGTGCCTTCCTTGAGCTCCGTACCCAGGTGCCAGGCTTTCACCGTCGCGGCATCCAGCGGAACGGTTGGATCACTGGATATCAATTGAAAGGTCTTTTTACTCCCGTCGCAAATGAAGGTGTTCTTGCGCCAGGGGGTAAGCACGTTCAGGGGCTGGAAGGGGACGCCGCCACCGCCTTCAACCGGAATGTCCCGATAGGTAAGGGGGATCGTCGGGTTGTCGTCCCGTACCGCAACCACCTTGTTCTCATCCCATTTATACTTCAGGTAAGTGCGCCCATCATGAATATAATAATCCCCGTCGAACGGCGTTACCCTGGATAGCGCCGTATTCATCCCGCTCCGCAGCCGTTTACTGCCCTTAAAATACGGGTAATTCCACCAATATAACCGGTCTCCGGTATGCACCAAAAACCGTACCTGCTCAACCTGTTCCTGCTCGGCTATCTTAATGCTGCGCCCGCCTTCCGTAGCCGTAAAGGCGTATACCACATACCAATATCCGTCTGGGTTTTGCCCGTATTGCAGGAAATCCCCCGTGCCCTGTTCAGGGGCTACAATATTGCTGGATAATTTACTCAATTCATCGCGAACGCGGCCATGCTCCTGAATCGCCACGTTCCCGGAAGCAGAGGTGAACATGAACAGGATATAGGCCGCGTCCCGCGTCCAGGCCAGTTCGCCGCCGCTGCCGAAATTGGTAATCTCCGTAGACTTGGAAAAAAGCGTATAGGCGTTGTTTTGCAGATCGTATACGTGGATTTTGCTTTCGGTGTCGCTATATCCGGCCAAATAACGCCCGGTAGAATCAAAGGCAAGCGCCCGGAGGTCTACATCTGCCAATGGCTGAATGATATCGGGGCTATAGGCGTCGCCATCCCATTTATAAAACGTTATCCCGGAAACCGTATTCACCGCAAACGCTTCCGGCCCGGCGCTTACAATGGATTTATCGCTTTTCAATATGCCGTTCGATTCCAGAGCGGAAATCGAGAGCACGGAAACGTCCAGGTATCGCAGCGCAGCTCCCACGCCGAATAACACTGAGTACCCATCCGGGGTTATCGAGATCGAGAGCGTATCCGTGGTATAGCCCGTGATATCCGGAACCGGCAGCTCTTGCTCGGCTACAATTTGCCCGCCTTCCAGCTTCGCCAGATATACGTACAAACCGTTATTGTCATACAGCGCCGCCAGGGTCGCGCCGTATTCGCTGGACGACGCAGCGCAAACGCAAACTGTAGACGGGATGGTCTTTGTACCTACCAGGGTATAAGCGCCGTCCACATACTGGGTGAACTCGATATCCGTATCCGTCCCATCCGATTTCCAGGCAAACATGTATTTGAAATCAGGGGTAAAGTAAAGGCTCCCGTCAATGGAAGCCCCGCTAACCCGGATGGTGTTGTTCGATTCGTGGAATTTCTCCGGGTTCCCGCCTCTCGTTATCGGGAATATACCCCATATATCATCCGCAAACTTCGCCAACTTGCGATACCCGGGAAAGGTTTCTACCGCCTGCCCGTCCCCGGAAGTATAGTCCTTATAAACATTGAGCGCATAGGGAGAACGGGAGCTGATAACATTCGTTGGCGCGGAGGTAAAATCTACCCCGCGAAAATTCGTAAACTCCCGCAGAATCGTGCTAGGGTTCGTTACAGCTTCTTCCCGATAACTAGCCATATACGTTTTCCACCTCTTCAAATGCGCCCTTGATTCCTATCCGCTCCCGCTCGAACTCGTACTTGTTCACGAAGTTTGCCGCCATGGATGGGTTCTCTTCGGTCGCCAGTCGGCCCGCCACCCCGTAGGGCAGCAGTAGCCGCACGACAACGCCTTCATAGGGCACCTCATCGGTTAACGCCGTCAAAAACGGCACCTCCGGCAGCGGCGGCTTTCCCGCCCAAGCCCGCAAGCCGTTGTTCAGCTCATAGGTTTCTTGCAGGAATAGGTTTAGGATTGGCAGGAAGCCGGGGTAATCTTCCTTTTCGCTAGCCTCCGCAAACATCAGCGCTAGCACGCTGTCAAAAATGGCGTCCGCTGTCATTCTACATGCCTCCCATCTCCGGCGATGGCATCGCTTCGGGGGCCGCTTCCCCGCCCGGCACGCCCGCCATCTGGGCCGCCATCATGGCTTGTTGCTGGGCCGCCGCCTCTGCCTGTTGGCGCTTTATTGCCGCCAATAGCTGGTTCTTGTTGCGAACATAGGAATCCGGGATATTCTCTAGGTACAGCACGGGATCCGTAACGAGCCCGCGCTCAAACATGTTATCTAGGGTTTGCACCTGGGCCACCTCGGAGAAGTAGGTTCCGGCCCCTACATCCACCTGCACGTTTAGCACATGATCCCGCAGCGTGCCGAAATCAAACTCGGCCATAACCTCGTTCCCCGCATCGTCCGTGGTCACGATGGTACGCACCCCGTAATCCGTCGCCATGATGTCCAGAAACACCCGCACATAATCCTCTACAAATTGATAGAACGCCGTGCGCTGCAACTCCAGGGGAATAGCCGTAGCCTTTTGCACGGAAATAATCGCCGTCGCGTTTTCCGGGCGGATATTACCGAGCGCGGCATCCGATGCGCCCATGAGCTCCGTCGTTTGCGTAATCAGGGACTGCAATAGGTTCATGGTGCCGCCGCCTACCTGCTGCCCCTCGATAGGCGCGGCTATCGCCGTCGTAGGATCGCCATTTACGCGAATGGCCCCAATTTGATTGCTCCAGCTGTCCAACTTAGTGCCATCGTATACGATCTTGGGGAATGCCATGTCGATCGTGGCCTTGCTGGCCATTGCAAACATTTTGTTGATGATGATCTGGTTCGGGATCAACTCCGTAATCGCGGCCTGGCCGTGATAGCTGTGCGCAATCGGGGACCAGGATTGATAGGAGATGGGGTATAGGCGGTACCCGGTATCGGTGGGTTGCTTGATCGTCACCTTCTCGGTACTCTTCGTGTACCATATTGTGCCGTTATGCCGGTAATACTTGGTCAGCACCACCACGCAATCCTGGCCGCTGATCGGGTCTTCCTCATCGTAGCCGTCACGATCAGGCGTAATCTGCATTACTTCATCTTCCGATAGCCCGTTGTCAATAGCCATATCCCGGGCCGCCTGTAGCATCATTGGCTGCACGATGATGATATAGGGTTGTTCCTGCACGTCCGCAACAAAGGGATTGCCGAACAACACATTGAGGTTGTCGATCAGCTCCACCCGGATGAGGCCGGTTGCCGCCTGCCCCGTCGGCGCACTAGGGTCGAAATAGGCGTGCAGGCAAACATCGCCATCAATACCCATATTGCGGATAGCGTCGCGATGCTTGGTACGCATGTTGTTTGCCTCAATAACGTTTTGCACTTCCTGCTCTGCCAACTTTAAGCCCTGCTCCGCGTCGCCTTGATAGAGCGCGTTGACGGGTCGAATGGATACGATGGTGTTGTCGGATACCAGCATTGCAATAAAGTAGGATACCACCCGCTTCATGATATTAAATACCGGCTTATCCAGGTTCGGCGCGTTCACGCCCTTCCATTGGTTCCCGTTATAAAAATCCCGGTTGCGGTGTACGTTCGTTTGCAGGTTCACGGATTCGTTATAATCCAGGCCCTTTTGGTACTCATCCCAAATGCGTTTCGGATCCGTCCTAATCTTACTCTTCTCCATCTTCTTGCACCGTCCCATCATAAGCCATGAGGTTTGCCCATTGCGCGTCTAGCGCCTTTTGCCGTTTTTGTGTTTCCGGTTCTTCCGGAGCGGCGGCTTGCAATTCAGGTTCGTCCTGATTCTTACGGCGCAAGCGAAGCACGCCGCAAGCGGCGATAGCTCCGGTCAACGCGCCAAGTAAAAACAAAGCCATTCCCATCCCAATTCCCCCTAATAAACATTGTCGCGCCCATAATTCACAAACGCATCCTCATCCGATTCCTCCGGCGCAAACGGATCATCTACGGGTAGCGGCTCCGCCTTCTGCCGCCAAGCTACGGCAAAATAACGCAGCGCGTCCGGCGCATGCGTGATATGGTGCGGCTCCGTAGCCACATCCGATGTCCGTTTTGCGTCGTATTGCAGCAAGGGCAGGCATTTTAGCAACGTCGTGCAGTTGGCGAAAATCTGTAGCGCCGGCTCTCCGTTGGCGTCCGGCTTCAGCATTTCCTTCAGGGCCAGCCAACCGGCCTCGCGGTTATTGCTCGACTTCGTGAAGGGCACGCCCGCCGCCGCAAACATGTGGGCCTTGCTCCGCCCGCTTTCCTGGCTCCTGCCCCATAGGTCGGGCGGGGCCAGCGTAACGAATACCTTCTCCTGGGTATGGGATAGGATTTTCGACGCCGCCGTGGAAATCGGCAGATCAGGCTCGCAAAGCTCCCGGAACACATAGGCGTGCTCCAATTCGTCAACGGCAATCCATAGGCAGGCCAGCATATCCAAGCCGTAGTCTATGGCCCGGTATATTCGCCAGTGCGACGGAATGGGGAATGGATCCACCACATGAATGCGGCGCGAGAACTCCGTAAAGTATTGGCCCTCAAATACATCCCATTCGCCGTATAGCATCGCTCGTTTGCGTGCTTCCGGCAGCGTTTCCAGGTCATGCACATACTTGGGGTTGTTGGTCATAATGTAGGCGTTATCATAAACATTGGCCTGGATAAAGCGATAATCGCGTGGATCCTCGGCTCCCTGATATTCTCGATCTACAAATAAGCGTTTTACCCAGGCGTGCCCAACGCCACCGGGGTTACAGGTAAAATACATCCGGGGCTGAAACGGCTCCGTCATTTCGCCGCTGGAACGGTTACACTCCATGAACGAATTGAACTGGAACTCGGTAAAATGGGTCGCTTCCTCCATGAAAATCACGTCGTATGCCTGGCCCTGGTATTGCAGCACGTCCCGTTCTGCGTCGCAATAACCCATCTTGATTCGGCTGCCGTTGGAAAACTGAAACGCCTTGTGTACTTCCTTGTATTCTGCAATCCCTTTCAGGTCTTTCATCATCGGGAATAGGTGGTTGTCCCGCAACTCCGGCAAGGTACGGCGCAACAACAAAATCTGGATTCCCGGATACCGCAATGCAAGCAGCTCCGCCTTTTTCCGTGCGGCCCAGCTTTTCCCGCCCGCACGGGCCCCGCCATATGCGATATAACGTTCCTGTGCCTTGAAAAACTCAATCTGCTTGGGGTAGGGGCTGATATTCAATACAGCTTCCATATTCGCTCCTATAGAAAAAGGGCGGGGTGAAATACCCCGCCCATATCCCATTTATCAGGTCGCAGTGCTTTCCAGCACGTCCGAGGCGTACATGCCCTCCTTTTCCGCGTAAGCCTTTACCACCTGTCCGGCGGTCGTGCCAAACTTCGCGGTGTAGGGCAACCGGGTGGAGCTGTACCGAGGGTCGGTGCCGTCCACGGTGTAGTACATAGTGGCGCTGCCCGTGGTGCAGGCAAGGGTACACTCGTTGGAAGCATAGCTTGCCGTCGGGGTCGCTACCTTCTTGGTGGATAGCACGCAGGCGTACAGGCCGTAAGCCTTCGCCCCAAGCACGAACGCGTCGTACAGGTTCCGGCCTTCCAGCAGCGCACCGGAAATGCCCGGAGGATCCTCATGAATCTTTGCGTCCTTGATCTTATAGGGCAAGATTACCGCGCTCTTGTGCCAGATGAGGAAGTAGCAATCGGCGGGCAGGTAGCTGGTAGGCACCTTGACTACCTTGGCTCCGCCATATTCGCCAATCACACCTTTGCCAATCGCAGTGCTCCCAAGCTTCTCCAAGCCCACGAACTCCGGGCTATGCTTCAACAGCTTGAACATCTCCGCCGTCATGCCGATATACCGTCCCTCGTCCGGAACCTGGTTGTCATCCAATGCCTGCAAACCATCGGAAATCGTTTCGGCGATGTTGGCCTTGGTAGGCTTCGCAGTTACAGTGCCAATAGTGCCCGCCATCTGAATATACCGGTTAAAGGCATACCGGTCTACCATCGGCACAATCTGCTCCTTCTGCTCAAGGCTCATCATCTTGCCCGCGTTCTTAATCATCATCTGCTCGGTGTTGTTGCCCTTGTCGATGGTCATACTGAAGCTCTTGTCCTGGCTCATGATGAGGTCTTGCACCGTGTCCTGCATCTCCACCGGAGTACCGTACCGGTTCGCGGTCGCGGTACGATTGTAGTCGTTCAGGGCCACGGTAACGGGGGTATACACCTTGATACCCTTTACCCCGGTAAACTCGTACTCCTGGGATACCTTGCCCGCAATATAGCTCTCATGGGTAAACCGGGTCTGAATCTTATCCGAATACTTGGTTGCTAGGTTAATTGCCATTTAATCGCTCCTTTACGAATTAAATCCGGCCAGGAAGGCATCCTCCGCTAGCTCGTTGGCTTGCGCCCTCAAGCTCCCGGCGGCCTTCTCGGCATTCTTTTTGTTGCGTTTCGCCGTTTCAATTTCCTTGCGGGCATTCTCAATCTCCGCTTGTAGCCGCTGCCTGTCATAGGCCGCATACGCCTCAATGGGGCTTGCGCCGTTGTGGATTGCCTCAAGAACCTCCTTGGGCATCTCGAAGTTTGGCTCCCGCGTTTCCGGGAACGTGCGTACCAGCGCCTCCCAGGGCGCATTTTCCGTGCGCCGCCGTTCCTCTGCCGCTTGCGTAGCGCGTTCCTGGGCCTTCCGGGCACGCAGCTCGATCAGCTCCCGGGCTACTTCCTCCGGGGTGCCGCCCTCTACAAGAGCGTTAATTTCCGTTTCCTGGCGGCGAGCGCGAATCTGCTGCACCGCCTCCTGCCGGGTTACGCCCTGCTCCGCTGCAATTTCATCCCATAGGCGCAGCTCGTCGCTTTCCCGCAACATCCGTAGCTCTTCCGCTACATGATCGTAGTTCATCCCCTTTTGGGCAAGAATCCGCGCCTCGCTCAAGGGGATGTCCATCAACTCGCCGTTGTATTTGATTTGCAGTGTATCTTCTGCGGGGGCATCGCCTTCTCGGTTCTCCTCGTCCTTCTCAGGCTCCGCCTCCTGCTCATCAGCCTCTTCCTCCGCGCCCTGTTCCGCCTCCGGCGTGGTTTCCGCCGCATCTGGCGTTTCTACGGGCTCGGCTTCCGTTTCCTCCGGAGCCGTGGCTTCCTCCGCTACACCGTCAAACCCTGCCATAAACTCATCCTGGGCGGCCAGATTGGTTTCATCTGCCATTCCCTATCACTCCTTTTTCCCGCTATGGTTGGCGGGTTTATTGTTATATAAAAGGCTCCCAAGGCTTTTCAGCCATAGGAGCCCGTTATATCCAGCGCCGGCAAAAGGGCTTAGCTATACGCTTTATATCCCGCTCTATGGCGGCCTCGTTTACCCTGTTACCGGCTATAGATATTGGATCACCCCCTTTAGGGTGTTTTATTTTTATTATGCCTCTAGGGGGAAGAAAAACGCACACATAGTCGGGTATAGGGGCGGGGAGTCAAAAGACGGTGTGGGCACCCCCTACCCCCATGCCGGGATGCTTGGTATGCTACCTTGCCCATGAATACAGGCTACATGCGGGGCGCTAGCGGGTAGTGGGCGCATATCCCAGGCGGCTACACGGCCATGCCCGGTACCACTGCCCTACACCACTACCAGCCAACCCCATGCGGCGCTACTGCATGCACCGCCTATGCCCAGCATATCCGCATCGGCAGGGGGCGGGGACGGGCAAACAAGCCCGCCGCAGTGCCCGCCATAGCCGCGTTGCTATCCTGCATCATTGCCCGCCCTGGCCCCTGTGGTACTGGCACGGCACCCCGCGTCGCCCTATGCGCTGACCAATGCCCCACACACGCACCATCAACGGCCAGCCAGCGCAGCAGCGGCCACCGTCGGCCCTGCATGCCCGGGCTATATGCCCCAGTCTACCGCGTCGCCCTTGATAACCACGGTCGTGGCCTGATCAACCTTGTCCGCGGGCCGATCCCCTACCGTGTCCCGCAGAAACTCCGCCGCCCTTGTGTCGCCATCCGTGACCGCCTTGTCTATCTGCTTGGCGATGATCGCGGCCTGCACCGTCTGGCTATCCGGATCGTTGCCATCACTCCAGCGTGCCAACACCGCCCGGTATGCGTCATCGTCACGCAAACGGATGTTCATCAACGTTTCCGTGACATATTGCATCTTTTTGCGTTCCCTTGCCCTTTCCTGGGACACCCTGCCCCCCTTGCTTGCTATTGCCTTACGCTCTTCCGGGCTCCTATCCCCAAGGCTTACTAGATTGTCAACCCTGTTCCGCTTTTTAGGTTTACAATTCATACTCCCATCGTTGTCCTTACCCCTGTTCTCATCGCCCTTTCCCTTATCGTTATTCAATAAATTTCACCTCCTTGCATCATGGCATTACGGTTTTGTTAAGATTATATTAAATATTATTAAATAACAAAAACGCACCGGAAGAAGGAGTGGGGGGAGGTGATTCCGGTGCGCCTATTGGGGGGTTGTGTCCCCGGTAGGGGGAGAGCACCGCGCGGGGGCGCGTGGGGTTGCCGGCCCGTGGCCCCCTTGCGACGGTAGCATCATAACACGGGCTGGAGTGTCAAAGTGTGTCAACTTTTGGATTTGTCAAGGATTATGGGCCCACTTTGGGGCCGTTGGCGTTGAAAAACGGCGAAGCACGCAAAAGCCCTATTTCAAGGGATTTTTTCAAAAAAAAAACGGAAAAAGCGTTGACAATAGATACCATATATGATATCATATAGACAGGCAAAGGAGGAAGGGCAATGGAAATTAAGCTGAAGAAGCAAGCGCAAAAATACCTTGATGGCGTTGACGAAAACACGAGAAAGAAGCTTTACAAGGGGCTGGCGCAGCTATCACGGTTAGAAGGCAACATTGTGCCGTTAAAGGGCGAAAAGGGAAAATACCGATACAAGCTTGATCATTATCGCATATTATTTACCAGGGGAAAGGGGGAAACAATAATTACAGTTACGGAAATCAACACCAGGACGAACGTAAAATATTGAAGGAGGCGAGAGCATGAAAAATAGCAAATTGACCATGCAGGAAATCGAAAAACGCTTTGCCGAAATCGATGACCGCGAACCGGGGGAAGCAACTCCGGAAGACCTTGCCGCGTTTGCGGCAGCAGATGCAGAAGACCCGGAAGAAGCTATGGACCTAGACGAATACAAGGCGCAACGCGAATACAGCGGTCGGCTAATGGTGCGAATCCCAAAGGACTTGCATAAGGAACTTGCTGAAGCGGCAAAGCGGAACGGTGTAAGTCTAAACCAATACGCAATGTACAAGCTGGCACGATAAACGCAAAAGCCCCGGCAGGGCTGGCACCCTAACCGAGGCAGACACCCGGGAACAACCACTACGAAGCCCCAAGGATGCGCCCCTATTATAACGCATCCAGCGGGGAAAAGCAAGAAAGGATGCGTTATAATGATTAACAAGTACGGGCTGAAAATGATTGGCCTCCGCGCCGCCAGCGGCAACACGATCAACTGGACGCCCCGCAGCGGCGGTTACACCC
>ERZ1673695.2918-NODE-2918-length-11461-cov-7.587936_pt1 | contig 11461 bp, 10 predicted proteins | sample MGYA00580225_ERZ1673695 | MGnify/ENA primary metagenome ERZ1673695 (study PRJEB41218, sample SAMN15661739) | gut metagenome | host: Homo sapiens | place: Canada: London | collected 2015-08-20/2019-03-30 | study: EMG produced TPA metagenomics assembly of...
TTCAGAAAGCGTTCGGCTAAGCTGGCTGAATTGAACGGCTTTTCTGAGGAAATGCTCACGGGCCTTAAAACCATACGCGCCTATGGACGCGAGGAGAAAATACTCCAAAAATTCCGGCTGAAAAACGACCAGGCCGTGGACGCATATTACGACGCCGACTATTACGGCAGCCTTATAGGCCCCGCGGTAAATTTCGTCAATAATTTAGGAACCGTGCTTATAAGCACGGCGGGCGCGTTTTTCTTTCTCTTTAAGCTTATCTCAATAGGGGACATTTCGGCGTTCCTGCTCTATTCGCGCAAATTTTCCGGGCCGGTGAACGAATATGCGAATATTATGGGGGAAATCCAGTCGGCCTTGGCCGCCGCAGAAAGGGTGTTCAGGCTTTTAGACGCTCCCAGCGAGCCGGACGACGCGCCCGAAGCAATAGAGGCTGAAAACGTGCGCGGGGAAATGCGGTTCAGCAACGTGCGTTTTTCCTATGACGGCAAGGCGGATATAATTAAAAACCTCTCATTTGCAGCGCTGCCCGGGCAAACAGTAGCTATAGTAGGCCCCACGGGAGCGGGTAAAACCACCCTTGTAAATTTAATGATGCGTTTTTACGACCCGCAGGGAGGCAGGATAGAATTGGACGGCCGGGATATCCGCGAATATACGCGCAAAAGCCTGCGCGGAGCGTTTACAATGGTATTGCAGGATACATGGCTGTTTGAAGGGACGATATATGAAAATATCGCTTACGGCAAGGAAAACGCCTCGCGCGAGGAGGTAGAAAAAGCGGCGCGGGCGGCTCACATTGCGGATTTTATAAATTCTCTGCCCGATAAATACGACACCATGATAACTGACGGCGGAGAAAATCTTTCAAAGGGCCAGAAGCAGCTTATGACCATAGCCCGGGCCATGCTTTCTCCGGCGCATATGCTGATTCTGGACGAAGCGACAAGCAATGTGGACACGCGCACCGAGCTGCTTATAAGAGACGCCATGAACACCCTTATGCAGGGACGGACGTGCTTTGTAATAGCGCATAGGCTTACTACCATACGCAACGCTGACCTTATATTGGTAGTAAAGGACGGAGATATAATAGAGAGCGGCAGGCACGAAGAGCTTTTGAGCCGGGGAGGCTTCTATTCTGAAATATATTCCTCCCAGTTCAAATAGCCCTTAAGCGAAAAAAATATTCGCGCAACGCACTTAATATATCAGGATAAAATTATAAATGGGCTGTTTTTTAAGCAGTCCATTTTAATATCTTAATATATTTAAGATTCAAGAGCTACAGATAAATTTACATTTAGCTTTAAGATTAGACAATACAATCAAAATACAATGCGTTTTTGCTTTTACTGCCCGTAGCGTCTGCTTTGCTGCGCGGTATTAAAAATACGCCCGATATGTCTTTACCCGCGCACCGCGCAATTGTCAACGGGCTTTTGGGCAAAAATCTCCAACTGCAGAACAAAGAGAAATTTCCCGGTTTTGCAAGGAGCAGGGCAAAAAATGCCAAGCATTTCAAGGAGGGCAATACGGCAAAAACGAACAATTCATCCTTGCGGGGCGTACTGCGTTCTGGTTGTATTGTCTAAACAAAATTCAATTTTTCAGGATTATGCAGGATATTAATACTATTATCCTCCCGCACCCCTATAATGAAATGGACTAAATGCGCGGCTTTTCTTGAGCCCTTTCCGTGTTTTAATGCGGGCAGGCCAATTCCAAAATAGTACTCTTCAATATTATTCCCTTTTGTCAGCAGCTCAATATCGTCAGTATAATGATTATCAATAATTAAGCTATGGAGCTTCTCATAGTCGGGCAAATAAAATCTGTCCTTATTTTCAAAAAATAAGCATACGCTATTGCGAACGGCAATAATATCAGGATTAATCGCGCCTCTGTTCTTATGAGCTGACTCCATATTGGGATGCAGCAATCTTCCTGTGCCGCTTTGCGGAAAATCAAAGCAGACAATTTCCCAATTATTATCAAGCAGCCATTTAAGAATGGCCTTTGTAACCTGTTCCTCACGCATCAGCCGTCTCTCCATAGAGAACCATCCGGAAACAAAATAACATCTGCAAAATAGGAATACACGCGAATATGCTTGACCTTGGAATAGGCCGAGCCATATCTGACCTGCATCAGATAACGGGGAATTTCCGAGCTATGCAAATCGCTGTAATCTTTAACCAGCAAATTATGCTTGGCGCTGTTCTTTACATCTCTGAAAAAATCTTCAATAGAGGAGCCGTGCCGGTTATAAACGCGGATTGTCCGCTCTGAATCATCCACCTCTAATTCGCCGAATATCAGCACAAGATTATATCTGCGCTCTTCAAAGGTCTGGCCCTCCCGGCAGGCAAGATAATCAATCGCCGCTAATGCTCCGGGATATGGATCGCCCCTGAAGCGGGCGTTAACCTGATATATTGCCGTATCTTCACGCAGCCTCAGCAGCTCGCCGATTTGATATGAAGCGTTCTCGTATTGGGACAGATAGTTCAATAAATATTCGGTAGGAATTTTTGTGACGGCGGTCAGGGGAGACATATCCTCCGGCTGCTTGCCGTTCGCCTTGAGTACAAACTGGTTCTGCATATAATTCCGCTGTTCACGAATTGTCAAATTACCTAACAGACGCGCTCTGCCGGGTTTTACTCCATATCTGTCTGTAATCGCCAGTATTTCATTAATCGCTTCAAACATTTTGGTCATACTGGGCGAAGAAGCGTCGGGACAGCCGGGATAATTAACAATATCCGTTTCAAAGCGCAAGCCCTTCCTATGAAGGTTGGGGCAAAGCTGCGGAGAGTCCAAATAAACGTCAATATCTGACGGGAAATAGTATAGAAGGGCAGGAATTTCATAGATATTCATTACAGATTCTAACGCACGAAAAATCAATGGATTAATTTTATCCCAGACTGGCCTGAGCCCTCTGCGGGTAATAATTGCGCCTTCAGGATAGATATAAAAGGCCGGAACGCCGTTTTCTACAGATGCCGCGATTCTCGCAAAACGCTGAAATGCGTTATGTCCGGTACCCGCTTCGGTTGTCATTTCAATGGTGAATACCGGTTCGTTATCCTTTTCTACAATCAAATCGGGCGCATCCAAATATAAAATCCTTCGGATATGGTCAGGCATGGTATGAAAACGAGTCGGATTGTTCGCGTCGCTTTCATACAGTTTATTTTTGACGATATTTGAATGACTGAAAAGCGAAGTATGATTGATTATGTAATCGGCAAAGCTTTCAGTACTATACCAAACTCTGTACATTTTTTCCGCCTCCTTTTTTCTAATATCCTGCGCAATGACCAAAGCGATATGATAAATCATCAACGGAGGAACTGCATTTCCCGTTTGCACTCGCTCCTGAACAATACCGCCTTTAAATACATAGCTGTCAGGAAAGCTCTGAATTCTGGCCCGCTCTCGAATGCTTAAGCCGCGGGGCTGGGAAGGATGGCCAAACTGGAATTGCGGCCTGATTCCGCCGGCAAGCTGCGTCGGACTGGGCGCTTCGTTGCTCAGGCGGATACGCTGCTTAAATTTGGGATACATAGGCTTGCCCGGCTGTGTGCCTGCAATTTTAACAATGACGTCCGGCAAATGATTGGGCGCCGCATGATTATATAGTTTTTTTGCCGGCTTTATAGCGGTAATATTACCCTCGCCGCGCATAATTTTCTGGTATTCAGTTATTGCCGGCCTGGTATATTGAGCGCAGGCCTGGCTGCTGGCCAGCTCGGGCAAATCAGAAATTGCGTCTGCGACTGTTCTGTATCTGCCGGCAAAATCTCCAAGCGGAAATTTATAAGGAGTGGTAAAGCCTTCGCCGGTACGGACGCCTACAAACATCAAACGCTGTCTTATTTGGGGCACGCCAAAATCAGCCGCGTTCAGCATGCCGATAGTAACCTTGTATTGCAGGCGCTCCATGGCCTCCTTTATGCTTTTTTCAAATTGTCCGCCGGCTGTGCTCCTCAGGCCGGACACGTTTTCAAGAATAATATAGTCCGGCTTAAAAGCCTCTACAAAGCGCATATATTCCTGGAAAAGAAAGTTTCTTTCATCATTATCGTTATGCTTTCGGTTAGCGATGGAGAAGCCCTGGCAGGGCACTCCGCCGGTAATCAAATGAATCTTTTTGACGCCCTTCTGTTCCAGCAGTTTCTTTAAAAATTCAGGCTCAATTTGTTTGATGTCTCCCAGACATCCAATCGCGTTTGGATGATTATACATCCAAGTCTCCATTGCAGGCTGAAAATGGTCAATGCCGATAACAGATTCAAAGCCTGCCCAAGACGCGCCTACAGCAAACCCCCCGGCGCCGCAGAACAAATCAATCATAGTCAGCTTGCCGGCGTCATGCTTGAAATTATCAATATTCAAATATTGCACAAAGCCATCATGCAGATAGGAGCTTTTTTCAACGGGTACTGTATTATCCCAGACATTTTGACGTTCTTCTCTTGTTTTCATTTCAATTCTATCAATTAATTTCTAATTTTATCATAAGACGGCGACCGTTATAGCCGCCGTCTATAAGCTTAAATAAATTATACTACATGCATACTAAAATATCAACATAATATAATGAAACGGCGGCGTTATGTCATACAGCGGCGGCAGCATCCGTAAAACCACACAATAAAAGCGTCATATATCTATTTAGGCTTAAACGGTAACCAAAGCGTGCAAGCGGGCGCTGCAAAGCCGCTGCGCCGGAGTTTACAGTCAAAACGAGCGGATTGCGCCCGGCCAGCAAAAGAGCCCGCCCGACGTACCGTTCGGAATGGTCCAGGCCACGAACCTGCGCCGCCTCAGCGCGGGCAAGCCGGCGTCCTGCAAAAATAAAGCCGCCGCGGATATATATTCCGCGGCGACGTGTCTTCCGCACATGGAAAAGATATTTCAGCGTTTTCGAGGGTGGGAGGTGTACCATGGCAATCTGTTCCCTGATTTGAGGCATCAGTATTCCACCTCCGCTTCCACTTCAAGTCCACCGATAAAGACTACCCGGATTTTCTCCTTGGATTCCACCACTACACACCGCAGGATTTGCCGGATCACCTGATCGCCATAGGTCAGCGGATGGTTCTTCATCCCATCGAGGATGGTAAAAATCTGATCCAATCGGGAGGCGGTATTTTTGCGGTGCTGTTCCGCGGCGGCATATTCCGCCAGCCTGCTTTCGAGCTTCCGTTTCTCTGTCATCAGTTCTGTAATCCGTGAATCGGTGAGAAGCTGTTGTTGATTCTCGGCAGTTACGCTGCTGAGTATTTCCTTGAACTCCCGATCGATTTCTGCAATGCGGATTTGTATCTCGACGCTCTCGTCTTCTCCGTCTTCCGCACCAATCCCCATCTGGATATGCAGCTTCAAGGTTTGGAGAACATCCGGATTGACCTGCGCGGTTTTCAGCACCGCGTCCATAATGGCTTCCTGCAGCGGCGCTTCTTCCATAGTCGGAGAGTGGTGGCAGTATTTCTTGCCGAAGTCAAGGCGGCTGATGCAGCGCCACACAATTTTCTTCTTTCCTCCTACCGTCCATGTGCATCGGCGGTAGGGCGTCCCGCATTCGCCGCAAACCAGCAGTTCGGTCAGCGCATACTTGCTGGAGTATTTGCCTTGCTCCGTTTTGGTTCCAACCTGCTTGACCTTGCGTTTAGATGCCCGCCTTGCCAGTTCTTCCTGTACTCTGGCGAAGGTGGCTGCATCGATGATTGCCGGATGATTGTTCTCCACATAGTATTGCGGGCGCTCCCCGGCGTTGACGCGCACTTTCTTGCTGATGCAGTCCTCTGTGTAGGTTTTGCCCAGCAGAGCATCCCCCTTGTACTTTTCGTTGGAGAGGATGGATTGGATGACGCCGGGCTGCCATACGGTTTTTCCCATCGGCGTGGGGATGCCACTTCCGGTCAGCTCGTCTGCAATCTGCTGGAGGCTCCTGCCGGAGAGAAACCGTTCGTAAATCTGCCGTACTGTTACCGCCTGTTCGGGAACGATCTCCGGCTTTCCATCAGCCCCCTTGCGGTAGCCGAGGAAGGATTTGTAGGAGAAGGACACATTCCCTTCCTTTGCGCTCCGTGCTTTTCCCCAAGCCACATTGTGGCTGATGTTTTCCGATTCGCTCTGTGCGATGGAGCCGTGGATGGAGATGTAAAATTCCGATGCAGGATCGATGCTGTGCAGGTTCTGTTCCTCAAAGTACACATCCACTTTGATTTCCCGCAGCATCCGGGTGATTTTGATGCAGTCAAGGGTGTTTCTCGCAAACCGGCTGATGGATTTCACAATAATCATGTCCACCTTGCCGCGCCTGCACTGGCGAATCAGCTTGTTGAACTCATCGCGCTTTTTCATACTGGTGCCGGTGATGCCCTTGTCGGCATAAATCCCCGCCAGTTTCCATCCAGCTTCCCGACGGATACGTTCTGTATAGTAGTTCACCTGATTTTCATAGCTGTTAAGCTGTTCATCCTGCTTGGTGGATACTCGGCAGTATGCCGCTACCCGTTTGATTGCATACTGTGAGCTGTACACATTCACCGGTTCTATGGTCGGTGCGATGGTGCGCACCCGCTTCTCCAGTACCTGCTGCATTTGCGTTCTCCTTTCCGGTCTCCTGACCGTTTTTTAATGTGAGGCTGACGGTTCTGTCACCGTGGAGGGTAATGGCGGATACCGTTTTCTCCATCAGCTCTTTGTCATAAACAGAGAGCTGCCCTGTATGTTCCAGAGCTGCCCTGATCCGTTCTGTCATGCGCTTTCCGTTATCCAACTCATCGTATCTCCGGGAAGCGCATTCGAATATGCGGTTTTTCAGCGGTTCTTTGTCAATGATTGTGCTGTCGAGCATCCGCCCGACCTCGTTCTTCAGCCGGAGCGTTTCCGCAGGCGGCTCTATCGGTGCAGGTATATAGCGTATGACGCTTGGATCGGTTATGAGCCTGTTCATGCATTTCACGATTGCCGTGAACAAAGTCGCGTCGGGGATTTTTACAACCGTATTGCAGCTCCGGCATATCCATTTTTCCTGATGGGAAGTCCGGCTGTCATGTATCCGGCGCATCGGTTCACCGCAGTTTTCGCAGCAGACCGGAACAGCCAGCTTGAAAATATCGGCTGTGCGGTCAACATTTTTCTGTGTGTTCCGGGCAGTCTTGATTTCTTGCGCTTTATAAAAATCCGTTTCTTTGACGATGGCGGGATAGGTTTCGTTTCCAAGATACCGGACGTCCTCGATGATGCGTTTCAGCCTTGCCTTGTTCCAGGCGGCAGCCCCCGGCATATATTCCACCCCACGCTCATTGAGAGAGGCTGCGATTTGCAGCAAGGACTGTCCGTCCAGATAGGCGGCATGGATTTCTCTGACCACTTGGCTCTCGGTTGGATGTAAATGGATTGTGCCGTTTTCAATCCTGTACCCGAAGGGGATATTTCGTATTTTCATGGGAATCGCTTCTCCTTTCCTCATATTTTTTCCGTGAGCGCAAGCCCTCCGGCCAGACAGAAGCGCAGGACGTTTCCACTGATTACCGTAACGCTCTCTACAATCTGTCCGAACAGTTCCTCATCGAATCTGCCAGTTGGGGTGTAATCGGCAATGGTATCGTTTAAGGCTTTCAGCGATTCGATGACCTCATTGTCTTCGTCCTCCATTAAAATGCGGCGGCGCTCCGACCGAAGCTCGCTGGCCCTGCGGTTCAGTTCTCCGGATTGTACCGCGTATTCGGCGTTGTTCAGAATGCCGCTGCCGTGAAGCTGTGCTACTACTAGACTCTGTGCGTTTATATCCGCAATCTGCCGATTAAGTTCGTACACCTTTTCGCCGCTGCCGCTGGTGCGGCTCTGCAGCTTTTCGAGCTGGCGGATCAGATCTCCCAGCAGTTCTTCCCGGTTATCCGTGAGCTTGTCGCTCATCCGGGTAAAGGCTTCCATAACGGCTTGCTCCGAAATCCTTTCACAGCCGCATTCTGTCCGACCGGAGGCTTTGTAGGAGCAGAGCCAATAGGCTGTGCCGTTAGCGGCCTGCCTGCGGTAGTTGTGGCCGCAGACCGGGCATTTCAGCATCCCGCTGAATGGATATTGGTTCTTCGGTACATGGCGGTCTGTAAATCTGCGCTTTTGAAGTTCCTGCGTCGCCTGATAGGTTTCACGGCTGATAATGGCAGGGTTGCTGTTTTCCACATAATACTGCGCCTTTTCTCCGTGATTCCGTTTTTTACGAAACGGCAGGGTTTCGGTAGTATAGCTCTTTTGGAGTAGGCTGTCGCCCATGTACCTCTCGTTGTTGAGGACGTAATCAATGGCGGAGAGGTACCACGTCTTTTGACCATACCGTTTCGGTACGCCCTCCGTGTTTAGCTGATTAGCGATGGCCTGTTTGCCGCAGCCCTGCAGGTAGAGATGAAAAATCCGGCGAACAACCTTTGCCTCCGCTTCATTGATTTGAAGCTCTCCGTCTATAAGGCTGTACCCATAGGCGGCTCGGCAGCAGTTGAATTCACCGGTTTCCATTCTCTTTCGGTAACTCCAGCGCATATTCTCGGAAATGGTTTCCGATTCTTTCTGCGCCGCCATGCCGGGGAAGGTGAGAATCATCTCCAGGTCGAGGGTTTCGGTATCGATGCCCTGTTCCTCGAAGTAGACGCTGACGCCAAGCTCTTTCAGCGCCCGGACCACCGTTAACAGTTCGGCGGTGTTTCGGGCAAACCGGGAGACCGTCTTGGTGATGACGCGGTCGATTTTCCTTTTCCGGCAATCCCGGAGCAATCGGTTGAAATCATCCCGCTTTTTCATTTCGGTTCCCGTGATACCCTCATCCGCATAGATGTCAACCAGCTCGTATTCGGGATGCGCCGCTGTATATTCGGTGTAATACTTCACCTGTGCCGCGAAGGAATGGCGCTGGTCTTCGGAATCGCTGGATACCCGGCAGTAGGGCGCCAGACGGAGGATGGCAGCCGCTGGCTGCTTTGTAGTGATTTCCGTAATGGTTTTCATGATTTTTTCCTTTCCGCAGTATTGCCTGCTGTATTTACCGGGCAGGTTCCCGGCAGCACCAACACTACCACATGAGTTCGCATACATCCAGCGACTATGGCGAAAGTTATCAGTTCAGACATATATTTTTTCAGCGCCGTAATGCTCGGCGCTGATTTGCAGTATTTTTCTGTATTCGTCTTCGGTAATGAGCTTCATATCCATCAGCGTCCGAAGCATATTTGCGCTGTAGGCAAAAGAAGCGTTCTTTCTGTCGGTCTGCTTATTCATCCAAGCAGCACCGCCATATATTTCAGCCCGAAGCTGGCGATGAGGGCATAATCGATTTTTCCCATTGTATCCTTATCCGTCCTGCCGACATATTGTCCGAGACGGGATTTGTCAATTGTCCTGATCTGTTCCAGCAGGACGGTGGAGGCTGTCTTCAAACCGTCCGCGTCGATTTTTACATGAGTGGGCAGGTCGGATTTGGTTTCCCGGCTGGTAATGGCCGCCACGATGGTGGTGGGACTATATCTGTTTCCCATATCGTTCTGCAGGACGAGAACAGGACGCAGGCCGCCCTGTTCGCTGCCGACGATGGGTGATAAATCGGCGTAATAGATTTCGCCGCGCTTTATCTGTTTCATTTCGGTGTTCCTCCGTGTATTTTATAAGTAAAAGCACAAGGGCAGCGGCGGTCAAAAAGGCACACCACGCCCCTGTGCTGTTTTGTCGTTTTGCGTGTTCTGCCGATATTTGAACCACGCCATCCCTCGGCAAACGGGAACACACCCACCGGTCTGCGCAGACGAAAGGCTTTGCCTTTCAGACCTCATTGGAATCTCACCACCCCCAGGATCGCTGCGGGGCGCCCTCCTTTGCTGCGACGGTTTTATCACGCTCGGCTTTAGGACTGGACGCAAGTATCTTTAATGCCTCTGCCTGTCATCGCCGTCGGTGCGGATGCGCCGCACCGTCTGAACTACCGTTCATGTGGCTTGTCGGTTTCCCGGCAGCAGAGGGAAGGTAATGGGTGTGCTGTGCTATTCGGTTGTCAAAGAACGCTGAGAGTTTTTTTCTCCCTCACTATCCCTCCACAACACGAAGAGCCTAAAACGAAATACCTTCAAAAAATTTTCTTATAAATTCTTCAAACTGCCGCTTGTATTTGCGGATGACCTGCTCGGAAACACCGTACTTTTCCGCCATATCTGCTGAGCAGGATCTTTTCCTCCCGGCGAGATACTGTTCCAGCATATCCGCAGCCCAAGGCTTCCAATTGGAAAGCTGTTTTTTCAGCTCATCCATGAGGATATCATCAATCACGGCGGCCTCCATATTCTCTGTCCCACTCAGGCATTCCAAAAGCGTAATTTCATCGGCTTCACTCAAAACAGCATCCAGCGACAGGTGCTGATACTGTTTCCCGGCTTTACGGCTGCGCTCCATTATGGTGTGACGGCTGTTCCAGCGCCGGTACTCGTCATAACCGACCTCAATAATCATCCGGTCGATTTCCTTGCCGTCCTCGATGCAGTCGGATATAAAGTACCGGCGTTGTTCTGTCGGAAGATTGCGGTTGGTGTTTACGGCGGCGAGCCATTCTTCTGCGGTGGCTGTGCAGAGAACCGCCCTGCCGTCCTTTTGCGGTTTGTAGATTAAAAATGTGTTTTTCAAAACGAAGTCCTTTCCCGAACAAGCCGGGGAAGGACTCCGTTATACCGTGCAAGTTTTCCGAGCAAACAAAAAAGCGCCGTGGAAATCAGAATGATACCAATATGACTGTATCATTCTGACTCGCACGGCGCCTGGCAGCCTGACCGTTTCCGGTCTTCTCCGCTTGCTCGAATAGAGTTTATTGATTTTTATTCAGTTGTTTTTTTCGTATCTTCTGCGGCGGTGCCTGCGGAAGTACGCAAGATTTAACACGGATACCGTTTTACATTTTCGGCACCGAATGGTCAGATGTCCTGTACAGTCTGAAAAAACCGTACCGGCCTTATAGCCGCATTCAGGACATTTGAGTTCCCGTTCAACGAGGCTTTCCGCCTCCCGGCGGGACAGCTCTGCTTTTCGGCGTGTTTCCTCGCTGATTTGATAAGTCAATCGCAATCACCCCCTACAACTGCAGCTCTTTTCCGATATACTCGGAGATATCGTGGTAACTGAGCATTCCGAGCCCGCGCAGCCGGATCACAAGGGCCGTAAAGGACACTTCCAGAGAATCCGCCATCTTTTGCAGGATGACCTTTTCTCTCGGATGAAAGACAGATTCTCCGTAAACCGGCAGCCGTCTTCCGCCGTTGAACCTTTGCAGCGTTTCATGCATGAGCGGCCTCGGCATCAGCAGAGAGCCTGAGAAGGTGTTTGCCTGCCATTCATGGATGCTGTACATCTCCTGCATTTCCTGCAGCGAGTATGTCCGTTCTCTGTCGTGGGTGCGGTGAAAACAGGC
>ERZ1673695.2923-NODE-2923-length-11438-cov-6.219538_pt1 | contig 11438 bp, 11 predicted proteins | sample MGYA00580225_ERZ1673695 | MGnify/ENA primary metagenome ERZ1673695 (study PRJEB41218, sample SAMN15661739) | gut metagenome | host: Homo sapiens | place: Canada: London | collected 2015-08-20/2019-03-30 | study: EMG produced TPA metagenomics assembly of...
AGCCCGGACTTCCCGCAAGGTGTTCCGAAATGCCAAAGCGCATCCCCTTTTTTTCAGCAGCTTTTTTCCAGTCGCCGACGATATCCCGGTGCGGGCCCATTTTGACCGAATTGAAGTTGGGCTGATATTTGGAATCAAAGTTGTCAAAATTGTCGTGATGAACCGCCTGGGACATAAAATACCGGGCCCCTGCGCGGTAAAACAGGTCGATGAGCGCGTCGGGGTCAAATTTTTCGGCCTTCCAGAGCGGGATTAAATCCTTATAGCCAAATTTGGACGGATGGCCGTATTTCCGGCAGTGATAATAGTAGTCGGGATCGCCTTCCAGATACATCCTGCGGGCGTACCAGTCCCCGTACATCGGAACCGACTGCGGGCCCCAATGGGACCAGAAACCGATTTTTGCGTCCTTGAACCACTCCGGGCATTTGAATTGGCTGGTCAGGGAGGTGAGATTCCCTTCAAATTTTCCAGGTGCTATTGAAAAGTCGCCGTTTGTGTTGATTTTCATTAAAACCCCTTCTTTTTCAGTCGTTTTGCCTATCAATACAAGTTGATGATAGCAAAGGAGCCCTCAAAAGTAAATGCGCCGATGCGACGTCTTTATAAAAATTTTGGTAGGTATGGGTATATGGGGCTGAAGAGGCTCTAAAAACCGCGGAAAGCGGGCCTCTCCCAGGCTTTGCCAAACTGTCCTGAATTTGTCCGTTCAAAGTTTACCATAATTCCCGTGACATTACAATTTGTTTCACCCGTTTTGTTTGTCTCTTTGGGAAAAAAGGGTTATACTGTACCTTGATTTAAAAAGCAGCCGGGATTTAAAGCGGGAGAACTGTCCCTCCCATTTAAGTCTGAAATGGGGCGGCTGCCTTTGATGCGAAAAACAGCGGCTGCTATAAAAGGAGATAGAAAGATGAAATACCGCAATCCGATCATTCCAGGCTTTTTCGCCGACCCTTCCATCTGCCGGGTCGGGGAGGATTATTACATGGTCCACAGTACCTTTGAATACCTTCCCGCTATTCCGGTTTCCCATAGCCGCGACTTGGTTCACTGGGAAATCATCGGCCATTGTATCACCCGCCCTGAGCAGATGACCTTTCCAAACGTCCCAGCTTCAGAAGGCCTTTATGCGCCCACTATCCGTTACCACAATGGAACCTTTTATGTTGTTTGTACTAACGTGAGCATCGGCGGCAACTTTTATATGACGGCAAAAAATCCCACGGGCCCATGGTCCGAGCCGATCCTGGTAAACCAGAGTGGGATTGACCCCTCCCTGATGTTTGACGATGACGGCACCGTGTATTTTACCAGCAACGGCTGGGTGAAAGAGGACGACCACACAACAGCCTTTATCCAGCAGTCGGTTATTGATATTGAAACCGGAAAGCTTTTAACCGAACCCCGCCGGATTTCCTATGGAAGCGGCGGAAGAACGCTGGAAGGGCCGCATCTTTATCATCTGGGTGAATGGTATTACCTCTTTGCGGCCGAGGGCGGGACGGACGTCCGCCATATGGTTACCGTGTTCCGGAGCAAAAGCCCCTGGGGGCCGTTTGAGGGCTGCCCGGCGAACCCGATTTTGACGGCGCGCGATGAGGATCAGCCGAAGATTCAGGCGACCGGCCACGCCGACCTGATTCAGGATGTATACGGGCAGGACTGGCTCGTTTTCCTCTGCTACCGGATGGCGAGCGGCAAGTATCACCATCAGGGACGGGAAACCTCGATGGTCCCGCTCGAGTGGGATGAAAACGGCTGGCCTTACGTCCCCACCGGGAAAGCAGCTAAAGTCATTGTCGACTGTCCCGGCCGGAAAGGACCGGATGCTATTGAAGAGGGCTGGTTTGAAGAAACTGATGACTTCTGCTCAATGCAGAAATTGGGTCCGAAGTGGAATTTCATCCGTGAATTTTTTGATGGATACGGTTTTGAAAAATCTACCGGGCTGACCCTTTGGGGGAACCAAAACAGCCTTTCTGAGCAGGCGTGCCCGGCCTGGATTGGGAAACGGCAGCAGCATTTCAACATGGAGTGCCGTACCCTTTTAACGTTTAACCCCAAAGCGGAAAATGAAGAGGCGGGCCTTTCGGTCGTCTGCTCCAATAAAGCGTGGTATGCGGTGGCGGCAGCCGTACGGAATGGGAAACGGGTGCTTCTTGTAAAACGCCGGGTAGAGGATATGTATATGGAAAGTGCGGCAGAGCTGCCGGAGGAACTTGCCGCTGCCCCTGTTGAGCTTTATTTGTCATCTGACCGGGAAGAATACCATTTTGGATATTATTTTAAAAATGAAAAAGTTGAAATCGGCAAAGGGCTTGCAAAGCTGCTTTCCACTGAGGTGAACTGGGGCTTTACCGGGGTTTTTGTTGGAATGTACGCCACCGGCAACGGAAAAAAGGCGGAAACACCCGCAAATTACCGCTGGTTTACCTACCGGGGCGAGCTTGGAAACTGAATGGGAAATTCAAACTGAAAGTAAAAAAATAACGGTGGTTTTAGAAAAATAAAAACAAAAAACAGGTGTAAAAAAGAAAAAGAATCATACATATTCCCGTTTGTTCTCCACACACTATCCGCATAGGATAATGTTAGCAATGGAGGAATTCTTTCTATGAAAGCAACGGGAATTGTAAGGAGAATCGACGACCTCGGTCGTGTTGTAATACCAAAAGAAATCCGCAGGACCATGCGGATCCGCGAAGGCGATCCAATGGAAATTTATACCGACGCGGACGGCGCGGTGATCTTTAAAAAATATTCGCCGATTGGCGAATTGTCAAATTACGCCGCCCAATACGCAGAGGTGCTCTATAAAACGGGAGGGCTTCCTACCTTAGTCTGCGACCGGGACAACGTCATTGCCGTTTCGGGCGTACCGAAAAAGGAACTGCTTGAGCGGCGGGTCGCCCCGGAACTGGAAGAGCTGATGGCGAACCGCCGCACCCTTCCCGGAAACGGGAAAACCACGGCGATCAAGCCGGTGGAAGGGGTGGAGCGCTTCGCTTATGTCTGCTCTCCCATCCTTTCTCAGGGAGATGTCAACGGTGCGGTGATGTTTATCTCAGGCGAGAAGGACTATACCCCCACTGAGACCCAGGTTAAGCTAATCCAGGCTGCTGCTGCCCTGCTTGGCAAACAGATTGAAGAATAACGGGAAAAATTGCGGTAAAATACCGCAAAACCCTTGCAATCTGCCAGACGGTGTGATATACTGTTTCACGTAAACTAAACAATAAAACGATGAAAGGCTGGGATTTTCCCGGTCTTTCCTTTATGTTGGAAGAAATGTGAAGGGAAGGATGAAAAGCGGATGGCGAAAAAAGGTTCCACCGTTTCAGTGGTTTACGGCCTTGTCAAACCGGTGGCTGACGAACTGGGGTTTACCCTTTGGGATGTGAGGTTTGAAAAGGAAGGCGGCAGTTGGTTCCTTCGGATTATTCTGGATAAGCCGGGCGGGGTCGATATGGACGACTGCGCTGAGATGAGCCGCAGGGTCGACCCGATTCTGGATGAAGCAGACCCGATTGAACAAAGCTATTACCTTGAGGTCGCTTCAGCCGGCCTTGGAAGGGAACTGCGCACCCCGGAACATTTTGAAGCCTGCAAGGGGCAGAAGGTCGAATTGCGGCTGATCCGTCCGCAGGAGGGCGTCCGTGATTTTAAAGGGATCCTCGGCGGGTACCGCGACGGAGCCGTAGAGCTTCTCACGGAAGGGGAAAGCCGGTCGTTTTCAGTAAAGGAACTGAGTTTTATCCGGCTGGATGATATTGACTTTGACGGCGATATGGAAAGCCTGTAAATTGAGATGGGAGAGATCGGAAAATGAATAACGAATTTTTTGATGCGCTGGAGCTGTTGGAAAAGGAGAAGGGAATCCCGATGGATTATCTCCTTGAGCGGATTAAAACGGCAATCGGTATGGCAGTTAAAAGGGATTACGGCGGAATTGAAAACGTGCTGGTCGACATCAGCGATGAAACCCGTAAATTCAAAGTGAGCATTGTAAAAAACGTTGTGGAGGAAGTTGAAGACCCGGTCAACGAAATCACCTTGGAAGACGCTCTTAAACACGACAAGCGCGCCAAGGTGGGAGACACCGTGGAGATTAAGCTTGAAACCAAGCAGTTCGGGCGGATTGCGGCCCAGACGGCAAAGCATGTCATCCGGCAGGGAATCCGCGAGGCGGAGCGTGAGCAGATGATTGAGCAGTTCCGTTCCAAGCTTCATGAAGTTGTGACGGGAAAGGTGCAGCGGGTTGAGCCGCAGACTGGAAACGTCACCCTTGAAATTGACCACAATGAAGTGATGCTGTTCCGCAACGAGCAGCTTGAAACCGACGAATTCGTGGAAGGCGATTTTGTTAAGGTTTATGTCAGCGACATTGTTGCCAGCGACCGCCGCTGCAACCTGAAAATTTCCAGGACCCACCGCGATCTGGTCAAACGGCTCTTTGAGACCGAAGTGCCTGAAATTTTTGACGGTACGGTGGTTATCAAATCCATCTCCCGTGAGGCTGGTTCCCGTTCCAAACTGGCGGTTTACAGCGCTGATGAAAACGTTGACGCAGTCGGCGCCTGTATTGGACCCAAAGGCGCCCGCGTCGCCCGGATTGTAGACGAACTGGGCGGCGAAAAGATCGACGTCGTGCGCTATAGCGACGACCCGAAGGAGTTTATTTCACAGGCGCTTTCCCCGGCAACGGTTGTCGGCGTGGAAATTCTGGATGAAGAGGCGAGAACCTGCCGCGTGACTGTGCCGGATCACCAGCTCTCTCTGGCGATTGGCAACAAAGGGCAGAACGCGAAACTCGCGGCCCGGCTGACCGGCTACAAAATCGACATCCGCCCGGAGAGCGGGTTCTACGGCGAAGAGGAATAACAAAGAAACATATTTAAAACGGCAGGGGGTAATCGCATGCAGGCAAAAAAAATTCCCATGAGAATGTGTACCGGCTGTGGGGAGACGAAACCGAAAAGGGAACTGATCCGGGTTGTCAAAACGCCGGAAGGGGAGTTCCTTCTGGATTTCACCGGAAAGAAATCCGGGCGCGGCGCTTACCTTTGCAGGAATAAGGAATGCCTGAAAAGCTGCAGAAAATCGAAACGGCTGGAAAAAAGCTTCAGCTGCCGGATTCCGGATGAAGTTTATGAAAAGCTGGAAAGCGAGCTGGACGGAGGATGAGCACGAATAAAGCGCTCTCCGCGCTGGCGCTGGCTAAGCGGGCAGGGAAACTGGTCATAGGGTTTGACGCGGTGATGAAATCCGCTCAAAAGGGCGAGACGGTCCTGGTGGTTCTCACATCCGGCCTTTCCCCGAAAACGGTCAAGGAAGCCGGGTTTCGCTGCGAGCGTTTGAATACCGCGGTCCTGATAGCGGATATTTCGCTTGATGAAGCCGAATATGTTCTTGGAAAACGCGCCGGTGTTTTCGGCATTACTGATAAAGGGTTCCGGAGGTTGTTGAAAGCGGCGGCCGGCAGCCCCACCCACACGGATTAATGGTTTATGGGAGGATCATCTATGGTAATAAAATACAGACTACACGAGGTGGCTAAGGATTTAAACCTGCAGAATAAGGATGTAATCGATCTGCTGGCAAAATATTCCGATACGCCAAAAAAACATATGACCGCACTGACGGATGAGGAACTGAATATCGTTTTTGACTACTTTACTCAGAAAAATCAGGTAGAGAGTTTTGACGCTTATTTTAAAGACACAACCAAAACGGTTGTGCCGCAGGAACCTGAAATCAAGGAGCCTGAGCCGGCGATTAAAGAAGAACCGGCGGCCGCCGCGCCCAGGCCGGAGCCTGCAAAACCCGCGCCGAAACGGCCTGAAACCGCTCCGAAGCCGCAGCACCAGGCACAGCAGCGCCCTGCCCCTCAGCGCCAGGCGTCCCAGCCCCATAAGCCGGCTGCGGTTTCGAAACCGCAGCAACCCCAGCAGCCTTCTCGGCCGAAACAGCCGGAAGAGAAATTTAATTTTCCGGTCCGTACTCCCAAGGCGGATAAATCCAAAGTGGAACAACCAAAGAAAGAAATTACCGTTCGCCACGTGGATACTCGCGCGGCCCAGGTGGAGCTTGATAAATACAACGAGCGGTACGAACAGATTGCCCCTGCGAGCCGGATGAACAACGACAATGTCCGCCGGAAGCAGAAAATCAACCAGAAGTCTCAGCAGCGCGGCCGCCCGCACTCCCAGAAACGTGAAACAGAAGCACAGAGACTCCAGCGCCTTGCATTGGAGCGTGCCCGCAAACAGCAGCTCAAGGTTATGATTCCGGACGAAATTGCAGTCGGCGAGCTCGCCGCCAGGCTGAAAGTCACGGCGAGCGAGGTTATTAAACGGCTGATGCTCCTCGGCGTAATGGCCTCGGTCAACGAGGTGATCGATTTTGACACCGCTTCGCTCGTGGCGGAGGAACTGGGCGCGAAGGTTGAGCATGAGGTGATTGTCACCATCGAGGAACGGCTGATTGACGATAGCGAGGACGATACTGAAAACCTTGAGCCAAGAAGCCCGATTGTAGTTGTCATGGGCCACGTCGATCACGGAAAAACTTCCCTGCTTGATAAAATCCGCCATGCAAATGTCACTGCAACTGAGGCGGGCGGCATCACCCAGCACATAGGCGCTTACCAGGTCAAAGTGAACGACCAGATCGTTACCTTTTTAGACACCCCGGGGCATGAGGCGTTTACTTCTATGCGTGCCCGCGGCGCGTCGGTTACAGACGTTGCCATCCTTGTAGTCGCGGCGGACGACGGTATTATGCCGCAGACGGTAGAGGCGATTAACCATGCTAAAGCCGCCGGCGTTGCAATCATCGTCGCTATCAATAAGATTGATAAGGAAAGCGCAAACCCAGACCGCGTCCTTCAGGAGCTCACCGAGTATGAGCTTGTCCCCGAACAGTGGGGCGGCGATACCGTCTGCTGCCCGGTTTCTGCGCTGACCGGCGAGGGGATTGATAACCTGCTTGAAATGGTCTGTTTGGTTTCTGACATGCGGGAGCTCAAGGCAAACCCCAACCGCCCGGCAAAGGGCACTGTTATTGAAGCGCGGCTCGACAAAGGCCGTGGCCCTGTGGCCACCCTTCTGGTTCAGAATGGTACGCTTCATACGGGGGATATTATCATTGCCGGCACTACGGTCGGCCGCGTCCGCGTTATGACGAATGACCGCGGCCAGGAAGTCAAGGAAGCCGGTCCATCCATGCCGGTTGAAATCACCGGACTTGATGAGGTGCCGTCCGCCGGCGACGTTGTCAATGCCGTTGCGGATGAGCGCCTTGCGAGAACCCTTGTGGAGCAGCGCAAACACGATATCAAGGAAAAGGAATTCCAGAGCTACCAGAAAGTCACGCTGGATAACCTGTTCAGCCAGATTGAGCAGGGCGAAATGAAAGAGCTGGCAATCGTCGTTAAGGCGGACGTCCAGGGCTCTGCGGAAGCGGTAAAACAATCGCTCGAAAAGCTTTCGAACGATGAGGTCCGCGTCCGGGTCATCCACGCCGGCGTCGGCGCCGTTTCAAAATCCGATGTCATGCTTGCAAACGCTTCTAACGCCATCATTATCGGCTTTAACGTCCGCCCTGATCCGGTAGCCCGGGACAGCGCGGAAGAAGAGAATGTGGAAATCCGTAGTTACCGGATTATCTACGACGCGATCGACGACGTTACCCAGGCGATGAAGGGTATGCTGGCTCCCAAATACCGTGATGTGGACCAGGGTCGTGTTGAAGTCCGGCAGGTTTATAAAATTTCCAGCGTCGGTACTGTTGCAGGCTGTTATGTCACCGAGGGCAAGGTCAGCCGTTCCGCGATGATCCGCGTCGTCCGCGACGGTATCGTCATCGCAGAGGATAAAATCGACTCCCTCAAACGTTTTAAGGACGACGTAAAAGAGGTTGCTCAGGGTTACGAATGCGGCATTGGGCTGGATAAGTTTAACGATGTTAAGGAAGGCGATATTTTCGAAGCGTATATCGTGGAGGAATACCGCGATTAATCAGGGTCAGCCTGCAGGTTGAGGCGGCTGGCAAAAAAGAAAGGTGGTCGCTGTGGCAGGTTACCGAATCGGGCGGTTGTCCGAGGATATGAAACGGGAACTCAGCGCTGTGATGCGGGAGCTCAAGGATCCCCGCATCCACGGAATGCTCAGCATTGTAAAGCTCGAGCTCTCAAACGACCTTTCCCACTGTAAGGTGTATATCAGCGCTATGGAGGGAATGGAAACTGCGAAGGAAGCGGTAGAAGGGCTTAAATCCGCTTCCGGTTTTATCAAGAAAGAGATTTGCGCCCGCATTAAAATGCGGCGTTGCCCGGATCTCCACTTTGTTGCGGATGATTCGATTGAGCACAGCGCACAACTCAGCAAAATGATCGACGAGCTGAACCGGTAAGCGGTTCAGCCACGAAGGAGAGTTCAATATGGAGATTTCCGCTGCTGTCGCTGCAAAGCGGATTGAGAGTGCCGGCCGGGTATTGATTCTTTCACATCACAACCCGGACGGCGACACCTTGGGTTCGGCGTTTGGACTGCAAAGGGCGCTTGACTGGCTTGGAAAAGATTCGGCAGTGCTGTGTTCCGACCCTTTTCCTGCAAAGTTTGCCTATTTCACAGAAATTCGGGAACTCAATTTTGAGCCGGATCTGATTGTAGCTGTGGATATAGCTGACGTCCAGCTGTTTGGGGAAAAGCTTCTCCCTTATGCTGGGCGGGTTGATCTGTGTATCGACCATCATGTGTCCAACACCCGCTACGCGAAGGAGCTCTGCCTGAGTGTAGAAGCGGCGGCGACAGCTGAAATTATGGTGGAAATTATAAAGGGGATGGGAGTGCCTCTTTCTTCTGAAATTGCCGACCCGCTTTATACCGGTATTGCGACCGACACGGGGTGCTTCAAGTTTTCCAATACAACAGGGAATACCCACAGAATTGCGGCCGAACTGATTGATTGCGGTGCGGATTACAGTACCATTAATCGTTTGATGTTCGACACCAAGACCCGCGCCCGGGTCCGGGTGGAACAGGCTGCGCTCAGTTCAATGGAGTTTTTCCTTGAGGACCAATGCGCCATGATTGTGGTTCCTAGGAAGCTGGTGGAGGAAACCAGGGTGGATGAAAGCGACTTGGACGGCGTTTCCGCAATGCCCCGTCAAATTGAAGGGGTGACGGTGGGAGTGACCCTCCGGGAACGGGACGGCTTTTACAAAGTATCTGTCCGGACGGTGGAGCCGGTCAACGCATTTGCAATCTGCGCAGAGCTTGGCGGCGGCGGTCATGTCAGGGCGGCGGGCTGTACCCTGAGCGGGTCTCTGGATGAAGTGAAAAAACAAATTTTAGATGTGGTGAAGCGGTACCTATGAATGGAATTCTCTGTGTGAATAAGCCGGAGGGGTTTACTTCATTTGATGTGATTGCCAAGATGAGGGGGATTACCGGCGTGCGGAAGATGGGACATGCCGGCACTCTTGACCCGATGGCGACAGGGGTTCTGCTCCTTTTGTTGGGGAGGGCGACCAAAGCCTGTGACATCCTGCCGGATGAGACCAAACGGTATACCGCGGGTTTTCGTTTCGGTCTGACAACCGATACGCAGGATGTCACCGGCACGGTGCTTTCAGAATCCGGCAAAGTGGTGGAAAAGGAAACGCTGTGCGGCATCCTTTCGGATTTTAAAGGGGATATAAAACAGGTTCCACCAATGTATTCTGCCGTTCATGTCAATGGGCAGCGGCTGTATGACCTTGCCCGGCAGGGCCGCGAGGTGGAGCGGGAACCGCGTTTGATCCATATCTTTGAGCTTGAGCTTTTGAATTATGATGAGGAGATCAGGAGCGGCCTTTTAGATGTTCGCTGCTCCAAAGGCACCTATATTCGCACATTGGTTCACGACGTCGGGCAGCGGCTTGGAGCGGGTGGAGTCCTCACCTCTCTGGTACGTACCGAGTCATCTGGCTTTACGCTGGAAAAGTGTATTACACTGGAGGAGGCACAGGAGCTTTCCGCGGCCGGAATGATCGGCGAGCGGCTGATTCCCGTTGAAACTGTTTTTCAAAACTGCCCTGTAATACGGTTAAGCGCTGTTCAGAAAAGGATGTTTTTAAACGGCGTCCGGTTGGATTTAAACAGGATCAGGCACCGGGACGAGCCGGGGCTTCATTCGGTTTACGGGCCGGAGCGGGATTTTCTCGGTGTGGCCCGGCTGGATTTTGAGAAGATGGAGCTCAGGGTAGTTTCCTTTTTTTGAACTTGGGGTAGGAGGGAAAACGTTGTTTGTATATGATGAACTCACTGGGACAAAAGCCGAAACAGCGGTTGCCCTGGGTTTTTTCGACGGCGTACATAGAGGTCATCGCGCCGTTATCGGCAGAGCTGTGGAAGAGGGAAAAAACGGCCTTCTTCCCACCGTCCTCACCTTTTCGACCGAACACGCCCAGCCTGCCCGAAAACGCGGGATGAAAAAAATTTTGACAGAACGGCTGTTTTTGGAAGCAATGGAGAATATGGGCGTTGAAATAGTAGAAACGCCTCCGTTTGAAGGGATTATGAACCTGACCCCGCGTGAATTCGTAGAGGAGGTTCTCTGCGGCTGCCTGAAAGCGAAAGCAGTCGTCTGTGGCCGGGATTTCCGGTTTGGGAAAGGCGCTTCAGGCGACCTGTCCCTGCTGTGGGAGCTTTGCGGGGAGTACGGTATCCGGCTGGAAGCGGTGGATCCTCTTTTGGACGGTGGAAAACCGATTAGTTCGACCAGGATCCGCCAGTGCCTGGCAGATGGTGCAATTGAAACCGCCAACTGGCTTTTGGGGTATCGTTACTCTTTTGATTTTGAAGTCGCCCATGGAAATGAGCTTGGCAGGACGATTGGGATTCCCACAATTAACCAGATTTTCCCGGAACAGTACCTGGTGCCCCGCTTTGGTGTTTATGCTTCTTATACCGATCTGGACGGCAGACGCTACAAGTCGATCACCAATGTAGGGGTAAAGCCGACGATTAAGGGAAACCGGCTCCCGCTGGCTGAAACCCATATCATGGGGGTGGACGACCATCTGTATGGCCAGAACATCAAGGTAAGCTTGGCTAAATTTATCCGGCCTGAGAAGAAATTTGCCAGTTTTGAAGAGCTGACCGCGGAAATCCGGGCAAATATTGACCTGATAAGGGACGGCCTGATTGATTGACAGGGCGGATGGTTGGATGGTATAATAATTTTCGTTGCAAAAGCTGCCGCTGGCAGCGCTATGCGGGTATGGCGGAATTGGCAGACGCGCCAGACTTAGGATCTGGTGTCCCCGACGTGCAGGTTCAAGTCCTGTTACCCGCACCATAAGAGGGCACTAAAAAAGATGCCTAAGCAAAAAACCTCGATAAAATCGAGGTTTTTTCGCATTTTCAGGGCAAGTTTTTCAGCATAGATTC
>ERZ1673695.2929-NODE-2929-length-11423-cov-3.904557_pt1 | contig 11423 bp, 9 predicted proteins | sample MGYA00580225_ERZ1673695 | MGnify/ENA primary metagenome ERZ1673695 (study PRJEB41218, sample SAMN15661739) | gut metagenome | host: Homo sapiens | place: Canada: London | collected 2015-08-20/2019-03-30 | study: EMG produced TPA metagenomics assembly of...
TGAGACCTACGTCTCCGTATACGAAAAAGCGCTCGAACTGAATATTCTTTCGCGGGACGACTGGCGCTACTCGGTCCTGTACGACATCATCAACGGTGAAATGAAGATCGCCTGCTACCGTGTGATTTTAGACGCCGAGCCGGACGACGAGGATTACATCGCCACGGTGATTTGTCCTTACCTGGAGATCAGTTCCAACTATACCATTACCGAAATCACCGTCAAGCTGCGCAATCAGCTTCAGAACATCGAAACGCTCTGGTCGGGCGTCGAAGCGCTGGATTACGGTTCCTACTGCAAAAACCAGATCACCACGCTTCAATACGATCAGGCAGCCAAGCAATCCGAACTGGAAGCAATCAACCGCCAACTGGAGGACAACCCAGCCAGCATCGAGCTGGCAATGTCCAAACGCAAGGCAGAAGGCGTCAAGGCGGCCATAGAAGGCAAGATCGAGATTCAGACGTACCGTTACGAAAACGGCATTGAATTCCAAAGCTGGGTGGACCGCACGCTCGACATCATGCTCGATAAATACGACGCATATATCTCCAAGCTCAACGGCTTTGTCACAGAGGAATACTTCCACAAAAACGGCGATTATTACGAATGGGCCTATGCCGATTACGGCGAATACGCCACACTGCTCAACGCTGAGCTGCAGGATCAGCTCGATGCGGTTGCCATCGGCTGGTATTCCATCAACAACGGCGTAGAGGAGCTTTCGGTCGCCGATTCGACACGATCCAATATGCTCGGATTTTCGGATATGTTCACCTTTTTCGCCTTTTTTGCCATCGTCATCGCAGGCGTTTCGGTTTCGAGCGAGCATGTGACGCGTACAATCTATCTGCTGCTCATCCGGCCTGCAAAACGATATAAAATACTGCTGTCAAAGTATCTCTCCTGCATCCTGACGACAATGGTGCTCATTATCCTGTCCTTCGGCGCCTATCTGCTGGCAAGCATCCTGATCTGTGGTGCGGGCGACCTGGGCCTGCCTTATCTGTTCGTGTCCGAAGGAGCGGTAGTGGAATTTGATTTTCTGCACTGGATGCTCTTCCGTGTGCTCTACTGCTCGGCTTCCATTCTGTTCCTGCTGACGCTGACGTTCACCGCCTCGACGGTGTTCCGCAATACGGCGTTTGCCGTCTCGTCGGGACTGTTCACGTTCTTCTCATCGATCCTGCTGTCGTCATTTTTCCGCAACAGCACACTGTACGGTTATTTGCCTTTCCCCTATTTCAACATTTCCTCCTTCGTGTTCAACGATCTGGTCACGCTCGCGCCCGAGACGATTTCACGTGTGACCGGCGAGATCGTCGTATATCCGACTTTTGCATGCATCTGGTTGGGCGGACTGACGGTTCTGTGCCTGCTGATTGCTTTTGCAACATTTACAAAAAGGGATGTGACGAATACCTGAATGAAGGAAACGGTTTACGCCAACGAACGAAACACGCTGTGTGAACGAGCCTTCCTATCCGAAAATTCGGCGGGACGGCTCAAGCCGCTGCGCCCCTGCCCCGTTCGTACCGATTTTATGCGCGACCGCGACCGGATCATCCATTCCAAGTCCTTCCGGCGGCTGATGCATAAGATGCAGGTTTTCCTCGCGCCGGAGGGCGACCATTACCGCACGCGTCTGACCCATACGCTGGAGGTCACGCAGATTGCGCGGACACTGGCGCGTGCGCTGCGGCTCAACGAAGATCTGACCGAAGCCGCCGCGCTCGGACACGATCTGGGCCACACGCCGTTCGGCCACTCGGGCGAACGCGCGCTGGACCGCCTCTGCCCGAACGGATTCCGCCATTACGAGCAAAGCCTGCGCGTGGCCGATAAGCTGGAAAATCTCAACCTCACCGTCGAGGTGCGCGACGGGATGCTCAACCATTCCGGTGCAAACCGCGCGTCGACGCTGGAGGGGCAGCTTATCAAATACGCCGACCGCATCGCGTACATTAACCACGACATCGACGACGCCATACGCGCCGGTATCCTGAAAGCCGGCGATCTGCCGCGCGACCTGACGGAGATTCTCGGGGACACGCATTCCAAGCGCATTTCGACAATGGTCAATGCCGTTATTGCCTACGGCACCGACGGCGACATCGGAATGACCGAACCGCATTGGGAGGCGACGATGAAGCTGCGCAGCTTTATGTTTGAAAACGTATATTTCAATTCCGCAGCCAAGAGCGAGGACTCAAAGGTTGCGGATATGATCGAACACATCTACGAATATTTTCGAAAGCAGCCGGACAAGCTTCCGCCCGAATACCAGGCGAACATTGAAGAAGACGGCGTCGAACGCTCGATCTGCGACTACATTGCCTGCATGACCGACCGCTATGCGCTGGCGCTGTTCGAGGAGCTGTTCGTGCCGAAAACCTGGCAGCACAAATAACGCGCAAAGCAGGCTCGATCGAGGGGAGGTGAGCAGTATTTGCCTTTTTCGCGGGAATTTATAGAAGAAGTCAAACGCCGCAGTGAAATTGAAGATGTCGTCGGCAAATACGTCCGCCTTAAGCGAGCGGGCAGCAACGTCGTCGGCCTGTGTCCGTTCCACAACGAAAAAACGCCGTCGTTCACCGTTTTTCCGCAGACAAACAGCTTTTACTGCTTTGGCTGCGGAGCGGGCGGCGACGTGTTCAGCTTCATTATGCGCGCGGAGGGGCTGGACTACCCCGGCGCCGTGGAATTCCTCGCGCGCAGCACCGGCGTTCCGTTGGAGGAACGGCATGACGACAGCGGCAGGCCAACGGTCAAGCGCGAACGCGTGCTTGACTGTAACCGTGAGGCGGCCCGCCTGTTTTACGCCGCGCTTCAAAGCCCGTCCGGCGCACAGGCGCGTGCGTATCTGACGGAACAGCGGCGGCTCACCGAACAGACGATTCGGCGCTTTGGCATCGGCTACGCTCCCGACAGTTGGGATTTTTTGCACAGCCGGCTGACGGCCAAGGGCTACACGGACGAAGAACTGAAGGCCGCGTTTTTGTGCGGGATTTCCCAAAAGGGGCACCCCTACGATGTGTTCCGCAATCGTGTGATTTTTCCGATTTTCGATCTCAACGGCGAGGTCGTTGCTTTTGCAGGCAGGCGGCTGAACGAAAAGGACGAGCGGAAATACGTCAATACCTCCGATACGCCCGCATTCAAAAAAAGCAAAGTCATCTTCGGGATGAATTTCGCCAAACGTTCGGAGGCGGGCAGTCTGATCGTCTGCGAAGGCCCGATTGACGCCATTGCGCTCCAGCAGGCGGGCTTCGACAACGCCGTCGCCACGCAGGGTACGGCAATCACCGCCGATCAGGTGCGTACGATGTCACGGTTTGTCAAAACGGTTTATCTTGCCTACGACATTGACAAAGCAGGACGGAACGCGACGATGAAAGCCATCAATCTGTTTACGCAGGTCGGCGTGTCGGCCAAGGTTATCGACCTCGGGACCGAGGTGAAAGATCCCGACGAGTATATCAAGAAGTTCGGCGCCGACGCCTTCCGCCGCCGGCTGGATGCGTCCGCCGGACAGGTGGATTTCCGTATCGACGAGATCCTGAACCGCTATTCGCTCTCCATCCCCGACGAAAAGCTGCGCGCGATCGACGAGCTGACCACGCTGGCTGCGGACATTTATTCCAAAAGTGAGCGCGAAGTTTACATTGCGCGGATGGCGGAAAAAACCGGCATATCCGCAGCCGCGCTCTCGGAGGACGCAGCGAAAAAGGCGAAAAAGGCGGAGGAAAAGCAAAAGGCCGAGCGCCGGCGCCAGACGGTGAACGCGACCCTCGGCTACGGCGACCGAATCAATCGTGACCGGCTCACCTATGCTACCGGCGCCCTGCTTGAAGAGCGGCTTCTGGCCTGTATGCTATCCAACCCCGCACTTGCGGCCGAAGCCTGCAAGTCGCTGTCGGAGGACGACTTTCTCACCGCATTCGGCCGGAAGGTGTTCACCACCTTTGCGGAGGAATTTTCCGACGGCACGGAAGTCGTCCTGTCCAAGGACGGCGCCTTAACCCCCGAAGAGATTTCGGCGCTGGCGCGGCTGATGGCAAAGCATGACCGACTGCTTTCCGTGATGCCGGACGATGTGGGTTCACTGGTCGGCGCGCTGAAAACCGAGCGCCAAAGAATTGCGTTCAACGAAAGAATGGAAGAAAACCCGCAAGACGCACTCGAGGAATACATCCGGCGAAGCATAAAAACATATATCCCCTTTGCAAACAGGAAAGGAACGGTAAAACACAGTGGAACAGGACTTTAAAAAAATTCTCGACAGCCTTATCGAGCGTGGGAAAGCAAAGAACGGCATCGCCGCTTCGGAGATCATGGAGGTCATCGACTCGGCTGACTGTTCGATCCAGCAGATCGAAAAAATCTATGAGACGCTGGAGGAAAACAACATCGAGGTCACCAACGATCTGGAGACGGCCACCTTCGATATCCCGGACGAGGACCTGCTGCCTGATGACATCGATGAATCTCCCGAGGAAGTAGAGGAGATGCTGCTGCAGGAGGGTGTGACAATTGACGACCCAGTGCGTATGTATCTCAAGGACATCGGCAAGGTACCCCTGCTTTCCGCCGACAAGGAACTGGAATTGGCCTATAAGATGTCTCTCGGCGACGAGGAGGCGAAAAAGCAGCTGGTCGAAGCCAATCTTCGTCTGGTCGTCAGCATCGCAAAACGGTACGTTAACCGCGGGATGTTCTTCCTCGATCTGATCCAGGAGGGCAATCTCGGCCTGATGAAGGCAGTGGAGAAATTCGACTACGGCAAGGGCTATAAATTTTCCACCTATGCGACATGGTGGATCCGTCAGGCCATTACCCGAGCCATCGCCGACCAGGCGCGCACCATCCGCATCCCCGTGCATATGGTGGAAACAATCAACAAGGTGCTGCGCGTGTCCCGCCAGCTATTGCAGGAGCTGGGCCGTGAACCGACCGGCGAGGAAATCAGCCAGGAGATGGGAATGCCGGTGGAAAAAGTACGCGAAATTCTTAAAATCGCACAGGAGCCGGTCTCGCTCGAAATGCCGATCGGCGAGGAGGAGGACAGCCACCTCGGCGACTTCATTGCCGACGACAACACCCCCGCCCCGCAGGATGCGGCTTCCTATATGATGCTGCGCGAGCAGCTTTTGGAGGTCCTGCACACACTCACCCCGCGTGAAGAGAGCGTCCTGAAGCTGCGCTTCGGGCTGGAAGACGGCCGCCCGCGCACGCTGGAGGAGGTCGGCAAAGTGTTCGAGATCACACGCGAACGCATCCGTCAGATCGAAGCGAAGGCGCTGCGCAAGCTGCGGCATCCCAGCCGTTCCAAACGCCTGAAGGACTATCTGGAATAAGCCGCATATACCAACAAAAGATGTTTCGGAAAGGAATGCTGTAATCAGGCTATGAAAGAAGAACTCAAGAGAATATCGGCTGAGGCGCTTTCGGAGATCGCCGGCGCTTCGTCGGAGGCAGAGCTGGAAGCCGCACGTGTAAAATATTCGGGCAAAAAGGGACAGCTTACCGCCATCCTGCGCGGCATGGGCGCGCTGGAACCGGAAGCCCGCCGTGAGGTCGGAGAGCTGGCAAACGCCGTTCGCGGCGAGCTGGAAGCAGCCATTGCCGACAAAGCGGCTACGCTCAAGCGCGCGGCGCTCGAAGCACGGCTGGCGTCGGAAAAGCTCGACGTGACCCTGCCCGGACGCGAAAAAGCCTGCGGCCGTCTGCATCCGCTGCACACAGTGGAGAACCGCATCCGCGAGATTTTTATCGGGATGGGCTTTACGGTCGTGGAGGGGCCGGAAATCGAGAGCGCTTACAACAACTTTGATGCGCTTAACGCACCCGCCGACCATCCGTCGCGCGACTTTCAGGACACGTTTTACATAGACGAAACCACGCTGCTGCGCACGCAGACCTCGCCTGTGCAGATCCGCGCGATGACGGGCAAAACGCCGCCCATCCGCGTCATTTCGCCCGGCCGCGTTTACCGTTCGGACGACGTAGACGCGACGCACTCGCCGATGTTCCATCAGGTCGAGGGACTGGTCGTCGACAAGGGCATTACAATGGCCGACTTGAAGGGCACGCTCGACCTGTTTGCGCGCAGCCTGTTCGGCGAAGAGACGCGCACACGCTTCCGCCCGCACAACTTCCCGTTCACCGAGCCGAGCGCGGAGGTAGATGTCTCCTGCTTCGTCTGCGGCGGCAAGGGCTGCCGGCTGTGCAAGGGCGAAGGTTGGATCGAGATCCTCGGCGCGGGCATGGTTCATCCCAACGTGCTGGCAAGCTGCGGCATCGACCCGGAGGTCTATTCCGGCTTTGCGTTCGGAATGGGCATCGAGCGCGTGGCGATGCGGCGCTACAACATCAACGATATGCGGCTGTTTTTTGAAAACGACGTCCGTTTTCTTTCGCAGTTTTGATATTTATGGAAGAAAGGCAGCGCTTACAGGATTATGAAAGTTTCACTCAACTGGCTGAAAGACTATGTAAAATTTGATATGCCCGACCGCGATTACGCCGAGCTGATGACGAGCACCGGCACCAAGGTCGAAACGATAGAAAAGCTCGGCGAAGACATCGAAAACGTCGTCGCCGGAAAAATAGACAGCGTTACCCCCCACCCCGATTCCGACCACCTCGTGATCTGTATGGTGGACGTCGGCGGCGAAAAGCCGCTGCAAATCGTCACCGGCGCGCAGAACGTGCACGCGGGCGACTTCGTCCCCGTCTGCCTCAACGGTGCCAAGCTGCCCGGCGGCAAGGTCATCAAGTCCGGCAAGCTGCGCGGCGTGATCTCGGAGGGGATGCTCTGCTCGCTGTCCGAGCTTGGACTTACGGTACACGATTTCCCTTATGCAATCGAAGACGGCATTTTCATCATGCGGGAGCCCTGCAAGCCCGGTGACGACATCCGCGACGTGCTCAGCCTCCGCGACACGGTCGTAGATTTCGAGCTGACCTTCAACCGACCCGACTGTCTGGCTCTGCTCGGGATCGCGCGCGAAACGGCGGCGTCCACCGGGCTGCCGCTGGTGTATGACGAACCGAAGGTACATACCGCCGGCGACGGTGATAGCATTGAGCGCCGTCTCTCCGTGACCGTCAGGGAGCCGGAGCTCTGCCCGCGCTACACCGCGCGCGCGGTGAAAAACGTGCGGATCGCGCCGTCTCCGCTGTGGATGCGTGCACGGCTGCGCGCCTGTGGCATCCGCCCGATCAACAACATCGTTGATATTACGAACTATGTGATGCTGGAATACGGCCAGCCAATGCACGCGTTCGACGCTTCATACATTTCCTCCGGCTCCATTGTCATCCGTAAGGCGGCTGCCGGCGAAAAGATTACCACACTTGACGGAAACGTCCGCGAGTTGACAACCGATATGCTCTGCATTGCAGACGGCGAAAAGCCGGTCGCACTGGCGGGCATCATGGGCGGTGAAAACTCGGAGATCACCGACAAGACCGTAACCGTTATTTTTGAAAGCGCCAATTTCAGCCGTTCGTCGATCCGCCGCACCTCGCGTGCGGTCGGTCTGCGCACAGACGCCTCACGCCGATACGAAAAGGGTATACCGCCCTGTACGACGATGCCAGCACTCGACCGCGCCTGCGAGTTGGTCGAGCTTCTCGGCGCCGGTACGGTAATCGACGGCACGATCGACGTCTGCAATACCGACATCGGCGAGCGCACGGTCGACTTTGATTATCAAAAAATCAATGCACTGCTCGGCATTGCTTTGAGCGAGACAGAAATGCGTGCACTACTTGAAAAGCTCTTTTTCCGCTTTGACGGCGACGGCCGTATGATTGTACCGCCCTACCGCGGCGACATCGTCAACACCGCCGACATCGCCGAGGAGGTTGTTCGGCTGTACGGGTTTGATAAAATCCCCGCCACCCGATTCGCCGGCTGCGTGACGGAGGGCGGCGAAAGCGCCTACCAAAAATTCTGCACGCGTCTGAACGCTGTGATGACCGGGCTTGGCTTTTATGAGACTTATACCTACTCCTTCATTTCCCCGAAGCTCTATGATAAGCTCGCGCTTGCGTCCGACGACCCGCTGCGCGACGGCATCCGTCTGCTGAACCCGCTGGGGGATGATACATCAGTCATGCGCACGACGGCTGTCGGCTCGCTGCTGGGTGCGCTGGCTTATAACCGCAGTCACCGCATCCCCTCCTGCGCATTGTTTGAAAACGCGACGATTTACGCCAAGCCCGATGCGTCGACGCCTTCCGACCTTTTCTCTAACGAGGAAAAGCAGCTTGTCTGCGGCTTTTACGGCAGCGGCGATTTTTACGACTTAAAGGGATATATCGCTGCGCTTGCAGATACGCTGCACATAGACGCGTTGCGTTTCGAAGCGGAGGCGTCGGTACCCTACTTCCATCCCGGCAGATGCGCTGCCGTTTATGCCGGCAAAGCGCTGCTCGGCCGTTTCGGGCAGCTCCATCCCGCCGTGTGCGACAATTTTGAATTACCGGGTGACGTATACGCCGCCGTCCTTTCGACCAAAGCGTTGTTTGCCGCTGCGCAGACCGAATGGGAATACAGACCGCTGCCCGTCTACCCTGCTGTCGAGCGTGACCTTGCACTGGTAATGGACGTTGCAACGGAGGCAGGAGTGGTGGAGGACGCTATTCGCAGCTATGCGGGCAAATCGCTCTGCGGCGTGACGGTGTTCGACGTCTACACCGGAAAGGGCGTGGCTGACGGTAAGAAAAGCGTGGCCTTCCGGCTCAGCTTCCGCCTGCCCGATAAAACGATGAACGACAGCGAGGTCGACGCCGCGGTGACTAAGATTCTCCGCCGTCTGGAAAGCGAGAAGGGTATTACACTGCGTGCCTGAGCATCGAGCAAAAAAGTTTCAGTGCAGCTATTGCTATTTTGTTGGTTTTGTGGTATCATATGGCAGATGGGAGAGATGAAAATGAAAGACAACGCTTCCAAAACGATCATGTTCAGCCTCAAGGACGAGTCGGAGAAGGAGATGCACAACATTCTCCAAAGTGTGTATGACTCGCTCAAAGAGAAGGGCTACAACCCGATCAATCAGATCGTCGGCTACATCCTGTCGGAAGACCCAACCTACATCACCAACTATAACAATGCGCGGGCGCTCATCCGCAGGATCGACCGCGACGAATTGCTGCGCTCATTGGTTAAAAATTATATCAAGCTCTGAAAGGAAGGGTAATATTGAGCGATATCAAACCGCTTCTGTATAAAGGAAAGCCGCTCGTCCGTCAGGGTCAATACCTGTTTTACGGCGACCCGGAGGATAAAGCCATCCTGTTTATGAACATCCTCGAAACGAGGAAGGAGGGCGATCTGAATGTCGCCTCCAAGGTGCTCGTACAGATTCAGCGCACGGACGATGACCTCGGTTTCAACGAAAAAGTCATCAAGCAATGTGAAAAAAAGAGCTTTTACGATGCGTTTGAAATCGGTACGATCTGGCTCGACCGCGAGCTGCGCAACAAGTAAAATCATAAAGGAAGCCGGGGCAGCCGGTTATCCGCAAACAACAGAACCTCCGCATGAACAAAATCATGCGGAGGTTTTTGGTCTCTTTTAACTGCGGCAGAAACAATGTATCAGAGCGATCGTCTCATCCGACCGATAAATGCGCAAGTAGCTGAACGCCTTTCCGAACCGGAAAATAATACGAATGGCCTTTTGTCGCTCCCATATTTGTTGTGGATTTTTCGCATCAGCAAACCGCGGCTTGCAGCGCAGCGGCAAAAATGGCTTCATACCATTTTCCCTGCATATTAGAGCCAAATCTTCGTCTTCTCACACAAATACAGGCCAGCAGACGAACAAAAGCGTATGGAAGTATGTTTTCCCGAAAAATCATTTTCCATTTTATTTTACATACGAAAAGGTCATTATATGCCCAAAAGATAAAAACCGCCGTATGCTTCTCCGGCTTCGAACCAGCCCAAAAGAATGTTATAATCCGGCGTGCGCTCGTCTTTTATGCGCTTCATCATAGGGTCGACCTGCTCTCGTGCATAAAAATTTATGCCGAATGGGTCTATCGGACCGATTTTGCCGTTTCCAAAAAGCCCATTTGTTATAATCTGCCCGTAATATACAAAAAATGCATCCACATCATCGCCGGAAATATACAAGGAATCATTCTTCCAATGTTCAATTTTTTGAACGGATACGCGCTTTTTTTGCAACAAATCCAACGGCAGTTTACAGTATTGCATTTCCATGAAATCAGTACCGCCGAATCGTCTTCTCTCTTCCTGAGCCCGAAACGTATGAAACAGCATAAACATCACATCCTTCTCATATAGCGCTCGCCTTTCGAGCGAAGCCATGCGTCAGAGTGAATGTAAAGCGCGAACATAAGTCCCTTGCCTTTTACCGGATTTTCATCGAACCGCCATAAAGAAAAAGCGGCGAAAGCCCAGCAATACTTCCCCGCTGCGCGTCAACGGATAGGCTTTAGCTGCACGCGATAGAAGCTCTGCCTCCAGCGCCGCACGACCGTTCTCATCCAGACAGGCAAGATACGGACGCAGACGCGTACCCCGAACCCATTCGATCAGCGCACGATGATCCGGCAGGCTGTGATAATACTTGATTTCCCACATATCAAACGAAGACGCACAGTCGGAAAGGATGTCACAATAGACTTCCGGCTTACAGGTCTCATTCGTCTCAAGGCGCACATTTTGAAATCCCCACTTTGCCTCTGCGGTCACTTCTCGGATGATGCGGTAAAGCGGCTCCGCTTCATTCATCGGCATCTGCACGGCCAGAACGCCGCCGTCCGTCAACCGCTCCATCAGTTTTGGGATCAGGCTGTCATGGTGCGGAATCCACTGCAGGCAGGCGTTGGAAAACACCAGATCGTATTGTCCGGTCAACGCTGCTGCGTCGCAAACTCGAAACGGAATATCCGGGTATCGATTTGCCGCTTTTTCCACCATTTCCGGAGATAAGTCCACGCCGAGCAGCGAGGCCTTGGGGAAAACACGGCGAAGAACAGCGGTGCTGTTCCCCGGCCCGCAGCCGACATCCACGGCGGCGCGCACCGAACGGTCTGCCACGCGCGCCGCAAGATCGATTGCCGGCTGTGTACGCTGCTTTTCAAACTGCAAATATTGTGTCGGACTCCATTCTGTCATATCTGTCCCTCCCAGACTTTTTCCAAACAAAAAGCCGCTCCGTGTATAACGGGGCGGCTCTTAATCGCTGAAAACAATGCGGTTTATTTCTTGAATACCAAGATTGCTTTCGCCGCTGCCGTCACGGAAAAGGTGACAAGCTCATAACCGCCTTTCAGCATTTCGTTTGCTTTTTCTTCAATTTTCTCTGCCATATCCGCCGCTTTCGGCGAATACTCAATCACAACAGCCTTATACATTTCACCAAGCTCCTGTTCTCCGGT
>ERZ1673695.2931-NODE-2931-length-11419-cov-4.451074_pt1 | contig 11419 bp, 7 predicted proteins | sample MGYA00580225_ERZ1673695 | MGnify/ENA primary metagenome ERZ1673695 (study PRJEB41218, sample SAMN15661739) | gut metagenome | host: Homo sapiens | place: Canada: London | collected 2015-08-20/2019-03-30 | study: EMG produced TPA metagenomics assembly of...
TGTAAAAAAATCAATAAAATAGGAACAAAAAATACCGCTCCGAGTTTTATCCAGAATTTTACGTTGCCTTTGAATTTTAGAGATTTCGTTTCCGCAAAGAGGGCGGCCGCCATGACGCAGGTTCCGATTTTGGCGATTTCAGAAGGCTGTATGGATATAAATCCCAGATCTATCCAGCGCGTAGCGTTGTAGCGGCTCTCGACAAAGGGGATTGGGATGCCGAGGCATTCTTTCAGCGCGAGCGGCACGAGAAGCACTACCGACAATCCGTAAAAAATCGGCGCGTAGCTGAAAAACGCTCGGTAATCGACGCGCGAAACTGCAAAATATACCGGCAGCCCCGCGAAAGCGAAAAATATTATCTGCTTGAACCAGAACTGGCGGGAGAGCGGAATTTCGTCGATATTGTAGCTTTGCGTTGAGTGGATGAACGCCACACCCATTATAAAGAGCAAAAACATGCCGACGGATATGGCGGGATTGCTCCGCGCCTTTTTCGGGCGCGGCACCTCGCCGTAAATCTCCCTCTCGCTATCGGTCATCTGGGCTTTATTGACAGATACTTCCGGATTTTTTCAGGGTCGCACCCCTTGCGGCGGGCGTACTCCTCGAGCTGGTCCATACCGATCTCCGCCGTAAAATATTTCGCCGACGGGTTCGGAATCCACACCGCGCAGACGCTCGACACGGGCGTCATCATAAAGTTCTCGGTAAAGTCGACGCCTATGGTTTCGGCAGAATCGAGAAGCCGCTTGAACTTCGCCTTCTCGGAATGGTCGGGATACGACGGATAACCGACCGCCGGGCGGACGCCAATCTGCCTGCGGGAAGACGCCGCCGCGCATGCCGGGCACCCGCATCCGCCGCCGTGCGCCGGGAACGCCCTATCGAAAACCGGCGAAAATATATCCGACTGCGCGCGCGACGAAAGCGCTTCGGCGGCCATGTCGCAAATCGTGCGGGCGGTCATGTAGGCGTAGTCGTCGCCCGCTTCTTTGAGGGAGCGGCAGAAATCCTCGGCCTCGCGCCCGACAGTGGCTATGTATATGCCGACGAACGAGCGGGCGCCAGAACCTGCCGGCGGGACATAGTCGGAAAGGCACAGGCAGTTCCCGCGCGAATCCGGCGCCTGCGAGCGCATGAGGCGCAAGGTCTCGACGCGGCGCCCGTCCCCGTCAAAGAGCGCGATGTCGTCGCCCTCGGACTCCGCCGCGTACAAGGCGTACCTGATTTTCGGGCGGGCGATTTCGCCGACGCGCCCGAGCATGTCGAAAGTATCCCTGAAAAACCCTTCAAGGCCGTCGGCCCTGCCGCCGTCGGCGGGGAGCTTTGCGCCGCCCACGTTCCATGTGCGCAGATACATGTGCCACGGCATATCGAGGGTTTTGAAATCTACCGGAACCGTTCCGGCGCCGAGTTCGGGCATCTTTTCGACGCCCGCAAAAGCGCATTTGAAACGCTTTGAGACGGCCTCCGGATACGGCAGGAGCTTTCGCTTCTCCGCCCGCTCCGCGGACTCCCTCTCAAATTCGGCGCGGATTTTGCCGTACTTCGCCGCGACCTCCGCCGCGAAAAGCCTTTTAGATTCCGCCGATGTCAGCGAAGAACACACGCCCGCCGACAGCCCCGCGTCCTCGACGCGCACAACCGTGCCGGAGTAGAGCGGCGCGAGCTTCACCGCCGCGTGCAAATCGCTCGTGGTGGCGCCCCCGACCATGACGGGCACGCGCAATCCCTCGCGCTCGAGCATTTGGACGACGCGCGCCATCTCGTCGAGGGAGGGGGTTATAAGCCCGCTCAGCCCTACTACGGCGGCGCCGCGGGCGGCCTCGATTATGCGCTCCGGCTCTACCATCACCCCGAGATCCTCCACGCGGAAACCGTTGCAGGAAAGCACAACGGCAACGATGTTTTTTCCGATGTCGTGGACGTCGCCCTTGACGGTTGCCAAAACCACCTTCGGTCCGGCGGCTTCCGCCCCTTTGGGCATGTAGGGTTCGAGGGCGGCGACCGCGCGCTTCATAACGCGCGCGCTTTTTACGACCTGCGGAAGAAACATCTTCCCCGCCCCGAAGAGCTCGCCGACCTTGCGCATGGCGGACATCAGCGGTTTTTCAATCACCGCGAGCGCGTCTTTGAGCTCGCCGTAAAAGTGCATTGCGACCTCCTCCGCCCTGTCCTCCTCGCCTTTGAGGAATATGCGCAACAGCCTATCGTCCCAGGAGAGCGAATCCCAGTCGGAATGTTCCCGCCTGCCTCCGGCGGCGCCGTTTTTGTAGTCGCCCGCGATTTCCAAAAGCCTCTCCGTAGCCCCGGGGTCGGAATTGAGAATCACGTCCTCGACGGCGCGGCGCAGGCGGGGCTCGATATCGTCGTATGACGCGAGCATTCCGGCGTTGACTATCCCCATGTCAAGGCCCGCCGCGCGCGCGTGGTATAGGAAAACGCTGTGCATCGCCTCCCTCACGGCATTGTTGCCGCGCAGCGCAAAGCTTATGTTGCTGACCCCCGCGCTCGTCCGCGCGAGCGGGCATGATTCCTTTATGCGGCGGACGGCCTCTATGAAGTCCGCCCCGTAGGAATTGTGCTCGGGCATTCCCGTCGCCACTGTGAGGACGTTGGCGTCGAAAATTATGTCCTCCGGATTGAAATCCGCCTTTTCTACGAGCAGACGGTACGCCCTTTGGCATATCCCGACGCGCCTTTCCAGCGTCGTGGCCTGCCCCTGCTCGTCAAACGCCATTACGACCGCGGCCGCGCCGAACTTGCGGATTTCCGCCGCATGCGCCAAAAATTCCTCCTCTCCTGCTTTCAGGCTTATTGAATTGACAACGGGCTTTCCCTGCACGCATTTGAGACCCGCGACAATCGTGTTCCAGTCGGACGAGTCTATCATCGTACCCACCCGCGCGATTTCGGGCTCCGAGCCTATGAGATTGAGGAAACGCCTCATGCACGCCGCGGAATCGAGCATTCCCTCGTCGAAATTCACGTCTATCAGATTCGCGCCGTTTTCCACCTGACCGCGCGCGACGGCGAGGGCGTCGGAAAACCTGCCCTCCTTTATCATCTTTCGGAAGGCGAGGGAACCCATGACGTTCGTGCGCTCGCCAACGAAGGCGAAAGGCGCGCCGCGCTCGGGCATGGCAAAGGGCTCGAGCCCCGCCAAAACCAAATCGCGCGAGCGCGGGCGCGGCTTGCGCGGGGCGAATTTGCCGCACTCGCGGACTATCGCCTCTATGTGCGCGGGAGTCGTGCCGCAGCACCCGCCGAACACGTTGACCAGCCCCTCGCGCGCGTAGGCCGCGAGCTTCGAGGCGGTGTCTTCGGGGGACTCGTCGTACCCCGATTCCGAAAACGGATTCGGAAGCCCCGCGTTGGGATAGCAGTGGGTAAAACACTCCGCAATCCTGTCGAACTCCTCGACATACGGGCGCATCTTGTCCGCGCCGAGCGCGCAGTTGAGCCCAACAAAGAGGGGGTCGGCGTGGCGCACGGAGGCGTAAAACGCGGCTATCGTCTGGCCGCTCAAAATCCTCCCCGAAGCATCGGAAACCGTCATGCTGATTCCGACGGGCGGGCGCTCGCCCCACTTTTCGCAGAGCGTCAGATACGCGTATATTGCGGCCTTGACATTGAGCGTGTCGAAAGAGGTCTCTATCAGGAAGAGGTCGACGCCCGCGTCGTACAAAGCCTCCATCTGCGGGGTGTAAGCCGCCGCGAGCGCGTCGAAATCCACGGCGCGCGCGGCTGGGTCATCGACGTCGGAAGATATGCTCGCCGACTTGTTCATCGGCCCTATCGAGCCCGCGACAAACAACTGCTTACCCCCGAATTTTGCCGAGGCCCTGCCGGCTTCCTCCCGCGCGATTTCCACCGCGCGGGCGTTCATGCGGCGCACGAGCCCCTCGCCGTTCCCGTACTCGGACTGCACCAAAAGATTCGCGCCGAAAGTTCCGGTAGTCACTATGTCGGAACCCGCCTCGTAGTACGCGCGGTTGATTTTCGCGATTACGTCGGGGCGCGTGAGGTTCAGAATGTCGTTGTTCCCGAGCTGCGGCAGGGCGTTTGATTCGAGCTCCGGAACTCCGCGGCGGAATTCGGGTTCAGCGAGCTTCTCGCGCTGGATGAGCGTACCCATCGCGCCGTCGAGAAACACCGCCCTCTCTTCAAGGAGCTTTTTGAGTTTCAGTCCGCTTTCGGACAAAGGCAGTTTAGGCATTGCAAAAGTCTACTTTTCCATTTCGGATTTCATGTGCGCTATCAGCCTGTCGTTAAAGGCCTTCGCGCCGTCGTGCCCCATCTGGCGCAGCGCCTGCACCATTGCGGCGACCTCCACGAGGCGCGCCATGTCGCGCCCGGGGCGCACGGGTATTATAAAATGGGGAATCTGCACCCCGAGCACGTCGAAATAATTTTTGTCGAGCCCCGTCCTGTCCTCGACAACCCCGGGCTGCCACTCGACGAACGTGACTATCATGTCTATGGATTTTTCGAGCCTGACGCAGCGTATGCCGAAGAGCTCGGCGACGTTTATGATGCCGATTCCGCGGCACTCCATGTAGCCGCGGTTGAGGTCGTTGCCCTTGCCGAGGACGATTTCGTCGCTGATTCTCTGGCAGTAAACGAGGTCGTCGGCGACGAGCGAATGCCCGTGGTCTATGAGCGCGAGCGCGCACTCGCTCTTGCCGATTCCGCTGTCGCCGCGTATGAGAGTGCCGATTCCCTTGATGTCGAGCAGCGTGCCGTGCAGCGACATCCTCGGGGCAAAAAGCCTGTCGAGCCGCACGAGAACTTCCGCGGAAAACTCCTTGGACTTCATGCGCGTGCGCATGAGCGGTATCCTGTGCCGGCGCACGGCGTCGAGCATGGGCTTGGTAGGCGCGAGGTTGCGCGAAATCACTATGCACGGGATTTCGTGGGCGATCATCTCCTCCATCACGGCCGACTGGCGGTCGTCGGGCAAATCGCGCATATACGCCATTTCGCCGGCGCCGAAGAGCTGGATGCGGCTGGACGCGAAATTCTTGTAATAGCCCGTAATCGCGAGCGCCGGACGGTTGATGGTGGGCTCCAATATCATTCTGTCGAAGCCGTCGGAACCGGAAATCAGCTCGAGGTCTATCGAGTCCTTGAAAAAGTCGAAAAACTTTCTGACGGAGATTTCCTCCACCACCTTTATGCTGTTGCCTCGAATGGACATTTTGGCGTTCTCCTGCGGGAGGGCGGATTACATTGAAAAGTTTTCGCCCAGATAAAATTTGCGGCTCTGTTCGTCGTTCACAAGGAAGTCGCTCGTGCCCTCGCAGAGCACCTTGCCGTCGTGTATCAGATAGGCGCGGTCCACTATGCTCAGGGTTTCGCGCACGTTGTGGTCGGTTATCAAGACGCCGATGTTCTTAGATTTAAGCCCCCTGATGATGTCCTGCACCTCCGCGACGCTTATGGGGTCCACGCCGCTGAACGGCTCGTCCATCAGCAGGAACTTCGGGCGCGCCGTGAGCGCGCGGGTGATTTCGAGCCTCCTGCGCTCGCCGCCCGAAAGCGTGAAAGCCGGCTGGTCGGCGAGGTGGACAAGATTGAGCTCTTCGAGCATGGACTGCACGAAATCTTTGAGCTCGCCCTTCGGTATCGGGAGGTATTCGGCAACCGCAAGTATGTTCTGGCGCACGGTGAGCTTCCTGAAAACCGACGCCTCCTGCGGCAGATAGCCTATGCCCATGCGGGCGCGCTTGTACATAGGAACCTCCGTGATGTCCGCGCCGTCGAGAAATACCTTGCCCTCAGTGGCGGGCACGAGACCCACAATCATGTAAAAGCTCGTCGTCTTTCCGGCGCCGTTGGGGCCCAGCAGCCCCACGATTTCGCCCGCGCGCAGCTCCATGTTCACGCCCTTGACGACCCGCCGCCTGCCGTACTGTTTTACGAGATTTTGCGTCTTTATGAACGATGTGCCGTCCTGAAATTCCATAGAAAGAAAACAATATCAATTATCCGCCCCCTGCAACAAAAAAGAAGCGCGCTGCGCGCGCGGACGGCGGCGAAAGAGGAGCGCGGAGCTACCGCGCATGCGGATTTTCCGGAACCCCGTGCGCAGTATAATAGATTCCGCAAATCCATATGAAGTACGCCGCGGGAGGCATTATCAAAAAAGCGAGAGCTGATGAAAAGAAAAATGCCGCAGCCTCTCCCCATCTTTTCTGCAAGAAGAGTCCAAACCCCGGAATTATGACCGAGGCCGCGATGTCTATTGCGGTGCTTGCGTACTTTTTCATTCGCTGAGAGGTTGATTGAAATCGGAACGGCGGGCGGAACAAAAAACGCCGCCGCGAAAAAACAAGGGGGCGCTTCCCGAAAAGGCCAAAAGGAGGGAGGGATTCCCGAAAAAAATTTTGGCTAATCCGCAAGGCGGACGCAAACTTCCGCCCCAATGCGCGGGGCCGGCCCCGCGGGAAACCCCTCCCGCATCGCAACCGCCGCCCCCCCCCAAGACGGCGAAAGCCCGCGTCGCGGGCTTTCGGAGAGCGGCAAAACAATCACTTCGCCGCGGGAGCCGTGGCGTTGACCGCCTTTATCACGTCCTGCGTTATGTCGGCCTCGGGCTTTGAGAAATAGCAGACGCTCTTTTCGACGATGAAATCGGCTTTCTTTTCCTTCGCTACAGCCTTTATGATCTCAGAAATTTCCTGCATGTGGACTTTGCGGATTCCGGCGGCGTTTTCCTGGAGCTTCTGGGCGGTAGAGCGGCGCATGTTCTCCATATTCTGTTCAATCTGGCGGATTTGGACGAGAACCGGCTGCGCCTCGGTTTCGACTATCTTGCGCTTGGCGTCCTCGGCGAGGGCAGGATTCTGGGCTTTCGTCTGGATGTCCTGGATTTTCTTCATCAAATCCTGGCGCTCCTTGTTCATCTTTTCGAGCTCGGCGTTAGTCGCGTCCACGGAAGTCTTTATCTGCGCGGCTGCCTCCTTTGCCTTATAGTAGTTGGAATACACTTCGCCCATGTTGACGACGTAAATATTGGTCGCGGCGTGTAGCATTGTTGCGGCGAATATGCCGGCGAGAATAATCGATACTTTTTTCATATTTTTGGTTATTTTGTCTATTAGTCGAAATTTCGGAAGAAATGTTCAGACAAATTTCAGGTTTTTTCTAAAACACGGTTCCGAAGGAAAAGTTAAACTGCATTCCGTCGTCGTTGTGGTCGCCGGCTTTGAGCGGAAAGCCGAGGTCGATTCTCATGGGAGCCCCCATGAGCAGGACGCGGAAGCCGACGCCGAAGTCCGAGCAGTAGTCGGAGGGATCCCAGTCCCACGAGTCGCTGTTGACAAAACCTATGTCGTAGAACACCGCAAACCTCACGGGATTGAAAAGCTCTACGGAGTACTCCGCGGACGCGAACGCGAAAGTGTTGCCGCCGAGCGGCTCTTCGGTCGTCGGGTCGAGTTTGCCGACTTTCCTGTATTTAAAGCCGCGCATGTTGTAGCCGCCGCCGAGGAAGAACCTCTCAAAGTAAGGAACCTCTTTGCCGCCGTACCCCTGCACCGCCCCCGTCCTGCCGACGAGCGAAAACACCTGCTTGCCGAAGTCGAAAGTGGGAACCCACCAGCCCGCGCGCGCCTCTATGCGGTACAGGTTAGTCTGCCCCAAGAGCGGGCCGCCCGCGACGTCCTGTATCAGTTCAAGCCTTGTTCCGCGCGTGGGAACCATATAGCTGTCGCGGGTGTCGCGCAGGAAAGACAGGCTTACCTGCGATATGGTGCGCGTGCCGATGTCGCTTTCGGGAATGACGTTGCCGCGGATTTCACGGTCCACGTTGTAAATGTCCACGAGCTCGAGCTTATACGCGAGCCTCGCCTCAATCCTTTCATATATGCGCTTGCGCAGGAAGTTGGTGACGCCGAGGCGCATTTCGGAATAATAGTCGGAATAGTAGTCGGAATCGGTGCGGTACAAGTCTATACCGTACGCAAGCTCGCGGTTGAACACCCACGGCTCTTCAAAGCTTATTATGACCTGGTTGGACTTCAAACCTATCGTGCCGCGGATTCGGAACTTCTGGCCGGCGCCCTGGAAATAGCTCTTGTAATTCGAGTAGTCGAAATTGCCCTGCGTGATTTCGACGGTGGCGACGAGGCTTTCCACGGTGCTGAAACCCGCGCCGAAAGTGAGGTTGCCGGTGCGCCCCTCCTTGACCGCGATTTTCAGGTTTTTGCGCTGGGGGATATTGGTCTCCTCGGGAGAGAGCGTCACCTCGTCGAAAAAGCGGGTCTCTTTGAGGCGGTTTTCGGAAATTTTCATCCTGTGCAGGTCGAACACCTCGCCGGGTTCGAGCGCGAGCTCGCGGATTATGACTTCGCTCTTGGTCTTGCTATTGCCCTGAATGTTTATGGACTCGAGATAGAACATTTTGCTCTCGATGACCTCTATTACGATGTCGATGTCGCCCGTTTTGACATTTGGCCGGCGCAAAACCCTCACAATGGTATCCACATACCCGTACTGGCCGTAGTATTCGCGTATCTGATCTATGAGCTTGTCCACTTGCGACGGCGAAAACACATTGCCTTCCGTGAGGTTGAAGTAGTCCACAAACTTCATCAACTCCTCGTCGGAAAATCCCTTTATCGTATTGCCCTTAAACGAGACCTTGCCGACCTTGTACTGGTGGTTGGGAACGATGTCTATCACGATATCCATGTCGCCCGGGGAGTCGGTGTCCGGAAATTCAAATTTTATTTTGGAGTCGTCTATCTCGACGTCGAGGTAGCCGTGGTCGCGGTAGAATTTGCGCAGTTTTTCAATGTCGGCCTGGAATTCGTCCTCCTTGAACCTGCCGTTGTCGGTGAGGTGCGATATTATCGGAATCCACGTGTCGGTCTTCATCTCCGAGAGCAGGTCGACGGAATCGAAGTCCTTGGAATCTTCGCCGAACAGAAAGCGGCCAATCTTCCCCCAAAAACCGTACTGCTTTTCGACGCGCGGGTCGCCCTTGAAAATTATGTTTTGGATTTCTATGTCCCCGCCCTCGTCGATTTCGAAAATTACGGCGCCCGAACCGTCCTCCTCGTTGCGCTCAATGGAGTGCGAAACCTTTGCGAGCGAATAGCCCTTTTTCTGGTAGTATGCCTTGATTTTGTCGGCGTCGCGCTTTACGCCGACTTCGCTGAGCGGCGAACCCGCATAAGTGTCGATTTCCTTCTGCAACCTCGCGCCCGAGAAATTATTGTTTCCGCTGAAAGCCACCTGCGAAACCCTGTACTTGGGAATTACGGTGAAGTCTATGTCGAGATTGCCGGCCGAATCGACGCTCCTCTTGGCGTCCACGAAATCGTACAGGCCGGTGGAGTATATCGAGCGTATGGACTGGTCGAGGGCGCGCTGGTCGAATTTCATGCCCTTGCGAAGGCGGATATGGGCGTATACGGCCTCCTTGGAGACGCTCCGCTTGCCCTCGATATTGACATTTACGCTGTTTATGGTGCGCTGCTCGTCCGGAATTCCGCCGGCAGCCCCGAGAGCGGCGATCGGACCCTGCTGCGCGCATAGCGAAGCGGCGGAAACCGCAAGAAACGCCGCGACCCCCGCCAAGACGCCCCGGGGCGCAAAAGCGCGGCGCCCCGCATAAGTGTAAAATCTTCTAAATATTGACATCGTCTCTGAGGGAATAGTTCTCGTAGCGGGTGTAATTTCTGTTGAAAAGCAAGGTCGCGACCCCCGTCGGGCCGTTCCTCTGTTTTGCCAATTCCGCCCGAATCAGCCATTGCGAGTTTGAAGTGGTTTCGTCATCACTGGCAGATTTTCTCTGCCTACTCAATAGTAAAATGGCGTCGGCGTCCTGCTCTATGGAGCCTGATTCGCGAAGGTCGCTCGCGCGCGGGGCGCGGGTCTCCTTTTCGGAGTCGCGGTTGAGCTGCGCGAGGACTATCACCGGCGCGCGGAGCTCCTTCGACATAGCCTTCATGCCGCGCGAAATTTCCGCCACCTCCTGCTCTCTCGGGAGGTTCGGGTCGCTGCCGCGCAAGAGTTGGAGGTAGTCCACCACCACAAGCCCGAGCTTTCCGCCGAGCTGTTGGTTGAGGCGTCGGGCCTTGGCGCGCATTTCGAGAATTGATATGCCGGCAGTGTCGTCTATCCAGAGCGGAGCGTTTTTGAGCTCCTTAGCCGTGGCGTTGATGTCGGCGATTGATTCCTTTTTCAGCATTCCGCGGCTGAGGGCGTGCTGGTCTATGCGCGCACGGGAGGCTATTATGCGCTGGTGGAGCTGCTCGGCGAGCATCTCGAGGGAAAATATGAGCGTCGGGACGGGATTGGCGCCGAACAGGGCGCGCTCGGCGATATTCAGGGCTATGGAAGTCTTGCCGGTTCCCGGGCGGCCGGCTATGACTATCATTTCGTTGGGGTGCAGACCGCCCATGAGCTCGTCGAGCTGCGTGAAGCCCGTGGGCACGCCCACCATCTGCCCCTTGTTTTTTATGAGGGAGTTTATACGCGCAACAGCGGCGTCCACCTGGTCGGGCTCGTCGGCCTTCTTTACTGTGTCGCCCACCCTGTCCTGCGATATGCCGAGAATTTTCTCCTCAACGCCCTCTATAAAATAATCTATGCCGCCCTCGTTCTGGTACGCCCCCTCAATGGCGTTGTAGCACGCGCGGATCAGGGTGCGCAAAAAATACTTTTCGCGGACGATGCCCAGCCACTCCTGGAAATGGGCGGGCGTCTCGATTCGGCCGGCGATTCTGCTGATTTCCACAACCCCTCCCACGTCGGAGAGCACATTGCGGGAATTCAGGTATTCGGCGAGCACGATTTCGTCGATTTCGCGCTTCTGGTTGTAGAGCGCCAGCATCGCCGAATACATGATGCGGTGCGCGGGCTTGAAAAAGTAGTCCTCACGGATTTTGGAGGATATGCAGGCGGTAATGACATCGTTGGAAGTGTCGCGCAGAACGCTCGCGAGCACGCCCTCTTCCGCATCTATATTGTGCGGCAGATCCCGCCCCAAAACGGAGATATCCTCTTCGGATTGAAAAGCCGCGGCGCCGCCCTTACGGCGACCCGCGGTTTTCTTTGCCATAAAACTTTCCTCCATCGGAGTCCGATACGGAAAGGATTACTTTTTATCTTCTTCGGCGGGGGAATCCTCTATCGGATTTTCCGAAACGACCTCAAACGCAAAGTCCACTTTGACGTCGTGGTGGAGCTTTATCTGGGCGGTGTGCCTGCCGAGCTCCTTGACGGGGGTTGCGAGATGTATGGCCTTCTTCGGCAGCTCCACTCCGCCCTCCGCGATCTTGGCGAGCAGGTCGGCGGCCGTGACGGAGCCGAAGAGCTTGCCGCCCTCGCCGGTCTTTACCGCGAACGCGATGGACATTTCCGCCAAAACCTTGGCGAGAGACTGGGCGTTTTCGAGTTCCCT
>ERZ1673695.2932-NODE-2932-length-11417-cov-29.822126_pt1 | contig 11417 bp, 15 predicted proteins | sample MGYA00580225_ERZ1673695 | MGnify/ENA primary metagenome ERZ1673695 (study PRJEB41218, sample SAMN15661739) | gut metagenome | host: Homo sapiens | place: Canada: London | collected 2015-08-20/2019-03-30 | study: EMG produced TPA metagenomics assembly of...
CGCTCCCGCTCTTTTCAGCCGCCTTTGTTACTCGGTACGGCGCGCTTCCCGTATATATTTAATGGCCGCTATCTTTTAAAACGCTTTGGCTTTGATAATAAAAAGAGGGGACCGCTCCCCCATCATTCCGCTTAATTTGATTTTAAGGCTAAAATCTCCAATGCTGGCGTAGGAAATAAAGTTGATAGCCTTAAATGTGGTTGTTAGGATTTTATACTTAATATCATTGTCCGTATATTTTTCTCTCAAGCTTGATTGCAAGGTTTGAATACAACCCGCCCCTAAGGGCGGGTTGGTTGGTTATTAGATAATAGATCAAGCCTTTCTGAATATGTTGAAGGTCTTTCCATCGCACCCCCAAATAGAGGTAATTACATGATTGTCATCTAAACACAATTTACTGATAGTATTTCCCCATTTTGATGTATCTCCACTGTATACAATTTGAGAAGATTCACTCAGTAAATTGGGTTCTATAATTGACATATCTTTTCCTCTTATTATAAGTGTGCGTGAAAAGAGATTCCCTAAAATATTAAGCGCTTTTGCCAACTCGCAGAAATCAAAGGAAACCACCCCCATTAAAGATGGATTATTCTGAATCACTTCTTGCTGGTAAATTTTTTGGCAGCTAAAATTATATATTTTTTTTAAATAATATGCTATCCCTCCTAGTCTTGCTATTATTGATTCAATTATTATACTAATAACTAGATACCATTGGGTGGATGATCCGATATCCTCATACATCTTTATTATTTTATTGAAATTACAGCTTTCGCCCTCATCATATTCATATGATAAGCATATGCAATTTGCATCAATATTACCATATTCAAAATGGTTTGAGCAATCATACACATGTTCGACTCTCATAATAATTATCCCCTTTCTTTATTTTTGATGCACTTTACCAAGCATAAATTCCTCATAAGCTTTGTATAGTCTTATGCTTAATAGAAAAAGTGACTGCCACGGTTAGTGTTTAAATGTCTTCCAATAATTGTACCGTCATCGAATATGTGGCCAAGAACATCATCTCGAATAAATCGTCCATTACCAAAATCATAAACTCTTCCTGGTACAACCTTGCCTTTTCGATTTATATTTGGTAATACCTGTTTTGGCTGTTGACTCGTCGGTACACCTATTTCGCGTTTTGCAGCGTTAAATGCGCCTTTTCTACCTGATCCGTCTGGAGTCAGATCCTTTGGAATACAATCATTATGCACCAACACGCCGGCATCGCCGACAAAGTAGGTATGGAAGCCCTCAACCTCGAAGTTGTATACTGTTACCGGCGTTTCCAGCAGCTCGTGCTCTATCCGCTCAACCACCGCATATTCGCCGTTCACCTGCACCAGGATATCTCCGGCCCGCAGCTCTATCGCGCCTACCCAGCCCCTTTGCGGTACATAGAACGGGTGCTCTGGCGTCGCCGTTATTATATCACCTCCGGCCGTTACGTGCACAAGCTCCTTAGTTTCATTCTCAAAGGTTTGTACCACACTCCTTGCCGCTACCTATACCGTTTTCGATTCAACCGCCAAGTGTCTTCTTATCTATTAACCATACGCCCTGACTGCCTATACGGCTAGGCTTGGCGTATGGTTATCTAGGATTGTTTTCACTATAGCTGGGATCAATAGTTTAAAATATAGGTTCGTTTACCTATGCAGAGGTCAACTATATCTAACTTGCTGGAATCAAGGTTATAGATTTCTAACTCGCTTACATATCCATTAAAAGTATGCAGCAGAAAACATGTTGGCGACTGCCCTTCATCATAAGGATCTAACGGCACTACAAATGGTCGCTCCTTTCTATAAACATTCCATGTCAGTTTACCTGAATAGTATTTTGGATTTATGTTTTTTTTGTGCTCCACTATCACCTCCATGGGAACAGTTAGTATTGATGGTATTGGCGGTATAATAGGGTTTACTTCAAATTCCAAAAGCCTGTAATATGATGTATACTCTCGTCTGAGTTTAGCAGACCGAATTTGCATTTTTATCTTCGGCTCTTCAGGAAATCCTATATCCCAAAACAATTGCAAACAGTTTTGTTCGATCTCAGTTAATTCCTTATTGTCATTCATTGTTTATATATCCTTATTAAATTAATATTTCTAGTTCAAAACATAGTATGTACCAATGTTAATTAAATCTTTTGTACGCCTCATTGCTCCATAGTAAATATTCGTATTGCCAACTGAAATAAGCCCTGAATAGTACTTATTTATTGTCAAATTTTTATTAACAACGTCATTGGCTATAGCTCTATTTACCTGTTCTGTCGTAAGGTTGGTTCCTTGTAAATGGCGTCCTCCATGTCCAAATGTAACAGTCGTATCACCAACCTGAACGGTATCACTTACACCTCCGCCGCCTTTTGGGGTGTTATAACCACACCTATTATGCACCAACACGCCGGCATCGCCGACAAAGTAGGTATGGAAGCCCTCAACCTCGAAGTTGTATACTGTTACCGGCGTTTCCAGCAGCTCGTGCTCTATCCGCTCAACCACCGCATATTCGCCGTTCACCTGCACCAGGATATCTCCGGCCCGCAGCTCTATCGCGCCTACCCAGCCCCTTTGCGGTACATAGAACGGGTGCTCTGGCGTCGCCGTTATTATATCACCTCCGGCCGTTACGTGCACAAGCTCCTTAGTTTCATTCTCAAAGGTTTGTACCACGCGCTTTGCAGCTACTTCCCCCGTTTCAGCGTCAGCCGCCATTACGTAGTCCCCTGCCTCTATCTCCTCTATTGGTTTTTGTCCTGTATCCGTCGTTACCTTAGTTCCCGCTGTGAAGCATACCGATCCCGTTACCGCAACATATGCTGAACATACCGCCGTTCCCAGCTCCGCTATCAGCTTAAATGTATCCCGCTGTTTCTGATACGCCCTCTCGTTTCCTCCCATCAAGCCGTCGCGTACATAGTTGTACCCCGTTACGCTTTCTACTACCTCCGCTGTTCCGTTTATTACCGTCGCCGCTCCCGCTGTCGCCGTTACCGCCGCTACTCCTACCATCAGCGGCGCCGCCGCTCCGCAGGTAAGGATTGTCGCCGCCACCGCTATCGCCGCTACTCCTATCGATATCAGGCTTATCCCGCTGAACAGCGTTGACAGCGAAAACGTTCCCATTGTGTCGCTCATGTTCACAGGATTATTGAGACAATACGCGAACATATTGTACCCCAGCGCGCTCTGGCCCGTTGACATCAGCGTATCCGCACTGATAAACCTGCCCGTCTCGGGATCATAGTACCTGCTTTCCAGGTAGTAAAGCCTGGTCTCCGTATCATATACATACCCACGGTACCTGAACGGGTTCTTTGCTCCCAGCGTATTCGCCAGGCTTCCCGTTACACTGCACGCTCCCCAGGTATCATATGTGTATTCTACCTGCGTGACCCCGTCCCCGTCAATCAGTTTTACTACGTCCCCCTGCCCGTTATACAGGTAGTAGTAATACGTCCCGTTGTACTTTACCGACACCGCGTTCCCGTTACCGTCGTAGCTGAATTCCAGCGTGTCAGTCCCGTCGCTCTGCCCCATCAGCGCGCTCCCGTTGTAGTAGTACCGCGTCGTTACACTGTCCGCCGTCTTCGTCTGCCTCAAACCGTTTTCATCGTATGTATACGTCATCACCTTCGGCCCTGCTACCACTTTTCCTGGTTTTGTATATCCCGTCAGCTGCTTGCCTTCCCAGGTCAGTGTATTGCCCATGTAGTTTACCGGGTTCCCCATGCTGTCATATGTGATGCTCTTTCCGTTATAGCTTATCAGCTGGTCCTGCCAGTCTCCATCCGAGTATCCGTACTCTATCGTGCTCGTCGCTGCTCCATAGCTGCTTCCGTCGCTACCAAGGGATAAACCAGTTGCTAGTTATTCTTTTTTTTATATTTCATTCTTTTATATATATTAAACTTTATACTAATACAAAGTCCCCACAGCACTATTAATATACTATACATTATTGGTGCATAGCCAAAAACATATCTCCACCATATGCCAATATCTATTATACAACCTAGTATTATCGTTGTTATTAGAAGGAGTGATATATATATATAAGCGCTAACTTGCATATACACCGCAGATTTTAGTAACATTACGGAGTGTTTGTTAAATATAAGATATTTTTTATATTTTTTATTTAGCATAATTCTTTTAAGCCCATAATTGGGTTTGTTATATTGAAAGTTCAAGTTGTTCCCTCCCCATAACGGTACGACTAGCGAACCTATTATTAATGCAACCGAATAAAATATATCTAGCTTATCCATATATCCCTCCAAATGTTCAATTTAAACCAAGCCTTGACAATGTCCTAGAAAACAGGTTTGAGAAGGCTGATCCCCCCAACAATCTGCCGCCGGTTTTTATTGATTCCCTAATTGCTGTCTCTGCCAATCTTTGTGCCGCTTTATTCAACATACGCGTTGCATGTCTGGCATGCCTATATGTGGTCGTCGTGACCCTTCTGTATACATCCTGAGAATATTTTAATGCCTTGGAGTAATTACCACCCTTAGCCCGAATGCCTTTTCCCCCTATCCATCCGCTTATTGCACCCGCAGCCGTATTTATCCCAAGTTCTACCCATGAAAACTCATCCCTTTTACCAGACCCCATATCCACCAGCTGCTGCCCAGCGTTGGACGCCGCTCCTATTACCGCTCCTCCTACTATTTGAGCGCCTACTCCCAGCCCTGTGCTGGCAAGGAGTCCACTTGCAGCTCCCGATGCTAACGCCATTCCTAATCCGTCGTTCCAGTCCTTGCCCTCTATCACATTGCCTACTACCTGCGTTACTCCCCCGATTATCGCTCCTATTACCGTGCCTGCTATTAGGTTCCAGAACTCGCCCTCTTCATCTTTGCAGTTTGCCGGATTGTTCCCGCAGTACAGGAACGCGTTGTTGCCCAGTACCCCCTGATTGGTGCTCAGATACACATCCGCACTGATAAACCTGCCCGTCTCGGGATCATAGTACCTGCTCTCCAGGTAGTACAGCCTGTACAATTCTATTGCTGTTTGTTCCATTGGAGAGCAGGTACAACCCTAACGACTCTTTACCGCTCTAAACTACATTAACGCCTTTTTTCCGATTTCCTGCCTGGTAAATACTCTATCCCCCGAATCGGTTTGTCCGTATATTCTCTAATAGTTTCCTCCAATCCCTTTCTCCATTGCACTCCAAAAGCCCTCTCATTAAAATCCTTGTACCCATTTAACATTGGCGGTACTTTATCTGCAACAAAGCATATCAAACAGTTCTTTGTCATGCGTCCATATTGATCAGGGTACAAAATAATATACTCTATTTCATCCCACTTAAGGTAATAGCAGGTATTTCGTTTAATATAGGCTACTCCATTTTCATTTATCTTAAATCTCATAGCGGCAAATCCCCATTTCCCATTCCATATCGGCATCAGTATGAAAATGAAGAATATGAAAACGGTTAAAAACCACCTTATAAGCGCTTCTATATAAGAACGATCTCTACCCAAGTTATCCATTACCAACATTACAATAAAAAACGGCATTATAAAAATATAAATAAAACAATAAATTTTTATTATATTTGATGGTCTTATTACAGACATAGTCATATATGGCCCCCTTTTTTAATTTATACTATGTATCCATCTATTTATGTAAAAATACAAAGATGTTTGTCCTACTGATATAGCAGCTTCAGAACCAAGTTGACATAATCCCGAATAAGTCGCTGATCTTATTATCGGTCCCCATGTAAACTCCGTCGTCTCATTAAAAGCATACTGAACAGCATTATTAACCACCGACTTTCTTACTGGCTCAAATATTGTTTGTTTTATTGCATTACCTATATAATGACTTATCCCTCCTGCCACAGCTCCACAAAACGCGCTCACATTTACACTTGCCCAGTCGACTTGCCTTACAGACTCCTGTAGCGAATGCCCTTTATTCATATTACCGACTACTTGCGTAGTAAAGTCTCCTGCTCCTCCAGCTACCGCGCCTACCACTACTGCTGCTACAGGAGCTGCCGCTCCTGCCGAAACAACAGTTAGGTCCGTAAGTGCTCCCATCAGGCCTCCCGTTACAGCACCCCCTGCAGCTCCCGCAATTATATCCTCGCCATTAAACATCGCGGATAGTCCCCCGATTACTCCGCCAACCAAAGCCCCTATTGCTGTGAAGAATAGCGTTCCTGCGCTGTCCTTACGGTTTATTGGGTTATTCCCGCAATATGCATACGCGTTATGGCCTATTACGCTCTGGCCTGTCGTTAGATACCGCTAATAATTTATGGATGTTCCCTTGTTTTAGCATATTCACCCAAAATGATACCCGTATAGGCATTCGCTTGTCTTTCTCTTCCCACCTCTGTTAAATTGATACAATTTATCCACTGATAATAATGGGTAAGCTCATGTATTAGAGAGCCAAGTATTGCCGCTAGTGCATTATCTCTCCCATCCGTTCTTTCCAATTCAAAATAATCACCGGTTGCAATTTTAATATATGGTTCAACGTATTTATCATCAGGCTCAAAAAATGTAGCACATACTATATCACCATCTCTCGCTTTTATTCTTTCACTAGACTTAACATATACAGGTATTCTTATAGGAAAAGAGTACTTTTTTCTCATCCAGACAGTAAACTCCTTTAACGCCCTTCGCACTTCAAAGGTTACTGTTTTTTCAATTCGTAATCGTATCCCCATTCTCACATTATTATCAGAATAATATTTTTCCCATCTTTTGCATGTCCATATATTCATAGTAAATCTCCTTAATATTTCCTATGCTCTCTGCCTGGAGTGTGTTTTTTGGGCGGCCTAGGCTTTGTTTTTTCTTTCCAATCAGGTTTATTCCTTGACTTATTTTTACGTTCACGTCCTTGCTTTTTCTGACCAGGTCTAGCATAAGGATCAGCCTTGCTTTTTGCGTATATTATATTGCTTTCTATTATAGTTGCTGCTGCATATGATGTAACAGCAACCGTACCTGCCGTTACTGCAACTCCAAGCGCAGTAGTGGTAACGCTTGTAACCGCAAGCATCGTCCCTCCGCCAGCAACAGCCGCCACTGCTAAACCACCAGTTGCTACAACCAATGCGCCAGCCGCCACCACCGCTGCTGTCACCGCTATGGCTGTAAACAGTTCTCTCCAAAAATCCCCTCCGAAATCAACCCTTATAATTGGATTATTATCACAATAAGAATATAAATTTTTGTCATATGTGCTTAATAAATCTTTTGTGAGTACATCTTCATTATCCGCACTGATAAACCTGCCAGTCTCGGGATCATAGTACCTGCTCTCCAGGTAGTAAAGCTTTGTCTCCGTATCATACACATACCCACGGTACCTGAACGGGTTCTTTGCTCCCAGCGTATTCGCCAGGCTTCCCGTTACACTGCACGCTCCCCAGGTATCATATGTGTATTCTACCTGCGTACTGATATGTCGATCAAATACTTTCTAGTGTCTGGCAACAGATTAAGCTGCCAGACACTTTTACTATAATCTTTTCTCGCGTATTACTTTGTATATTATCAAACCTGTTGTTAGAAGTAATACTTCTACACCGCCGATTAATAAAAGTAATCGTGATACATATATACCAAGAGCTATTGAATATAGAATAACTATAACCCACCATATGATTACCGCTTTTAATCCTCTATTATCACCCCTTTTATCTATAATAAGTACAGGTAACAAGACCAAAAATAATATGACTAATACTAACCCCATTTGACAATTTAAAAAATAGGCGACAAAAGAATTAATAATCATGACTAAATCAGCAGCACCTAACAACACAGTAAATTCTTTTTGTCTTAAATCGCTCCTATTATTAAGAAAAAAATTATGACTGCTTCTCATTTATCTCTAACCTCACTTTACATAATACTATCTATGATCTGTCTCCTCCAGTGATTTCCAACACTCGTAAATCCGCTACTAAGAGCAGTTCTTATAGTGCCTACAATCACTGTGGATTTTACAGCCGCTATTTTTCCAGTATACATAGATATCTTTTTTGGAGAAACCGCACTTTTTAATATCGACTTTGAGGTCTTTACAATTCCCCTTAAGTTCTTTCCATCAGCGCCTCTACCACCTATTGCTCCTGCAATTCCGCCTATTCCAACAGATACCAAGAAATCAGCCCCATTTACCGTTTCACCAGAAATTTGGCAGTTGGCCACATATGTAGCACCTCCAAGTGCAACGTTAGCAGCAACAGAACCAATGACACCAATACCACTAGCTGCCAATGCTCCACTAACAGCAGCGGAACCATAATCAGCCCAAGAAGATGTAGGCTTTAACGATTCAGAAAACGATTTGCCAGATGCCAAGTTAGAAACGACATCCGCAACATATTGAGTTGCAACACCTACGACAGCGCCAACAATTAGGTGCCAGAAGGTTCCTTCGCTATCTTTTCGCACCACAGGATTGTTACCGCAATACGCGAACATATTGTACCCCAGCGCGCTCTGGCCCGTTGACATCAGCGTATCCGCACTGATAAACCTGCCCGTCTCGGGATCATAGTACCTGCTTTCCAGGTAGTAAAGCCTGGTCTCCGTATCATATACATACCCACGGTACCTGAACGGGTTCTTTGCTCCCAGCGTATTCGCCAGGCTTCCCGTTACACTGCACGCTCCCCAGGTATCATATGTGTATTCTACCTGCGTGACCCCGTCCCCGTCAATCAGTTTTACTACGTCCCCCTGCCCGTTATACAGGTAGTAGTAATACGTCCCGTTGTACTTTACCGACACCGCGTTCCCGTTACCGTCGTAGCTGAATTCCAGCGTGTCAGTCTCGTCGTTTTAACCCTTCTATATGAGAACAGCCGCTCTGCATTTAGCAGAGCGGCAATGGTTACTCTTACTTGTCTTGTTTGCCTTTTTTCATTCTCCTTTCTTTGAGATATTTACATATGTTGTGCTTGATTCCAATATAAAGCCCCCATAATATCGTTAACATCATATATCCAAATGGAATAATAGCAGCAACCCATGCCAGCCACTTTTCTGTATCGTCAATGATTAACCTCAATATTATGGTTGTAATTACATATAACAATATATATATATATGCACAAACTTGCATGTATATAGCAGGTTTTAATACCTTATCGGAACGTTTACCAAAAATGAACATCTTTTTATATTTTTTACTTATCGTTATACTACTAAAACCATAGCTTGGATTACCATATTGGGAATTTAGATTGTATCCTCCCCAAAATGGTATTATCATAGAAGTTAGAGCAATACCTATTGCATAAAATACTGTTAAACCATCCATATAACTCCCCCTCCATACTTACATAAATAGATTAAGTAATCTAGGAATTCCCCTAGCGGCCAAATTCGACGCGACAGTGCCCGCTAAAAATCTGCCTCCTGTTTTCACTGTCTCCGTAAATGCAGTAGCAACAAGGTGTTCTTTTGCCTTTATCAACTGCTTAGAATGTCTAGCATGAATATAGGTCAACTTGGATACCTTATCCTTTAGGGTATTCATTCGGTTCAATGCATTTGAGTATGGTTGCCCCTTAGACCGAATTCCTTTGCCTCCTATCCATCCGCTTAGCGCCCCAGTTCCTGTACTTATACCAAGCTCAAACCATGAAAACTCATCTCTCTTACCCTGCCCCATGTCTACCAGCTGCTGCCCAGCGTTGGACGCCGCTCCTATTGCCGCTCCTCCTACCACCTGCGCCACAGCCCCCAATCCTGTGCTGGCAAGGAGTCCGCTTGCCGCTCCCGATGCTAACGCCATTCCTAATCCTTCGTTCCAGTCCTTGCCCTCTATCACATTGCCTACTACCTGCGTTACTCCCCCGATTATCGCTCCTATTACCGTGCCTGCTATTAGGTTCCAGAACTCGCCCTCTTCATCTTTGCAGTTTGCCGGGTTGTTCCCGCAGTACAGGAACGCGTTGTTGCCCAGTACCCCCTGATTAGTGCTTAGATACACATCCGCACTGATAAACCTGCCAGTCTCGGGATCATAGTACCTGCTCTCCAGGTAGTAAAGCTTGTACAATTCTATTGCTACTTGTTCCATTGGAGAGCAGGTACAACCCTAACGGCTCTTTACCGCTCTAAACTACATTACCGCCTTTCTTCTGATTTCCTGCCTGGCAAATACTCTATTCCCTGTATGGGTTTATTCGTATATTCTCTAATAGTTTCCTCTAATCCCTTTCTCCATTGAACGCCGATAAACTCCATATTAAAATCCTTATATCCATTAAATAATGGTGGCCTTTCAGCTGCAACAAAGCATATAAAACAATTCTTTGTTATTCTCCCATATCGGTCAGGATATAAAATGATATGTTGTACTTTATCCCAGTCAACAATAAAACAGTCTTTAGATGTAGTATAGGTTACACCTCTACTATCTATTTTAGCTTTCATGGATGCAAACCCCCATTTTCCATTCCATACTGGCATTAGTATACAAAACACAAATACTAATGCTATAAAAGACCATCTTGAAATTGAATCATGGCCTGAATAGTTTCGTCCCCAGTTACCAGTGTATAAAATCATAAACAATAGGGGAATGGAAACTAAATAATTAGCTAAATAAATCTTTATTATTAGTATAGGATTTATTACAGTAGTATTCATTTGACTGCCCCTTCATTAATTTATTGTTAAATAGCTATGTACCCATCTGTTCATATTAAAATACATAGTTGTTTGTCCTATCGAAATAAGTGCATCAGCCCCAAGCTGATATAAACCTGCACGTGTTGCCGCACTTATAATTGGCTTCCATGTATAGTTTGTTGTTTCATTTGCAGCATAGCGGACAGCATTATCTACCATTGCCTTTTTTACGGGTTCAAATACAGTTTGATTTATTAAATTTCCGACATAGTTACTAACACCTCCTGCTACAGCTCCACAAAATATACTCATATTTACACTATCCCAGTCTATTTGATTTACAGACTCCTGCAAAGAATGCCCTTTATTTGTATTACTAACAACTTGCGTAGTAAAGTCTCCTGCTCCTCCAGCTACCGCGCCTACCACTACTGCTGCTACAGGAGCTGCCGCTCCACCCGTAGCTACAGTTACATCCGTAAGCGCTCCCATTATTCCTCCCGTTACAGCACCCCCTGCTATTCCTGCTACAACATCCTCCCCGTTTATCGCCGCAGATATACCTCCTATGATTCCGCCAACCAAAGCTCCTATTGCTGTGAAGAATAGCGTCCCTGCGCTGTCTTTACGGTTTATTGGGTTATTTCCGCAATATGCATACGCGTTATGGCCTATTACGCTCTGCCCTGTTGTTAGATACACATCCGCACTGATAAACCTGCCAGTCTCGGGATCATAGTACCTGCTCT
>ERZ1673695.2945-NODE-2945-length-11361-cov-4.476738_pt1 | contig 11361 bp, 14 predicted proteins | sample MGYA00580225_ERZ1673695 | MGnify/ENA primary metagenome ERZ1673695 (study PRJEB41218, sample SAMN15661739) | gut metagenome | host: Homo sapiens | place: Canada: London | collected 2015-08-20/2019-03-30 | study: EMG produced TPA metagenomics assembly of...
CGCGAGAAGCGGGAAGACCCGATGTCCGCGCCGCCGGGGGTATGCGCTTTTTTCGTATCTGCGGGATTTCGTGATGGAACCAAATGCTCTGTAAAGGAGAATGGGATATGGCAACGGAAATGTTAATGACACAAGAGGGCTACGAGGCGCTCAAAAAGGAACTGAATGAACTCAAGAGCGTGACCAGGGGGGAGATCTCCGAAAAAATCCGCGTGGCGCGCGGGTTCGGCGACCTGTCGGAGAACAGCGAATACGACGAGGCCAAGAACGAGCAGGCGGTCGTCGAGGCGCGCATCAAAAAGCTGGAGGACCAGCTCAAGAACGTCAAGATCATCAGCCGGGACGAGATCTCCACCGACGCCGTTTCGGTCGGCTGCAAGGTCAAAATTCTCGACGTCGATTTCGACGAGGAGATGGAGTACGTCATCGCCAGCTCGGTCGAGTCGCATTCCGACCTCGACGCGATCTCCGACGAGTCGCCGGTGGGCAAGGGGCTCATCGGCCACAAGGTGGGCGATGTGGTGGAAATCCAGGCGCCCGCCGCCGTCCTGAAACTGAAAATTCTCGAGATCAGCCGGTAAGCAGAGTCAATATTTTGTAAAAGCGGGCTTTGCAAGAGCCCGCTTTTTTGTTATAATAACCGCATGGCAGACGGGCCGCGGGGCCCGCAACAGATAAAGGATGTGCATACGATGGAAGAATCCCGCAACCTCCCGGAGGGGGAGCTGACCGAGCAGGAGGAACAGCAGAAGCTGTCCGAGGTCCTGCAGATCCGGCGCGACAAGCTGGAATCCTTGAAAGCCGAGGGAAAGAACCCCTTTGAGATTACCACCTACAGCCGCACCGCCTACGCGCGGCAGATCGTCGACCGGTTCGACGAGCTGGAGGGACGGGAGGTGTCCATCGCGGGGCGCATGATGAGCCGCCGCATCATGGGCAAGGCCTCCTTCCTCGACCTGCGCGACGCCTCGGGCCGGGTGCAGAGCTATGTGCGCCGCGACGAGGTGGGCGACGAGCGGTACGCAGATTTCAAGAAATGGGACATCGGCGACATCGTCGGCATCCGCGGCGAGGTCTTCCGCACCCAGAAGGGGGAGATCTCGGTCAAGGCGCACGAGATCGTACTTCTCTCCAAATCCCTGCTGCCGCTGCCCGAGAAGTGGCACGGCCTCAAGGACACCGAGCTGCGCTACCGCCAGCGGTATGTCGACCTCATCGTGAGCCCCGAGGTCAAGGAGACCTTCGTCAAGCGCTCGAAGATCATCACCGCCATCCGCGGCTACCTGGACGGGCTGGGCTTCCTCGAGGTCGAGACCCCCGTGCTGCACACGATCGCGGGCGGCGCGGCCGCGCGGCCGTTCATCACCCACCACAACGCCCTCGACATCGACATGTACATGCGCATCGCGCTCGAGCTGCACCTCAAAAGGCTGATCGTCGGCGGGTTCGACAAGGTGTACGAGATCGGGCGGGTCTTCCGCAACGAGGGCATCGACACCCGCCACAACCCCGAGTTCACCCTGCTCGAGCTTTATGAGGCGTACACCGACTACCACGGCATGATGGACATCACCGAGGGGCTCATCCGCCACTGCGCGCATGCGGTGCTCGGCACCGGCGTCATCCGGTACGGCGACGTGGAGATCGACCTCGATAAGCCGTTCGAGCGCCTCACGATGCGCGACGCGGTCAAAAAGTACGGCGGCGTCGACTTCGCGGAGGTGGAGACGCTCGAGCAGGCGCGCGCGCTCGCGAAGGAGCACCACATCGAATACGAGGAGCGCCACGGCAAGGGGGATATCCTGAGCCTCTTCTTCGAGGAATACTGTGAGGAGCACCTGATTCAGCCGGTCTTCATCACCGACCATCCGGTGGACATCTCCCCGCTTTCCAAGCGCAAGCCGGAGGACCCCGAATACACCGAGCGGTTCGAGCTCTTCATCCTCGGGCGGGAGCACGCCAACGCGTTCAGCGAGCTCAACGACCCGATCGACCAGCGCGGCCGGTTCGAGCACCAGGCGGCGCTGAAGGCCGCGGGCGACGAGGAGGCCACCGACGTCGACGAGGATTTCCTCACGGCGCTCGAATACGGCATGCCCCCGACGGGCGGGCTCGGCATCGGCGTCGACCGCTTGGTGATGCTGCTGACCAACAGCGCGTCGATCCGCGACGTGCTGCTCTTCCCGACCATGAAGCCGATCAGGGACTGACCGGACCGCTGAACAGACAAAAGGAGGTGGGCGTCCTTGGGAGAACCGGATAAAAAGGAATCCCGTGTGGTGCACAAGCGCAGGCTGGGCATTTTTGTCGTCGCGCTGATCGTCGTCGTGCTGCTCGCGCTCGCCTATTTTTTCAGCGAGGGGACCGACGACGGGAAGCTGACCGTCGTGGCCGCGGTGCGCGGCTACCTCTCGGTCGAGCAGAAGGACGCGCTGACCATGCAGCTGACCGGCTACGCCCCCGATATTGAGGAGGGGGGCGCGCCGGTGACGCTGGTGACCTACGAGTTCCCGGCCACGGGCGGCGGCGACACGGCGAAGATGCTCGGCGAGCTGAGCGGCGCCCTCTCCGAGGGGGACGCCGACCTGGTGCTGCTCGACAGCTACGTCTATGACCTGCTCGGCAACGACACCCTCTTCGAGGACCTTTCGGCGCGCTATCCCGACGACCCGGCGGTCGTCGGGCGGTACCGCTACGCGATCTCGGGCAAGCCGTTTGCCAACGCGGAGGGACTGGAGGAGCTGCCGACCCTCTACTTCGTGCTGCGCAGCGCCGAATCCAGCGCGGTCAACAGGAACGCGCAGACCCTGGACGACTATGACGTGCGGCGTCGCCTGCTCGACAACGTGGCGAACAGCACGCCTCCGTCGAGCTACGCGGCGCAGGGGCTGGTCGGAAGCGATGAAGAAGCCTGATAAAAGCGGACCTGCGCGCAGGTCCGCTTTTGTATCCGCCGCGCTTGACAAACTCCCCCGCGCGGCGTAAAGTGGAACCATTAAGACAGCGAGGTGTTTGATATGAAAACGCGCAGAATGCCGGCCTTCCTGCTGGCGGCGGCCGCCGCCCTGAGCATGAGCCTTTCCGCGGCGGCGCTGACCGCCGGCGCGGCTGATGTGCATGAGAACGTCCTGCCTCCCGCGCCCTCGGCGGACGCGAGTTCCTACGCCGTGGCGCTCGACGGGGAGCAGATGCTCTTCGGTCCCGCCGACTGGAGGCTGGAGGGCAACCCCTTCGCGGCCGCCGCGTCGAAATACGCCTCCGGCGAGACCGTCCACCTCCAGACCCTCCCCGCCGACGGGGTGAGCCGGCTGGCGGTCAACGCCGCGCTCTGCGGCGTTGTGATCGAGCCGTCGGACACAGGCAGCTTTGAACTGGATACCATCGGCGCGTCGGGGCCGATCAGCGCCAAGCTGACCCTTTCGGGCGGGACCCTCACCCTCACGGCGCGGGGCTCCACCGGCCTGCGCTATCTCTGCACCCGTGAGGACGCGCGGGTCAACACCGTCCTGCTGCGGGTGCCCGCGCAGCGGTATTTTTCGCTGACGCTCTCGGCGCGCGACGCGCTCGTGCACGCCTACGGCGAAGCGGTGGGATCGGTCGGCGGCAGCGCCGACGGCGGGATGCTCTACGTCACCGCCGAAAAGCTCTCCGCGCGCTGCACGATGACCTGCACGAACGGCGACGTCGTGATCGAGGCGGACGAGATCACCGGGAAGCAGGACGTCCAGACGGACAACGGCGACATCGCCGTCATCGCCGGGAAGGTCGGCGGCGAGCTCTATTTCCGCAGTGAAAACGGGGATATCGCCGTCCGGGCCGAAACGCTCGGCCGCGCGACGATTACGACCCAGAACGGCGACCTGCTGCTCGACGTGAAGGAGCTCACCAAGGACGCCTATCTGAAGGACCTGAACGGGGACGTCCGCGTCAACTTCCGCAAGGAGCCGCAGGACCTCGACTTCGTCTTTTCGGGCGGCAACTTCGACGAGATAAGGCTCCCGCGCGGCTGGGACGGCGGCGTCACCCTCGGAAGCGGCGAGCCGAAATTCACGCTGCGCACGGAAAACGGCGAGGTCCGCGTCACCTTCGGGAAGCTCGAGACCCCCTGACGGAGGGATTCCGGGCCGCCCCCGTGAAAGCCGGCGCTCGCCGCCGCATGATTGACGGATTTGCCGGTGAAGTGAAGATGAAAAAACGGAAGAAGGACGCCAATGTTTCATTGGCGTCCTTCTCTGATTCCCCGGCGGGGGGCGCGCGTCTAAGGCTGGAATCCGATTTTCCGCGCGGCGGGCCAGGGGCACTCCCGCCACTGGCCCTCGTTTTCGTCCGGATCCCCGGTGAGCAGGTCCACGGCGGCGTCCGCCAAAAAGCCCAGATAGCTCTCCGCGGCGCAATCACCGCAGAGCAGCTTCCACATCAGGCCGCCGAACAGGTACGATTCCGCGAATTCCCGCCAGCTGTGCAGCCCCCGGGCCGCCTTTTGGGACAGCTCCCACAGGACGCCCACGGCCTCCCCCTCGGTGATCCAGCCCAGATAGCAGCCCCAGCGGGCCAGCATGGCCGCCCGGCCCACGTCCCAGCCCAGCAGGAAGTCGGGGAGATACCGGTCCTTGAAGTACTGGACAAACCGCCAGCCCCGGCAGACCGACGCCCGGTCCTCCTCGTCCATGCCTTCCTCCAGAAGCTCCTCCGGCGAATCCGCCTCACAGTAGAGGGCGTAGCGCAGGGTGTAGCCCTCCCGGGTCAGGTAGCGGATGGTGTCCAGCAGCTCGCCCCGCCCGTTGATGCCCCAGGAGCGGCGGACCAGAGAGACGATCTGCTGCTCCATAACGGGGATATGCTCCTCCACATCCATGCCGTCCAGCTCGTGGTCGTTCAGCGTGGAGATAATGCCGGAGAGCAGGATGCCGAACCGGCCCCAGCGGGGGTCGTCCTTGGCGTAGGGGGCCGGCTCGGGCTCGGGCAGGGCGTCCAGTTGGGCCAGCTTTTCCTCCAGCACCCGGTAGAGCTCCCGCTCCATCGCCTGGTCGAGCTCCCGCTCCTCACCCTCGCCGTCCTCTTCCTCTTCCTCCATGGCCAGGGTCTCCAGGGCGGCGGCGATGACGCCCATGTCCTCCCCAAAAAGCTGGCCCATCATGCCCTCCGCGCCGAGGGCGGCCGCCGCGGCCACCTTTTCGTCCACCGCCTGCTGTATCAGCTCCTGGTTGACCGCCATATGCGCCATGGCCTCCGGGCTGAACACCTGGCCGAGGATTTCCACCTGGCGCTGCTGGTTGGCCGCGTCCAGCTCGGCGGCTTGCCCCTCGTCGTTCTGCCGTTTCGCCGCATCTTCCGCCGCTTTTTCGGCGTCCTTCTGCGCCTGCTCCGCAATCTTTCGGCTCTTCTCCATGGATTCCTGGAGTTGCTGTGAGGCCGCGTCGCTGGCGGCCTGGGCCCGCTTCATGAGCTCGTCGATATCAAACATGCTTCGTTTCCTCCTTGTCGGCATTGTCCGCGTCTGGCGGGAGGGGGTGCCATGCGGGGGGCTCTTTTTTGCGGGAGAACAGCCGCTTCAGGCCGCCCAACACCCCCTCGACGATGTGGAACCACAGGTGTCCCACAATAAACACAATCACCAGAGCGATCAGTACCGCGCCAATCTGTCCCCAGGGCATATTTCCGCCCCCTTATTTCGTCTTAAACTTGGTCATGAAGAACTCAGTGAACGCCTTCAACTCCTCCTCCTGGGAGACATAGACGTACAGCGATTCGTCCTCCAGCCAGTCGTAGGCGTTGATGCCGATGTAGCCCTTCCGGTCGGGGTAGATGATAAAGGCGTCGGTGGGATACTTGTTCCGGTACGCCTTGTGGATCTCAGAGCGGCGGTAATACACAGGGTCGCCGCAGCCGGAGAGGTCCGGAACGGTGGGCACCGCCACGATTGTTTCGGCGGCCTCGTCCCAGCCCACGATCAGGTTGCCGATCTTGCTCTTGCTGCCGCGGACGAGGCCGTAGTTGAAACGGCTCACGTCCTCGGTAAAGCCGAAGATCAGCTGATAAGCGTCCCCGTTTTCCACCACCTGGTTAAACAGGGCCCGCATCTTCTTTCGGTTGGCGTCGCTTTTGGCCTGGTCGATCTCCGGCCCCTGAAACAGCTTGCTGAAAAGTCCCATACGAATGTTCCTCCTTGATATTTATGGATGATCCTGCCCGCGCAGTGTTTCCATATAGTCCAAAATGGCGTTGAGCTGAAAATCGGTCGCATCATCGGCGGCGTCCGGGAAGAGGAAGGGCAGCGTATCCGGGATCGCTTTGCGCAGGATGGCGGCGGAAAACAGCAGGTTGCCGAGCAGCTTTACCGTCTGCGTCCCGGCGCGGATGCCGAAGGCGCGCAGCATTTCCGTAAAGAACGCAAGCCGTCTTTTCAGGAATTCCCGGCGCTTATCCTCCGACAGGCATTTGGCGAGCGCCTGCTGCTCCTCGATGCTCATGATCGCGAAGCGGTCCCGCCCCCCATAACAGACACGGCGGAGGAACCTTTCGACCCCCTCCCGCCAGCCGAGCCCGGGGTCGTCCATCAGCTCCCGCGCGCGCGCCAGCATTTGCGGCTGCTGGTAATAAAACGCCTGCACGACCAGATCCTCCTTGGCCGGGAAGAAGGAATAGAAAAAGGTGCGGGAAATTCCCACCCGCAGGTAGATCTGTTCGATCGTGGTGTGCTGAATGCCCTGCTTTGCCATCAGTTCAAGCCCCGTGGTGATCAGTTCCTTCCTGACCCGCTCCCGCTCCGCCTCGGAATAAGCTATCTTGGGCATGACGTCCCTCCGCTCAAAAATAAGAACAAAATTTTATTTCAGTTTTTATTATACCGGTCCGATGCCTGCTCCGCAAGGCCGGAAAATACGAATTGGAAGAAATACCGAGGGGCGGCGTCTTTTATTGGGCATGTGGCTGTAAGGCCCGGGGAGTCGGCCGTGGGATGTTTTTTTGCATTTCGCAGGAATTTCCTCTTGACAGCGTGACTAACTGTATACATAATATAGATACAGAAAGACACAGTAAGGCGCAGAAAGATCGGAGGCGGTCGTCTGGACATTATCCTGTCGAATTCCTCGCCGCGCCCGCTCTATGAGCAGATCGAGGAACAGATCAAAAACGGAATCCTGTCGGGGGCGCTCGGGCAGGGGGACGCGATGCCTTCCATCCGCTACCTGGCCAAACAGCTGCGGGTGAGCGTCATCACAACCAAGCGGGCCTATGACGATCTCGAGGCGGAGGGCTTCCTCGAGACGACGCCGGGCAAGGGGACCTATGTGTCGCTTGCCGGCCGCGACCGCCTGCGGGAGGTCGCCATGAGCCAGATCGAGGGGAAGCTCTCGGAGATCATCGACGCGGCAAAGTCGATCGGCCTGACGCTCGACGAGCTTTGGGAGATCACGGCCACGCTGTACAGGGAGGAACCATAGGATGGATCAGAACGTCATTGAGATCACCGGACTGAAAAAGCGGTTCGATAAGAGCGGGTTTGTGCTGGACCTGCCCCGCCTCGCGGTGCGGGAGGGGTACGTGACCGGCTTCATCGGCGAGAACGGCGCGGGCAAGACCACGACGATCAAGCTCGTGATGGACCTGCTCTTCCCCGACGAGGGGGAGGTCAGGGTGTTCGGCCGGGAGGCGCACGCCTTTTCCGAGCAGATCAAGCGGGATCTGGGCTACATCGGGGAGCAGACGGGCTTTCTCGGGCAGGCGAAGCTCAGGACCCTGCGCGAGATGGTGAAGCCCTTCTATCCCAACTGGGACGACGTGGTCTTCCGCCGTTATCTCGACCGCTTTTCCCTCGATCCGGGCAAGAAGTTCAAGGACCTCTCGAAGGGCAAGCAGAAGCAGTTCGCGCTTGCGCTGGCGCTCTCCCACCACCCGAAGCTGCTGCTGATGGACGAACCCACCGCGAATCTCGACCCGTTGGTGCGGCAGGAGCTGCTCGACATCCTCGCGGACGAGATCGAGCAGGAGGGGGTCAGCGTCTTTTTCTCCACCCACATCACCTCCGACCTCGACAAGATCGCCGATTACATCCTCTTCCTGCACGGCGGGAAGCTGCTGCTTGAGGGGGAGAAGGACGTCCTTACCGACAGCCACCGGATCGTCAAGGGGCGCCGCGAGCTGCTGACCGGCGAGGTCGAGAGGCTGCTCTGCGGGGTGGAGGCGACCGAGTTCGGCTTCCGCGGGCTCGCGGGGGACCCCGGCGCGGTGCACGCGCTGCTCGGCGACGAGGCGCTCTACGAGAAGCCGACGGTCGAGGACCTCTTCCTCGGCTATACCCGCAGGGAAAGGGGGGAGGCGCGGTGAAGGAGATGCTTTCCGTCATCCGCATGGACCTGCTGAAGCTGCGCAGCGTCGCGGGGGCGATGTTCCCGCTGCTCATCATCGTGTTCTTTTTGTCCGCGACGCTGAGCGTCAGCGCGGCGGTCTTCCTCTATGTGATCGTCGTCTACTTCTTCGTGTACACCCCCGCCGCTTACGACGAGCAGAGCAAGGGGGACTACCTGACCGGCTCGCTGCCCGTGCGGCGGGAAAAGCTCGTGGCGGCGAAATACCTCTATGATCTCGCGGTGGTCGCCGGAGCCTGCCTGGCGGCGCTGGCCGCCGGGGGGATCGGCGCGGCGCTGAAGCTCGGCCGGGGCGGCTCGGTGGCGGGGATGCTGCCGGTGCTCATCCTGATCGGCTGCGCCTTCACGGCGTTCGTCCAGCCGCTCATCCTCGGGTTCGGCGTGACGAGGGCCCGCTACTGGATCCTGGCCGCCTACGCGTTCGGCGTCGCGGCGGCGACCGTGCTCGGCATGAACGTGGGCGGAACGCGCGCGCAGATGCCTTCGGCGCTGCCCGGCTGGCTCGCCCCGCTGCTGATCCTGTTCGGCGCGGCGCTGCTCGCGGTATCCTATCCCATCGCGCGGCGGCTCTATGCCCGCCGCCAGTTCACCGACTGAGGAGGCCCGCCATGCGAAACGTGCTGCTGCTCTGCCGGACGGACTGGTTCCGGCTCGCCGGCCTGCCCAGGTATTCCCTTGTTTACCTGCTCATTCTGGCCGGCTTTTCCGTCTCCACCCATGTGGCCCCGATCGGCTATATCATGGCCTGCTACGTCCTGTCCGCCACGGTCGTGGGCTTCGACGACAACAGCGCGGCCGGGCTCTTCACGGGGACGCTCCCCGTCAGCCGCGCCCAGATCGTGTGGGGGAAGTACTTCTTCTGCACCGCGTTCCTGCTGCTGGCAGACGGGGTCGTGCTGCTCGTGAACCGTGCGGCCGCCGGGCTGCTGCCGCCCTCCGTCAATCCGCTGCCGATCGGCTCGCTGCTCGCCTTCCAGTTCTGCGGCGCCGCGGTCATCATCGCGGTATCGCTGCCGCTCATCCTGCTGCTCGGCTCGATCCGGGCGCGCTACGGGCTGGTCGCGATCTACATGGCGGTCTTTTTCCTCCTCTTCCGGTACGCCTCGGAGGCGGGGCGCGGGGGGATTCCGCCGCTGCCGTCCGGGTCCCTCTCCCTGTTCTGGCTGGTCGGGGCGGCGGCCTTGCTCGCTTCCGCCCTCATCACCGTGTGCCTCTACCGGGAACACGAATATCTGCAGTAGCGGGCGGGCCCTTCCGGCGAAACCGCGTTGACAAACGGGAGGGGCTGTAGTAGCATAAATGTGGAAGCCCCGCTCGACGGGGACGGAAGGAGGCCTTCGGATGATCAGGCTCAGGCAGGGGACCCCGGGTAAGGTCTACACGGTAAGCTGGGTGAAAGGCGGCGGCAGGATCGCCCGCCCGCTGGAGGAGCGCGGCGTGGTCGCGGGCGTCGACGTGACGCTGCTCTCCCTCACGCCGGAGGGGAACGCGCTGGTGCGTCTCCGGGACAGGGAATTTTCCCTCACCCCGGCGGAGGCGGAAAACCTCGTGGTGGACGCCCCGCTCGTGCGCAAGAAGGGGGACCCGGTGTTTCTCGGAGGGTGCTGCGGCTACGGCAACACCTCCGCGATGTGGGAAAAATACGTCAACGGAGACGCGCCGTCCGAGGACTGACCGCGTCAAAAAGCCCCCGCCGCTTTCGCGGCGGGGGCCTTTTACCGTTTATGCGCTCAGAGCTGGGAGAAGCCGAAGCTGTTGGCCAGCGCGTCGATCTTGCGGCCCTGCTTGCACATCGGGCAGTCGCGGAAGGAGTTCGACTGGTAGCCGGGCAGGTCGGCGGCGGAGAAGAGATGGGTGATCGGGTAGCCCTCAATCTCGTCCTGCACGCTGAACACGGCGGTGATCCCCTCGGCGATGCCGCCGTAGTAGGCGATGCATTCGAGCGCGCGGTGGATCGTCTTGCCGGTGGTGACCGAGGCGAGCAGCAGGAGCACGTGCCTGCCGGTGAGCATCGGGATGAGGTTGTCGCGGAAGATCATCTGCCCGTTGGTGTTGAACTCGGGGGTGACGACGAAAATGTCCTTTTCGCTGTTGACCGATGCAAGGTTATTTTTGGCGAGCTCCTGCGCCAGGAACGCGCCGATGACCTCGCTGCCGTCCATGCAGATGATCGTGTCGACGGGCTTCTCATAGGCGTAGTGCTGCGCGAGCGTGACGGCCGCCTCGCGCGCCATCACGAAATCGTGCTTCATCATCGTGATGTCGATGTAGTAGTTGATGTGGGAATGGCTCGTGACAAAGTGGCCGGGAATCGCGGTGATCTCCAGGTTGCGGTTGCTGGACGATACGATTTTAACCGAATTCATAACCATAGCTGTTCCTCCATTCTTCGCACATACCTTGTGTCCAATGTCATTATACCATTTTTTCCCGCGGGGGACAAGAAAAAAGCCGCCGTTCCCTCGGAACGGCGTGCTTTTTTCCGGTTTTACCGGGAAACGGGAAAAACGATCCCCCGGCGTCCGGCCGGGGGATTCTTTTTCGCGCTTTCTGAAGAAAGCGCCCAAAGACTTTTTGATCAGGCCGGCCTCCGCCCGCCCCATCTCCCGCGGCCCGTGCGGGAGGGACGGGGACGGAACCAGCCGGCAGGGGCGGCGAATGCGGCGGGCTACCGCGCTTCGCCTGAACCAAAAGTTTTGAGAGGATTTTGGGGAGCGTTTTCAAAACGCTTTGCGGCACGGGCAGAGCCAGCGCCGGCGGATGGCGGCCGGCCTGAACCAAAAGTTTTGAAAGGGGTTTGGGGAAGCTTTTTCAAAACGTTTTGCGGCACGGACAGAGCCGGTGGCGGCGGATGGCGGCCGGCCTGAACCAAAAGTTTTGAAGGGGGTTTTGGGGAAACTTTTTCAAAAGTTTCCCCAAATTATCTTACCATAATCTTCTGGGTATAGTCGGAGCCGCAGGGCTGGACGGCGGGCAGACCGAGGGAATAGAG
>ERZ1673695.2960-NODE-2960-length-11285-cov-6.164648_pt1 | contig 11285 bp, 7 predicted proteins | sample MGYA00580225_ERZ1673695 | MGnify/ENA primary metagenome ERZ1673695 (study PRJEB41218, sample SAMN15661739) | gut metagenome | host: Homo sapiens | place: Canada: London | collected 2015-08-20/2019-03-30 | study: EMG produced TPA metagenomics assembly of...
CAACGACAAGGAGTCACTCCATGGACGATTTGGACCACAAAATCCTACAACTGCTGGCGGAAAATGCGCGTATGCCCGTTAAGGACATCGCCCAGCGGGTCAGCCTGACCAGTCCCGCCGTATCCAGCCGCATCCACCGCCTGGAGCAGGAGGGCGTCATCGGCGGGTACACTGTCGTGCTGTGCCACCCCGACGCGCCCGCCCGGGTCGAGGCGCTGATCTCGGTACTGGTGGACGCAGCGACCCGCGCGAGCTTTCTGACCATGATCGAGCAGGAGCCGCAGGTCTTGCAGTGCTTCCGTGTGACAGGCAGCTACAACTTTATAATTAAGGTAAGCTGCACCGACATTGACGCGCTGGAGCACCTGCTGACCAAGATGCAGAAGATGGGCTCCACCAACACCCAGATCATCCTGAACACCCAGCTGGACCGCGGTCTGGCATTCGACGAATAAACGAGGTTTTTATGGCACATTTTTGCAAAAACTGCGGTCTGCTGACTGCCCCGTACGACGAGCGGTGCCCCAAGTGCGGCGCACCGCTGCCGCATATCCCGCTGGGCGAGACCCTGCCGGGGGCCATGCGCCAGTCCCCGGAGGGTACCGTTCAGACCGGCGAGCCGCTGTACGAGCAGGACCTGGAGGAGGACCGCATCGACGCCATGAGCCAGGGCGCGACGACGGCGGCCATGCTGCTGTTCGCCATCCCCATCGCCGGGTTCGTGCTGGCGGTGGTGTGGAGCTTTGGCGGCACGCAGGACCCTGCCCGCAGGCGGCTGGCCCGGGCGTACCTGATCCGTGCGCTGGTCGTGGCGGGGCTGGTCATCCTGTTTGTGGCTGTGGCCGCGATGGTGTTTACCGCCGCGCTGCACAGCCAGCTGGCCTACTACTATTACCGTTGAGGAGGCGCCATGAAAGCATCTGTCATCATCCCGAACCTGAACGGCGCGGGCTGGCTGCGGGATTCCATCGAGTCCGTCTGGGCGCAGACCGAGCAGGATTTTGAGCTGATCGTCATTGACAACGGCTCCACCGACGAGAGCCTGGACATCGCCCGCAGCTACTGCGGGCGGGACCGCTACACTTTAATTGAGAACGCCGGGAACACCGGCTTTTCCCATGCGGTGAACCAGGGCATTGCGATTGCCAAAGGCGAGTACATGGCGCTGTTCAACAACGACGCCTTTGCGGAGTCGGATTGGCTGGCGGAGCTGATCAAAACCGCCGACGCCGACCCGAAAATTTTTGCGGTCAGCAGCCTGATGCTGCGCTACTATGAGCCGGAGCTGGCCGACGACGCGGGCGACTACGTGACGATCCTGGGCTTTGCCTGCAAGCGCGGCGACGGCTTAAAGGCCAGCCGCTATACAAAGCCCTGCCGTGTGTTCAGCGCGTGCGGCGGCGCGGCGCTCTACCGCAAGTCGATTCTGGACGAGATCGGCGTGTTTGACGAGCTGTTTTTCGCGTATTATGAGGACGTCGACTTGAGCTGGCGTGCGAACAATTTCGGCTACAGGAACGTCTACTGCCCCACGGCCCGCTGCCGCCACATCTGCGGCGCGACCACCGGCGCGGTGCGCTACAACCCGTTTAAGAGCATCCAGAGCGGGCGCAACAGCATTCTGCTGCCCTACAAGAACCAGCCGATTTTGATGATGGTTTTGAATTTTATCCCGATGCTGCTGGGGTATCTGCTCAAAGTGCTCATGTTCCGGCTGCGCGGCTTCGGCGGGGATTACGCGAAGGGCTTCCGCGAGGCGCGGGCGGCGCTGCCGAAGATAAACAAACCGAAATTCAAGTGGCGGAACCTGCCCAATTATGTCTGGGTGGAGTTCAGTCTGATCGCCGGGCTGTTCAAGTACATTGTGTACCGCGTGCAGCGGGCGTTGAAGATCACGTGATGGGGGGCGTGCTGCTGTGCGGGGCGTCGAGGACGCCGCCCCCTACGGTGGTGACTGCGGGCTTTCATTTTGCTGCGCTGTAGGGGCCGGGCATGCCCGGCCCGCCGCTTCCCGGAGGGCCGGTGCTAGCGGGTAACGGCAAGAAGCCCCTCCGGCCATCGCTGCGCTCGGCCACCTCCCCTGTGAGGGGAGGCTTTTCTCGGGCGGAGCCCGCAAAAAAGCTCCTCGCATTGCGGGGTGACTCCCCGCTGCGCGGGGAGATGTCGCGAAGCGACAGAGGGGTTCGGGTCCGAAGGACTGGCCGAGCCTGCGAGGCCGGAGGGGCTTTGGCACCTTTCCGCAGGCTCCCTTTTCTCTTACTTTCTTCGAGAAGAAAGTAAGCAAAGAAGCTTTCAATATCTCAACCAAAAAGCACCTGCTGGCCGGTCACACGCATACCGGTCAGCAGGTGCTTTTATTTACGATTTAATCCTCATCCGCAAAGTTGCCCAATGCCTTTGCCTGCTCGATGACCTTGTTCTCGAGCATCTGCGGCAGGGTCTCATACCGGACGAACTCGAACGTGAAGTAGCCGCGGCCCTGGGTCAGCTGGCGCAGGAAGGTGGTGAAGTCCTGCATCTCGGCCACGGGGACCTCGGCCTCGACGACCTGCAGGCCGTCGTCATCGGGGTTCATGCCCAGCACGCGGCCGCGGCGCTTCGTGACCTCGCCCATAATATCGCCGGTGTTGTCGGCGGGGACGTGGGCTTTCAATGCGCCGATGGGTTCAAGCAGGACGGGGCCGGCCTCGGGGATGGCGGCCTTATACGCGAGTTTGGCGGCCATAATGAACGCCATTTCGCTGGAATCAACAGGGTGGTAGCTGCCGTCCAGCAGCGTGGCCTTCATGCCGACCATCGGGTAACCGGCCAGCACGCCGTGCTCGGCAGCCTGACGGACGCCCTTCTCGACTGCCGGGAAGAAGTTCTTCGGCACGCTGCCGCCGAACACGTTCTCGGCAAACTCGATGCCCTCGCCCTCGATGGGCTCGAACTGGATCCAGACGTCGCCGAACTGGCCGTGGCCGCCGGTCTGCTTCTTGTGGCGGCCCTGCGCCTTGCAGCTCTTGCGGATGGACTCACGGTACGGCACGCGCGGATTCTCGAGCGTGATCTCGACGCCGAACTTATTCTTCAGCTTGGCCAGCGCGACCTCCAGATGCTGGGTGCCCAGACCGCTGATGATCTGCTGCTTCGTCTCGGGGTCGACCACGAACCGGATGGCGGGGTCCTCCTCGATCAGGCGGGCCAGCGCGCTGCCGACCTTACCCTCGTCGCCCTTCATGGCGACCTTGACGGCCATGCGGTAACTGCTGATGGGGTACACAGGTGCGGGCAGCGCCACGACGCGGGCGGGGTCACACAGGGTATCGCCGGTCTTGGCGGTGGCCAGCTTGGCAACTGCGCCGATGTCACCGGCGGCGATTTCGGGCGTGTCGGTCTGCTTTTTGCCGCAGACGGTCAGCGTCTTGCCCAGGCGCTCCGGCTGGCCGGTGCGGGCGTTGACGGCGTTGCTCGTCGCGGTCAGCCTGCCGGACAGCACCTTAATAAAGCTCAGCTTGCCGACAAACGGGTCGGCCACAGTCTTAAAGACGTAGGCGCACAGCGGGGCGGCGGGGTCGGCGGTGATCTCCACCGGCTCGCCGCCAGACTCGCCCACGGCGGATGCGGTGTCCGCGCCGGGCAGCAGCACGTTCATGTTGTAGAGCAGCATATCCAGCGCCTGCGCGTTGACGGCGGAGCCGCAGAACACGGGCGTGATCTGGCCGCTGCGCACGCCGGAGGCCATGCCCTGGACGATCTCCTCTGTGGTGAAAGCCTCACCCTCGAAGAACTTCTCCATCAAAGCCTCGTCGGTCTCGGCGATGGCCTCGCTCATGGCCTGGATCAGGCCCTCAAAGCGGTGGCCGATGTCGGGCAGGTCGATCTGGACCTGCTTGCCGCCTTCGTATTTGAAGGCCTTCTGGCTGAACAGGTTGATGTAGGCGACGGTGCCGTCGTCCAGACGGACGGGCACGACGCAGGGGCAGACACTGGGACCGAACTTGATCTTCATCTGCTCCAGGATCTTAAAGTAGTCGGCGTTTTCCAAATCAGCCTTGGTGACAAAGATCATCCGCGCCTTGTTGTTTTTCAGCGCCAGCTGGTACGCCTTCTCGGCACCGACGGTCACGCCGGAACGCCCGGACACACAGATCAGCACGCTCTCGGCGGCCATGATGCCCTCGGCAGCGCCGGTCTCAAAGTCAAACAGACCCGGTGCGTCGATCAGGTTGTACTTGATGCCCTCGTACTCGACGGGGACAACGCTCGAGTTGAGCGATGCCTTGCGGCGGATCTCCTCGGGGTCAAAGTCGCTGGCGGTGGTGCCGTCCTCGACACGGCCCATACGCTCGGAAGCGCCGCTCATGTACAGCAGTGCCTCGGTCAGCGTCGTTTTGCCGCAGCCGGCGTGGCCGGCCACCAGAATGTTGCGGATGTCTTTGCTTGCGTAGCCCATGGATCGTCAAACCTCTTTTCGCGCCGGGGCTGCTTCCGGCAGCCCTGCGGCGTAGAATTTCATTGCGGCGCAGTGATTTTTGAACACTCCCGCCTGTTTGATACTACTTTACCACATTGTTGTGGAAATTTAAACAGTTTTTTCGGATTTTTTGTAAAAATTTTTAGGCAAAAGATTGTGGAAAGTGTAAAAAATCGTTCCTCGACATACAGCGAGTGTAGGGGCGAGCATTGCTCGCCCGCCAACTTGACGCAGCATCGTCTTTTCGGGGAAATTTATCACAGGGCAAACGGGCACGGGCGGGCAATGCCCGCCCCTACCAATCGTTTCTTTGCCGGTCCGTGCAGCAAAAAAACCGCACAGCTTTCACTGTACGGCTTAACGGCTCGCTCATTTTTCCTTCTTCGCCGTCTTTTTGCGGCGGCGGGCGCGCCCGTTGTCGGCCTTGGCCTCGGGAACATAGAGGCTATAGCTCAACAGGTAGCGGCCATGGGCAGGGATGCGGTAGAACGCGGCCTTGATGCGCTCCATCGGGCCGGTGCCGCTCTCGGCGGTGCTGCCGCTCAGCATAACAACATACTGCATATCGGTGTAGCGGGCGGCCACATCGCACTGGCGCAGATTCATGTGGATCAGATCACCCAGCTGCTCCACCATCAGAGCGGTCTCGGCAGCATCGGTGTTCTGGCTGGGAGCCACGGTCAGGATCGCCAGGAATACCTGCAGACCGTAGCGGGCCTGCACGCCGCGCTGTACGCGGTAAATTTCCTTGAACGTCTCAAAGTCGCAGATACAGGCCCCCGTGTTCTCGGTATCCGGCAGAGCAGAGATCAGCTTGGAGACATCGCTCTCCATATTGCGGTCTGCCTGGCGCATCTGGCGGTAGGCAGAGCCTGCGCGGCCCGGCTCGATGGTATGATGCAGGCAGCCCATGGCGCTGCCGCGGCGTGCCAGATCCTGCGCCTCCTCGTGGCGGCCCAGCGTCTCCAGCGCGACGATCTTTTCCAGATAAAGGCGCTCCTCGTAGGGGTCCAGCTCCAGCGCGCGGGTACACAGCGCAACGATGCGGGTGCTCTCGCCCCATTTTTTGCAGAGCTCCAGCAGGTTTAAAATGGCTGTGCGGTACTGCCCGTGCAGACGCACGCTGACGCTTTCGACCCACGGCTCGGACGCAGACCGCGGCAGCAGGCGCCCGTCATACAGGTTGACGATCTGTTCATAAATGCGGCTGCGCTTCTCGGCGTCGCCCTCCTTGCGGGCCAGCTCCGACAGGTCGTTGACCTCAAACACATCCACGCTGCAGTCCAGATGGGGGTTCCACTGGTAGTAGCCGCGGCTGGTCACGATGCAGCCCTTCATCTCATCCAGACCCTCCGCGTCGATCATATTGCGGAAGCGATGCAAGATGGCGCGCAGGGCCATGTCCGGGTTGGTGGACCGCTCCCCTGCCCACAGGGTATCGGTCAGTACCTTGTGGGAGACGCGCTCCCCGCGCCGCAAAACGAGATACTGCACCAGCGCCGTTGCCTTGCGGGACTGCGCCAGCTGTGCCAGCACGGGCTTGCCGTTCACACGGATCTCAAAGCCGCCCAGCATTTTGATTTCAATTGTTGCCATCCTAGTCATCCTCTCTTCTCTGATGCCCATGACGTTCCTGCATTTTTGTCCGGCACACAGGTATTCATGTTTTAAAGTATAACTAGTCCATTTGAATTTGTCCAGTGCATCCGCCGGGATTGTAATAAACTTTTCAAAAATAGTCCCGGAGGGCACCGCTCACGACTCCGACGATGCCTTGCCGTCCCAGGTGCCGGGTCCATACAGGATGACCGGCTCACCGGGCAACTGCACAATGGCTTTTTGGGTGCACAGCGGCACGATCTGGTCGTTGGCGTCCCGCTTGGCCACAGTCAGCACCACCGTCATAGCCGTAATACGCGGGGTCTTGGTTTCGTCGCCGTCCTGCGTCCAGCTGCGGGCATAGAAATGCAGTTCGCTGATGAACAGCCCCATATAGGCATCCCGGGGATAGGCTGTTGTGTAGCCGTAGGCAACGTAGGGCAGCGTGCCCGTCACGTTGCCATCCGCGTCCTTGTTCTCTTTTGTGTGCTGCGGGTTGCCGTAGTGCCCGGCGCCATTCAGTTCATCGCGGTAAAAGCGCATGTGCAGGTAGCCGTTCAGCGCATTGGCCTGTTCCGCTGTCAGCAGTGCCGTGCCGTCTGTCTTTGTCAGCATCGGCACACAGTCCTTGTCGATCAGCTCAATGTGGTTGGGGTAGACGCTGAATTCCAATGCCGTGCCCTGGCTGTAGTCGTTACCCTTGGACGCAAAAACGCTGTCCAAATTATTAAGGTCCGTCGCGCCGTCGGTGAAGCGGATATAGCCGTTCGCCTCGAGCACCTCGCCGCGGATCGTCTCAATGAGCGCGTCGGCCAGATTTTGCGCGCGCGTCTGCTGCTGGATGTCCATGTACGCCTGCGCACTGGGCTGTATCAGCGTGACCGCCGCCAGCGTAAAGAGCGACAGCAGCACCATGCAGACGATCAGCTCCACCAGCGTTGTGCCGCTCTGGTTTTTCAAACGCTGCTTCATGGGTTGATCGTCCCTTCTGCCGTGCTCTTGCTGTAGCGGTAAAACTTGTGCTGTTCCGTCGTTTCTTGGCCGTTTTCCGTAACTTTTGCGCTTGTCTCCACGCTGTCCAGCTCGACGCCGTTCACCGTAAATTCATTGTAATCGCCAAAGGAGAACTCCAGCCCACCCCGCTCATTCACCCAGTTGGGGGCCGCGTTATTGGCCGGGTACAGCCCGGCGCAGAAGGCATAGGCTGTCTCCCGCAGCGACTCGGCCTTTTGGGACATGGCGCGGGCGTACCGCAGCGAAACGACGAACATCGACGTAAAAATCATCAGCAGCAGGAACGACACAAGCACTTCCACAATGGTCTCGCCGCGCTGACTTTGTAAAGTATGTTTCATAGCGGGTCACTCCTGTGTTGTGCCGGTGCTCTGTTTGGCACCGCGGGTGTAGGTGATGGAATCGGGCTGCTGGCTGGTGTCGCAATGGAACGTCAGGCGGTTGCTGCCAATGTTTTTGTCATCAATGGTCTGTTCACCGACGCCGGGGGCGTAGAACGTCAGGTCGCTAATGCGGTAATACTCTGTTGTACTGTCGTTTATTGTGTAGTATACCTTTGGGAATTTTTTATTGCTTTTTGCCTGGCTTCCGTCGCTGTCGTACTTCACTGTGCGGTCATAGGTCCGCGTGAAGGCAAAGCTCTCGCCGTTTTTCGTGACTGTCACCGTAATGTCCAGCTGTAAATCGACGATTGCCATGCCCTTGCGGTCTTCGCCCTCCAGTGTGTCGAGCAGGTTGCGCAGGTCTGTGGCACTGGTGCTGTTCGCCGTTTGGTTCAGCTTGTCGGCACCGTCGCCCGGGCGGCGGCGCAGCGTTACCGTGATGGCCTCGGCCCCGCCATCAGGCTGGCTGCCTTTCGGTTTCCAGGCGAACTCCTTGGGCTGGGATTCCAAATCATAGATGTCCTTGCCGTAGCTTTGGGAGAACATGAACTGCTCATTGACGAACTTGGCAAAGCTGCTGTCCTTATTGTTCAGCTCCCCTTCCAGCACGTCGGAAAAGCTGGTTGCCAGCTGGTAGGCTTCCTGTTCCAGCAGCTGGCGGTTGGCATTGGCCGTCAGCACGGAGGCCGCATAGACCAGCGCTGCCGACAGCGCCACAAACAGCGCGCCGATGCAGAGGACCAGTATCATCGAAAGTCCCTGCTCCCCGCGCAGAATGCTGCGTGCCCTGCGGTGCATAATGCCACCTTCTTTCCTGAAATAAAATTACGATGCGTCGCTTGTTTCCGTCTGTTTCGGGGGCGCGGTTTCCGCCGCGTCCGTCTCATCCGGGGCAGCGGCGGTCTCCGGGGTCGCCATGGGCAGTGCCGCACGGGCCCGCATCAGGACCGGGGGCACGCTTGCGGGGGCGCTTTCCGCCGCCGTGCTTTCTGCAGTCTCGGCGGGCGCGACGCTCTCCGCGGAATCCATACTCTGGGCATCCTCCGCCGCATCGGCGGTGTTCGTCTCGTTGACGGGGACCTTGACCATGCCGGATTCGACGGTCTTACCCTTGTCATCCGAGTGCGCCAGCGTCTGCAGCGTCACACTTGCGGTGAACTTTTGCAGCTCGAGCGAGTCGTCCTGCACCTTTTCCTGCAGCTCGGGCAGGGTGATGCGGTAAACAGGCTCGGCGCCGTCCTCCTGCACCAGCTCCAGCATGGGAACCGTCTGTGCCTTGTAGTACAGCGTACCGCCGTCCTTTTCCACCGTGCCGGTGACGTCATAGGGTTGCGATTTCCAGCCGGTCAGCTTGTTATCTTTGTCGTAGACAGGCTCAACGCTCAGGTCGTACCAGATGCGGGTCTCGCCGGTCTCCTCGTCCACAACGGTGGTCTGCTTCGCAATCTCCGTCGTTTTGCCGTCATAGGTCTTGGTGACGGTTTTGATTTCACCGCGCGGGTGAATCGTGCCGTCTGCGTCCGTCTTGTCCCTGTCGTAGGTCGTCACCGTAATGCTGTAGGGCTGTTTCGTCTTACTATCCAGCGGCGTGACGGTAAAGGTATAGCTGTCGGTCAGGTTGCGCACCGTGCCGTCGGCCTGGGTGTACTTGTTCACCGCGGTCCACTCCACCGTAAAGCGGCGCAGCTCCAGCGGGGCCGTACCGCGACTGGTCTTACACTCGGGGTCGTTGTACAGGTTGACTTCCTGCTTGTAAACGGCATTGCCAAGTGCGCGTTCCGGTTCGTCCACGGGGGCGTCCAGCGTGATGGCCGGCAGCTGTGCCGCTGCGGCATCCTGCTGCAGGATGTAGAACCAGTTCGACGCTGTCGTGCCATTGGTGGGCATAACGCGCACCGCGGGCAGCAGGTATTGTTTTGCATGGTCGGGCGTCAGCGTAAAGCCGTTGCCGTCGGGCACAAAGGTATAGCTGGCGGTTTTGTCGTTGACGCTGGCGCTCCCGCCCACCGTGCGGCTGTCCTTCGGGATGACCAGCTCGGCGTCGCCGCTGGCCAGCATCTCGTCCAGTGCTTTGGTCAACTTCTGCTGGGCCTCATACTTGGCCTGTCCGGTGCCTTCGCCCTGCCAAGCCTCGGCCAGTTTGGCAATTTTTGTATAGTTGGCCACATCGCTGAAGATATAGCCGGTAAAGTAGACATTGCCCTTTGCGGCTTCCTCCAGCGTCATGTTGAGCTTGAGGTCGTTCAGGAACGTCTCCTGATTCGGGCTGGCGGGCGCAAAGCTGCTGGCCGTAACCGTGGGCGCATCGGCGCGGCGGACGATGGTCTCGGACTGGCTCAACGCGCCGTCCGGGCCGTCAAAGCAGGTATCGCTACCAGCCTTGCGGCGGGCAATAACGCGGAAGCGCAATGCCTTGCCCTGATACTGCTCCAGATCCAGCGTCAGGCTGCCGACGTTGCCCGTGGTGGGCAGCGTCAGCACAGTATTGCCATCGGCATCGACGACGCACAGGTCATAGTGGCCAATGCGCTCGTCGTCGGACGGCGACCAGCTGACCGTGTAGAGCAGGGCATCCGCGTTGTCGGTCTCGCCGTTGACGCGGGTGATGGAGCTCGGCGCACTGATGCCGGGCAGGCGCTGCTTAACGCTGTAATCCGCCACAGCGGACGCGCCGATTTCGGTGGTGTCGGCTGCCGCCACGCGGGTGACCTCGAGCCGGACCTTGTCATAGCGCCAGCTGTCGCTGCCGTTGGCCAGCATGGTATCCACGTTGACAGGCAGGGTAAAGCTGTTGCTGCCGCTGCGCTGAACCTGCTTGGCCAGATTTACGCCGTCCTTCAGCGCAATTTGCTCCTGACCGGTCACATTGCCGTTCGTGTCTGTCAACAGGCCGTAGAGCTTGATCTGGTAGTCGGGGGCTGCGTCAGTGGCCTTCATGTCTTCCTGTGTCCAGTTGAACGTGTAGGTCAGCTGATTGTTGTTATCCACTACGCCGTCCTCAATGGTTTCCGCCAGCGTCGGGGCTTTCAGGACATTCAGGTTCAGCTGCTTGAAGATGATCTGCGGGGTCGTCACCGTGGCCTGTGTAGCCCACCCCTGGTCATCGGTGCGGTTCACGTCGGAGAAGCAGAGCGGCGTCAGATGGGCATAGGTATAGCTGTGCTCGCCCGTGCGGACGATCTCATAGCCGTTCTTCCACCAGATTTCTTTGTTGGTGTCGTTTGTCTCGCTCGCGTGGCTGGCGATGGCTGCGGACACTTCGTCCGCCGTGGCATCCCAGCGATACTTCATATCGCCCTTGCCGCTGGTGACGGGCACCGCGACAACAAGGAAGTCGGTGTAGTTCGTCATGGCATCCGACGGCAGGCTGTTCAGGTTGAAGGTGACGGGAGACTCTGTCACAATACTTTCCCGCGCGGCCAGCGTGATGTACTGGCCGTTCAAAGATACGCCGTTAACTTCGTCATTGCCCAGATATTTTGCCAGCAGCATGACACGGTAGGTCGGGCTGCCGTGCTCGCTGCTGTCGCTCTTGACCTTCGGGGTAAAGCTGAACTTCACGGTTGCTTCAAAGCTCTCCGCTGTCTGGCCGGTGTAGGTCACATACTCCGTGCTGCCGTCCTTTTTCAGCGTGCCCAGCGGCAGACCGTCCTCGTCCTTGCCTTTAGGGCCGTTTTCATCACGCCACTGGGACGGGAGATAGGTCTCTGACTTGTACTGGGCCGAGCGCAGATACTTTGTGCTGTTGCTGTTGACCGGGGTTGCCAACGCCGTAAGCGTCAAAGTACGTTCCAAATTATTGGCCAGACGGATGTACTGCTTGCCATCCT
>ERZ1673695.2961-NODE-2961-length-11284-cov-91.405290_pt1 | contig 11284 bp, 10 predicted proteins | sample MGYA00580225_ERZ1673695 | MGnify/ENA primary metagenome ERZ1673695 (study PRJEB41218, sample SAMN15661739) | gut metagenome | host: Homo sapiens | place: Canada: London | collected 2015-08-20/2019-03-30 | study: EMG produced TPA metagenomics assembly of...
CCGGCGGATCGATCATCTTGCCGTCATCCGCAAAGGCATACTGTCCCGCGGGCAGAAGACCGTTGGTGACAGTGATCCAATAGGTTCTGCCGTGCACGACCTCCGCATTGGAGGTCTTGACGTAGTAGTAATCTCCGTCCAGCCGAATCAGGCCCGCTCCGGTCAGTGCGCCGTTCTCGTAGTAGTAGAGGCTGCCGTTTTCCGCCACGATGCCGTTTTTCACTTCCGGATCGGGTTCGGGCTTCGGGTCGGGATCGGGTTCGACCGCAGGCGGATCGATCATCTTACCGGTCTCGTCAAAGGCATACTGTCCCACAGGCAGCAGGCCGTTGGTGACAGTGATCCAATAGGTTCTTCCCTTGACTGCCGTGCTGGTGCTGGTTCGGAAATAATAGTAGGAACCTTCGATCTTCACCAAACCGGGCATGTCCTGAATGATGCCCTGCACGCAATAGTAGGTCTCGCCGTTGTAATCGAACAGCCCCGTGAGATGCTCCTGCCAGACGCCGTTTTCATCCGCGGCGTAGCGCGTTGCATACTCGTAAATGCGGAAGATGCCCGTCTCGACATAGCCATGCGGCCCGTAGCCGAGGTAGTACTTGTTGCCGTCCAGCTCCAGCCATTTGTTGCACAGCCACTCGCCCGCCCAGCGGTAGTGCGTACCGCCGGAGTCCTTGACGAAATCACCGCGCACGAGCTTGCAGTTTTCGAACACGTACTTGTAGCCGTCGATGGTCTGGTTCTCGTCAACGGCCTTGAAATCAGCCGGGCTGAAGTAGTAGTAGCCGCTCCCGCCGTCAGCGTCCGTGAGATTCCACCAGCCGGATTTTGCCGCGCCCTTGATGGCGTAATACCACGCGCCGTCCAGCTCGAACAGGCCGGTGATCTTGCCCTCGCTGGCGCCGGTCGTTTCATTGAAGCGGTAGAAATACTCGTTCTGCTCGTCATTCAGGCCGGGGACCTTGTGGATACCCTTCAGAGCTGCGTTATCGACGAAGTAGTACGCCACGCCGCCGACCATTTTCCAGCCCGTCCAGGAGCCTCTGTCCAGAATGAACTTGTCCGTGAAGTCCTGATACGATTCACAGTAGAAGTGTCCGCCCTTGGGATGGATGACGTTTTCCGGCTCCTCATAGGGGTAAATGCCGTACTGCTCCTGGAAGGAGACCTGGCACGCCATACTGTAAAGCGCATTCGCGCCCAGATAGATGTCATAGCCGATGGAGCCGGCGTTTGCAATGGAAATCGTCTGATCCTCGCCCCACTGTGCATCGTCCTTGATGCTCATTTTGACGCCGCTGAGGATGCAGATGGGATTCGCGGTCTCAGGCGCGATCGCCTGGCTCTGCTTGATGAAGTTGCACTTGACGGTAAGCACGTTGCTCTCATCGATCTTTGCCGAGGTCAGCGAGAAATAGTCGTTCGACACCGTCAGCCCGGAGATGTCCACATTGACCTTCGGATCGAAGCGGAACTTCACGGTCACCTCGGTCTTTTTGCTGACGCGCTCTGCCAGCTGAAGCAGCAGATCCCATGCCGTGATGTCGGCAATGTCGCCGCCTGCGACCATCGACAGAAGCGGCTCCAGCTTTTCGGGAACCTTGATCGTCATCATATCCAGACCAAAGACATAGGTGATGTCCATCGGCTGGCCGGGGTCAATGACGTGATAGCGGTCGGTCATATCATCGCCGCCGGGGATATACTCCGCGTTCGTGACCTCGCGCGTCCATGCAAACGTCCGGTCGCCGCTTGTCGCGTTGTCAAAGTCGAAGATCGCCTGACTTTCACTGTACATGGCAACCTTGATCGACGCGCTGATGGAGTAGTCGCGCGTGATCATGGCGGTGATCGTGACATTTCTCAAGCCGGATTCCTCGATGCCGATGAACACGAAGCCTCCGTCCTTCGCTTCAACGGCGCCCGCCGCATTGTTGCTCAGCTCAAATGTGATGTCGTCCGGGCAGATCGCGACCGGGTTTTCGTTGTAGGTGACGATCAGCGGAAGCTCAACTGCCTTGCCGTAAATGGCGTTGACGCTCGCCTTTGCAAATTTCAGGCCGGTCGGCTCGACCACGGTGAGCGTCTTGCTGCCGATCACCGTTTCACCGGACAGGAGCTGCACCTCTGCGGTGCCCTCCGCAGCGGCGGTAAACACGCCGTTCTCGGAAACCGTACCGACGTCCTCATTCATGGATTTCCATGTGATGTCCGCCGGGAGCTCCGCAGGGCTTCCGGTGGCGCTGACGCCGGAGGCGATCAGCGAAACCGAAGCGCCCTTTGTCAGGTAATCGTAAGCGGAGGTGACGAGCGCATGGTCAAACTCCTTGGAGGACGGCGCTGTGGAAACGACCAGCAGCGAGGAACTGACAGAGCGCTCATAGCCGTCCGAGGGGCGGTTGACAATGGTGAGCTCGTCGCTGCCCTCCTGTTTGGCAACAAACGTCGTGGAGCCGCCGCCGTCCAGATTGATGGCGGTCACGCAGCCGGCGTCCAGCATGATCTGTGCCAGTTCTTCGGCGCTGCCGCCTGCTGAGAACGGCTCCTGACGGCCGTCAAGCACCATCATGATGACCTTGCCGTCCGCGGTGATGCCCACGCAGGTGCGCGAGTGACGGCTGTTGTAATACGTTTCCGAATGCTTGACGACCGCTTCTCCGTCCCTGACGAGGAAAATGCTGCCGCCGACCGCCTCCTGAATCTGGCTCTCATAGGCCGCATAGTCACCGGGCGCGCCGATGACGGCCGTGCCGTCCTTCAGGATCGCAAAGAAGTTCTGATTGCTGTTGCCGAGGTATTTCACGCCATCCATGTACAAAATACCGCTGGGGGCGCCGTTTGTCATGTTGTAGAAGTCCGCGTTGGTGCCGAGCACCGCATTGTAGTGCTCCACATAGTTCTCCGGGTCAGACGGGTCGGAATGGCGCGCCTGCGCCGCCGCCATCTGGTCGGTCACACGCGCCATCGCCCATCCCTGCGACGGGTCGTTGGCGTGATAGTTTGCGTGAACGCTGACGTCCTCACGGGAGATATCCACCGTAGCGATGTAATAGACGATCTGCTTTTCGTCCGTGGTCAGCGCATAGTTGATCGTCTGCGTCACACCGGGCGCAACGGTCGTCGTGTCCGACGAGAACACGGAATAGTACGGATTTTCCGGCTCGGGTTCAGGCTCCGGATCAGGGTCGGGATCGACGGGGTCGATTCCGTCGGGGTCGCCCGCCAGATCGAACAGATAATCTGCAAAGGCGTAGCAGCATGCCTTGCGCAGCGTCTCGCAGTTGGGAAGATCGGTCAGGGAGTACGAGCTCTCCAGCGCACCGATCAGGGTGTTGGCGCTGTAGACCTTCAGCACCATGCTCCGGATGCCCTCCTTGGTGACCATGCCGCCGAGACGGTTGGTCAGGAAATAATCGGCGCGTGCAGCCTCTGTAAGTCCTGCTGTAAAGTAGCCTTCAGCAATCGCGCTCAGCGCCATGCCGCCGCGGTTCATCTCCGTCGTGAGATAAAACGCGTCCAGGTCGCCGTAGAGGTCGGTGTCGGTGAAGGAGTGATCGACCTCGTTGAGCGTATTAAAGTCCGCGCCGAGGTATCTTGCGCGGATGTTGGCCGAGAGAATGTCCACATCCGTCTCCGAAGTGTCCACCTTGTCCGGGATTTCCACGTTCTCGGCGCAGAACATCAGGTCGGCGATGTCGCCGGCCCAGCTTCCCATGTCGGCGCGGGCAAGCACCACCGCGTCCGTCATGCCCTGCACCTTGGCGTAGTTGGCAACGTCCATCGCGCCGAACATGTGGCCGAGGTCGGCATAGCTGCCGTTGGGCAGGTAGAAGTTTTCAAGGTTTTTGAGCGCCGATGCAGAGGTCGCGTTCTCCGCGTCCTGCTCGGCGACGTAAGCGGTAAAGGCCGTATTTTCCTTTCCGCAGACCATCTCCCACGTGCCGGAGGTGTAGCGCTCCACGCCCGTGCGGATGAAGTTGATGATGAGCGCATTGACATTCTCCGCGGGATTTTCTGCCGCGTAGCTCTGGGCGCAGCGCTCCAAGTCCTTCAGGCAGGAAAGGAAGGCCGCGTAATCCGAAACCGCCGTGATCGCGGCAGCGTCTTCCATCGGCTCCAGCCTTGGCTGGACATCCGGCTCTGCTTCTTCCGGCTCGACCGAAAGATCCATGGATCCGGAAGCTGCAAGATCCTCACGCGCCGCACCGTCCTCAAACGGCGCGCCATCGGCCGCGTACACGCCGACCGGCAGCACCGTCAGCAGCATCACGACAGCCAGACACATTGCCAGATATCTTTTTATCGTTCTTCTTGCCATGTTCTTCTCTCCTTACGCTCTTATTTTAAGTGATCGATCAGATAATTCAGGTCCTCCTGCATTGCGTACATCCGTTTCTGCTCAAGCTCGCTCACAGAGCCGTCCTCCACGATCTCGCAGATCTTCACATAGACGTTTCTCTGCGTTCCGTCCGCAGCGGTCAGCGTTCCCGCGACATCGCCCGTGTCTCCGCCGATCACAATGGCAAACAGCGGGAATACCTGGTCGCTGATTTTGGCGGAGAACGTCACCTCAACGCGGTCGCCGGCCTTGCTCTGGTCGATTTTCAGATACTCCTCCCACTGATTCGGGAAGCAGAGATCTCCATACGGCGTTCCGATCACGATCTCCTCATTCACAGGTGCGGCGGATGGCTCCTGCTTTGCATCCTCCGCGTTCGATGAGCAGCCTGCGGCAAGCATGCTGACAAGCAGCGCGCAGGCGATCATCCATACGGTCCTCTTTTTCACGCCTCATTTCCTCCTTGGTCACATTGAATTTTTCTGCCCGCGCACGCGCCGGGTCTTTCGCTATCGAATGCTCCTTGTGTACTGCGCGATCTCCATCCGCCGCTGCTGCTCCAGATATTCCGTGTAGGGACGTTCGAGATCGAGGATGGCGGCATGCTCCTTGCACCTGCGCTCATGCGGCGGCGGGAGCACATGCCAGTCTCCGTACAGCCGTGTCAGCAGCGCATCATAGTGCGCGGAGATCGGAAACACGCCGTCCTCAAAGACGGCCTCCACGGATTCCTCCATCCACGCACGCGGAAGAATATTTTTCTCAAACCGCTTTCCTGCGGCAAGAAACGAATGATACAGGCGCGTCTGTTCATCCTGTTTTCGCATGCATAGCGTTTCCAGCGGACGCCGCGGCAGCAGGCGGCAGAGCTGCATAAACAGCTTCTTTGCCATGCTGTCCGTCTCGTAGCCCCGTGCATACAGCGCTTTTGCGATGATCGCCTTGGAGGCGGCGAACTGGATCCTCTGCATCAGCGGCTTCTCTGAGAGCCTGTCGCACGGAAAAATGTCCAGATAGACGCCCTGATGGATTGCCATGTCCTTCGGGTGATATTTTTCGATGCAGGCGGTGTGATTCCGCCGGAGCTTAGAAAACTGCATCGGCCAGTGCGGGCCGTGCTCCTGCTGCACATAGTAGCGCTCCGGATCGAAGTCGCCCGCCGCCTCACGGAAAAACCGCTCATATTCCGCGCGCGTCAGGATCACGTCCACATCGTCGTCCCACGGGATGAAGCCCTGGTGCCGGGCCGCCCCCAGCGCTGTTCCGGCAAACAGCTGATAGCGGATCTTGTGCTTGCGGCAGACCGCGTCAAAATCCTTCAGCATCTCCAGCAGAAGCGCCTGATGCGCGGTCAGTTTCTTTTCCGTCTCCATGTCACACGCGCCTGTGCCTGGCAAGCCCGTGAACTGCGTATGCTGTAAAGGCTCCGCATTTTCTCCAAGCGCAGCCGTTTTCATTCAAAGCTCCTCTCCAGCAGCCTCCTGCATTTTTCCCAATCACGATATCCGCTGCCAAGCATGTGGATATCGCTGCCAAGATATTTCACATTTCCGTTTTCGATCCACGCGAGATACTGCCTCCGCCGCAGCGGCTTTGTGAGACTCTCCGCGTTGAGCTGAAGCGGCACGCCGCCGCGGATCAGGCGTTCGACATTCTCCTTCGGATAGCGGTCGGCATGCGCGATGACGATCTGAATGTCCCGCCGCCTGCAAAGCCGGCCGAGCGTCTGCCAGATCGAATCCTGCCACGCATAAAACGGCATTTCCAACAGCAGCTCGTTCGTGCCCTCGCGGCACAGCCGCGAAAGCCCCTCCAGCCGCTCCATCCCGTCACAGATCAGCACCTCCGCGCCGAGCTGAATTTGCGGCGCGCCCGCCGGCAGCGCCTTGCTCAGAAGGGCCGCCGCCTGCGCCCTTCGGCGCAAAAAACCATCCACAGAGTCCTTGTGCGGGTAAAAGTGCGGTGTCGCACAGACCGTTTTCACCCCCGCGGAAGCCGCCATTTCGAGCTGCTTCCGCGAGGTCTCCAGCCCATCGCTGCCGTGGTCGCAGCCGGGCAGAACGTGCGCGTGATAGTCCAGCGACAGCGCCGGCACCTTCTCAGCGTGCTTCATAGGGATCTGCATACGAATACCTGTATCCGTATTTGCTGCCGTAGCCGTATTTGCTGCTGTATTTGTAGGCATATTTTCCGGACTTCATATTCAGGTCGTTCAGCACCACGCCGCAGAGATTTCCGCCGGCGCGCTGCATGGCCTCGACCGCGTCGCTCAGCTCGACGGTCGTTGTCCTGCCGGATCTTGCCACGATCACAACGCCGTCTGCGTAGGTGGAGACGATCTGCGCATCCGCCACCGTGTTGATCGGCGGTGTGTCAATGATCACATAGTCGTATGTTTTCGCGCTTTCCTCGACAAACCGCCGCATCCGCTCCGACGAGAGCAGCTCCGATGGGTTCGGCGGGATCGTGCCCGTACAGACGATCCAAAGCGGCAGCGCATCGACCTTCACCAGCTCCAGCCGCCGGATCTTTGCGAGAAAATCGCACAGCCCGGTGGAGAGCTCCACGTCCCAGAGGCGGCGCTGCGTCGGCTTGCGCATGTCCGCATCGATCAGCAGCACGCTCTTTCCGAGCATGGCATAGCTGATGGCGATGTTTGCCGCCGTCAGGCTCTTGCCCTCCGAGGGATTTGCGCTGGTGATCGCAAAGGTCTTGCAGGGGCGCTGCTTATCGGCAGTCATGCAGAACAGCAGACTGGTGCGGAGCTTTACATATGCCTCCTTGATCGCAAACGGCGCATCCTTGCTCAAAAGCCGTTTCCGGTTCGCGGTGATCGTCTCATTGGCCGCTTTCGGCAAGCTTTTCTTTTTCATTGTAAAGCACGCTCCCTCCCTCCGTCAGCCTCCAGGGCGTGTGTGTTTCGTCCGAAATGTTGATCTCCGGGATCTGACCGAGGACGGTCACACTCGCCGCCTGCTCGATGTCCTCCGGCAGATAGATCGTCGTGTCGGCAAGCATCCGCAGGACGATGATCAGCGAGACCAGCATCACACCGAGCACAAAGCCGATTGCGCTGTCAAACACCGTCCGCGGCGCGGTTTTCTCGCCCGCGACCTCCGGCCGGTCCACGACCTCCACGCCGCCCGCCTTGGTGATGCGGACGATCTCGGTCGGCGCGACCTTTGCAAACGCGTCAGCGATCCGGCAGGCAAACGCCGGATCGGTCGAGGTCACCACGACCTCCAAAAGCTGTGTATCCGAAATGACGGACACCTTCACCATATGGCCAAGCTCTTTTCTTGACAGTGCGGTGTCCTCCCCAAGGTCGTTCAGGACGGCGTCAAGGACGGAATTGCTCGCCAGGATCTTGGAATACGTCGTGGCGAGGCTCTCCGCCGCCTGAAGGTCACTGTTGTTGATGGTTCCCTGCGCAACATTGGTGGTGTTGTTGTATACGTAAAAGCTCACACGCGATTCATAGGTCGGCGTGATAAAGATCGTCACCGCGCCGTAAACGGCGGCAGCCGCAACGATGCCCGCAAGCAGAAGCCAGTGTACCTTCCGCAGCAGGATCTGCGCAATGTCCAGCAGCGTCACGTCGTTGCTGCGCTCAACAGACTGCGGCCTGTTCTTTTCATTCATGTTCCGGACGCTCCTCCGTCATTACTTTTTTATTTCGTGCAGTACGCATGGCACGCTCCGCTCCCTGACCGGCTTGTGCAGGATTTTTTTATAAATCAGATCCTGCAGGAACGGCGGCGCAAGAAAAACGATCGTCTGCGCGGCACAGGCAACCAGAAAATCCCACGGCGAGGAAAAGCCCAGCCGAAGCGCATACCACCTTGTTTTTATAAATCCGCAATACGTCGCACGCGATGTCCGCCTGTCCGCCTTTTTGTCCCGGATCCGCACAAAGACCAGATCGTCCCCGATGTTCTCACAGAAGTCGTTTTCGTGCAGCATCCGAACGTAGAGGTCATAATCCTCACCGCGCATCATTGCCTTATAGCCGCCGACGTGCTGAACAGCGCTCTTCCTGTACATGACCGTCGTGTTGTTGAACGGCTGCCGCCGCCGTGCATACCTGCGGATCGCCTCGTAATCGCAGGGTACAAGTCTTCTGCTGACCGGTTTGTGCGGATCGTCCGTGAATTCAAGAATAAATCCACCGACCACTTTCAGCCTGTCATTTTTGGCAAACTCCCTCAGCTGCCGCTCGCAGCGATTGCAGACGGAAATATCATCCGAATCCATTTTGGCGATCAGCTCGTTTTTGCAATGCGCAATGCCGACGTTCAGCGCCGCACCTGTACCGATGTTTTCCGGCAGGCGGATCAGGTGCAGCACCGATGGATTTTGCGCCTCATATTTTTCAAGAACCGCGTCCAATTCCGCGGTCAAAGGTCCGTCGCACACGATCACAAAATCATCCGTTGCAACTGTCTGCCTCAGCATACTTTGAACAGCAGCCTCAAGATGCTCCGGCTTTTCCTTTTCGTACACAGACATCAGAACCGAGTATGCCGTCCAAGGCTGTGCACTTCCCGAAGATCGGGTATTGCCGCTTGAACAAACCTTATTAGCAGAGGGAACCTCTGCTAAAACAGCCATGGCTGTTTTCGACATTTATCTCACATCCCATATGAATTTGTCTGCTGTCACTGTTTTTGTTACGCCGTCCTGAAATCTCCCTCGAACAAAAGCTCCTCGCGGACATGGGGAACCACGAAGCTGTAGATCTGCTCAAATGCCAGAACCGTGGTCGCATCGTCATCCGGAATCTCATCGCCGAGCACTCTCGCCGCAAAGGAGAGCATGGTGTCAAACATCTGATGCACGACCATATACGCATTGGCCTCCGGCCGGAAAGCCGACGCCGTCATGGCGATCAGCTCCTGAAAATATTGCAGATGCTCCTCATAGGCGTATTTGCGGCAGTTCGCGGAATAGTAGTACCGAAGATAGAACGCACACACGTCCCGCGACTCCAGCACGAACCGCCAGCACGCGCTCCAAAGCCGGAACGCACGTTCTTTCCATGGCAGGTCGCTGTTTTTCATGTGGAAAAGATTCTGACGAATGATGGACGCAAAGTTGACGTCTGCCATATGAAAGGCCGCCCGCAGCAGATCCTCCTTACTTTCAAAGCAGCGATAAATATACGCCTCATTGAGGCCCGCATCCGCCGCGATCGCCTTCGTTGTCGTTTTATCCAGCCCTACTCCTGCGACGACACGAATCGCGCTCTGAATAAAGGCCTGTCTGATGTTCTAATTTCTCTTCATTTATTCACCTCGCTGCAGTTTGTGGCTAAAAAATAAGTAAGTACTTACTTCAAAATGGGGAAAGAAAAGAGCAAATCATTTACGCAGGGCCAATGATTTGCACGCATACAAGCAGCGTTTTCCGCCGCAGGGAACACAAATTTTTTGTTGTTTGATTGTAGCACGATGTATATTCGAATGCAATATCTCCATCTAAAAATTGTGAAGAATATGCAAGTTTATCGGAAATGCACGGAAACACCTCCATTCCGTGCCATTTCTGGCGGTGCCTCCCGCCGTAAAAGGGGACACCGGGAGCAGTATTCTCCCCAATAATGGGCTGCTACAGAGTAATCAGCCGGCTGACAGATATAAATACTGTCCTTCGTGGAAGCAAGCTTCATTTCGACATAAAATCTCCATAGTCAATTATAACTATGGAGGTTTTCAGGATGAAACCATATCCGGCGCTGCTCGCAGAGCTTCTATCCAAAGAGCTGTATTCCCTGCGGCAGCAGAAGTCGCTGACGCAGGAAGCCATGGCAGAGCGCCTTCGCATATCCAGCCGCGCATACAGCGACCTGGAACGTGGGAAGTACGCTGCCTCCGCCCCGACCCTGCTGTTTCTCTTTTCCATGCAGGGTCAATCAGAAGATTATCTCGTGTAGTCTGTTCATGGGTAAAAATAATGGGCTCTGGCAATATGCCAGAGCCCTATTTTTTTGCGAAGAAACAGAATTCTGCAATATCTGTGAGCATCATAGGTATTGAACAATTTTATTACAATTTTTATTACAAACGGGGAAAGACTTATAGGGAACGAGAGGGAAACGTAAGAAAGGATCACACGAGCAAAGGCGCGAAACTTGTGCATATGTAACAAAAATCCCACTCTGACGAGTGAGATTCTTGTTGAAAAGTGGCAGGGGCACAAGGACTTGAACCCTGAGCCTACGGTTTTGGAGACCGCCGCTCTACCAATTGAGCTATACCCCTATATGGTGGGCCTTCGGGGACTCGAACCCGGGACCGGCCGGTTATGAGCCGGCTGCTCTAACCAACTGAGCTAAAGGCCCGTAACCAAAAGACTCGATAGTGTTATAGCCGCCACAGCAGTGACGGCTATAACATGGCTCCCCCTGTTGGACTCGAACCAACGACCCCCTGATTAACAGTCAGATGCTCTACCGGCTGAGCTAAGGAGGAATATATATGTTGGCATTACCTATTTTCCCGGCCAGTCACCCGGCAAGTATCGTCGGCGGAAATGAGCTTAACTTCTGTGTTCGGGATGGGAACAGGTGGACCCTCACTCCAATCAACACCAACTATATATCGTTAACAGCCTGCGCTGAAAACTACTTGTTGAAACGCACAAACTCAAAAAGAGTGGTGACCCGTACCGGATTCGAACCGATGTTAAAGGCGTGAGAGGCCTCTGTCTTAACCACTTGACCAACGGGCCGTGTGCGCTCTATATAAAACACGGAAATGTGTTCATATACTGGTCCGCCTTCGGGGACTCGAACCCAGGACCCACTGATTAAGAGTCAGTTGCTCTACCAACTGAGCTAAAGGCGGAAAAGCGATACACCTTGAAAACCGAACATCATGTAAAAGGCAGATATGAGATTGGCAAGACAATCGAGCCTGCATTCACTACAAATTGTAGGTCAAGCCC
>ERZ1673695.2963-NODE-2963-length-11280-cov-6.459866_pt1 | contig 11280 bp, 8 predicted proteins | sample MGYA00580225_ERZ1673695 | MGnify/ENA primary metagenome ERZ1673695 (study PRJEB41218, sample SAMN15661739) | gut metagenome | host: Homo sapiens | place: Canada: London | collected 2015-08-20/2019-03-30 | study: EMG produced TPA metagenomics assembly of...
CGCCCAGCACCCCCAGGCGCTTGAACTGCTCCCGCTGCTTGTCCACAAAGTCCAGGGCATACTCCTTGCACTTTTCCCGGAACTCGCTGGTGGTCAGCTCGTCCCGCTTGATCTTCTTGTTCTTCAGAATGGCGCTCTCGATGGGCAGGCCGTGGGTATCCCAGCCGGGCACATAGGGGGCGCACCAGCCCGTCATGTTCCGGTGCTTGACGATGATGTCCTTCAGGATCTTGTTCAGGGCAGTGCCGATGTGGATGTTGCCGTTGGCGTAGGGAGGGCCGTCATGGAGAACGAACAGGGGCTTGCCCTCGTTCTTTTTCATCAGCTTGTGGTACAGGTCGTGGTCGTACATGGCCTGGAGCATCTCCGGCTCCCGGCGGGGCAGCCCCGCCCGCATGGGGAAATCGGTCTGAGGCAGGTGGACGGTCTGGTTGTAGTCCATAGGTGGGTTCTCCTTTATGCTGAATTTTGTTTTCGATCCATTGGCGGAAAGGCCGTCCTCCCGGCCTGCTTCCGGCGCGTGAGGGCGGGGGAGGGACAAAAAACGCGCCTTTGTCTCTGTAAGAGACAAAGGCGCAAACCTCTGCGGTACCACTCTTCTTGCCGCGGACGCGCCGCAGCCCCTCGAAGGCCGGTAACGGGGCCAGCCGTCCCCGCTTACAGAGGGAAACCCGTTTCCCTGTTCAGCGGGGCGCTCCAAGGTGATCTTCCCGGCCCCTCCCGTCCGCCTTGCACCCAAACGGCGGCTCTCTGCACAGGAGCGGGGGACGGTACTCGTCCTCTTCTCAGCGTTTTTCGGAATAAAAGATACTCCAGGACGCTTTGTTCTGCGTCCTGGAGTATCTTACATGTTTGCGGGGCTTCTGTCAAGTGGGTTATTTGATTTCGTAGTCCCGGCCGAACTGAAGATGGTCGAAGTCGATGCGGCGGGTGGGCTCGGCGGGTTCCTCCGGCATGTCGGCCTCCTCCAGGGGGGTGCGCACCGGGCGCTTGGCGCGCTCGCCCTCGGCCGGGTTCAGGTTGAGCTCCAGCAGCTCGGCGTACAGCCCGCCGTCCTTTTCCTGCACGGGCACTTCCACACGGGCCGTTCCGCCGCTCAGGTCCAGGGTGTCCTCCGCGTCCTCCGGAGCCTGGGGGCCTTCCGGGGCCACCAGCTTCTCCACACTGGCCTCAATATCCTGGGCGGCGGCGGTCACGGGGTCGGGGCCCTTGGGGGCGGGAGCCACAAGGGAAGACAGGCCGTTGAGATAGTCCAGCTCGTGCTGATAGAGTCCCTGAAGCTTGGCCACATAGGCGGCTGTGGAGCCGCGGGCGGCGGCAAGGCGCGCCTCCTCATTGGCGATCTCCTGCCGCAGCTCTCCCATGCGCGTCTTGGCGGAGGTCTCCGCGTCCCGCAGAAGCTCGGCCTTTTTGCTCTCCGCCTCGGCCACCATGTCGTCGGCGATGCGCTGGGCGGTCAGCAGCGCCTTGCGCATGGCCTCTTCGGTGGAGCGGTACTCCTCCAGCTTGTCCACCAGGACCTTCATTTTGGCCTTGAGGGTGGCGTTTTCCTTGTAAAGGGTGGTATAATCCGCCGTCAATACGTCCAGAAATTCATCCACCATGGCCATGTTGTAGCCGCCGAAAGACGCTTTGGCAAAGGCGTGCTCGGAAACTTCCTGCGGTGTCAGCATCGTTTTTCCCCCGCTTTATGTACAAAATGAATGGAACGCTTGGTCAAGAATACGGCCCGTTGTTCCGCCCCACCCGATGCTTCGCATCGTGCGGGGGCCCCCTTTGGCCTGCGCGGTGAAGCGGATCCGCCCGGCAGCAAGGTTTTGGCTGCGCCAAAACGCTTGGGACGCCGGACTCCCGGCGGGACAACGCGGACGCCGCTTCCTTCCTCCTGCGTCAGAAATACAGTCCGTTATTCTCCAGCTCGTCGATCAGATCGCCTAAAATATCCACGTTGTAGGGCGTGATGATGTAGGTGGAGATGGCCACCTTTTTAATCTTGCCCTCGTTGGCATAGGCCACGCCGGAAAGGAAGTCCAGCAGGCGGCGGGCGATGTCCTTATTGGTGGACTCCAGATTGAGCACCACGGTGCGCTTTTCCCGCAGGTGGTCTGCGATCTCGGAGGCGTTCTCAAACCGCTCGGGCTTGACGAGCACCACCTGAAGCTGGGTGGTGGTGTGGATGTTCACCACCTTGTTGCTGCGCCGCTCGGCCGTGCTTTCGCTGGGGAACAGGGCGCCGGTGTCCTGCTTGGCGCTCTTGCGCTCCATCCGGTCGGTACGGTCCATCCGCTCACTGCGGGAGACGGGCTCGAAGTCCTCGAACTCCTCCTCGTCCTCTTCGTCCTCATAGGGGCGCGCCAAGCGCTTGAGCTCATCAATAAATCCCATTTCGGTCAACCTCCCGAATTTCATTCACCGTGTATGCAGCGGCGGACGCGGCCCAAACAGGGCGGTGCCCACCCGCACCAGAGTGGCCCCTTCCCGCACGGCGTCCTCATAATCGCCGCTCATGCCCATGGAAAGGCAGTTAATAACAGTCCCATTATCGTCCATTTCTGTTCTTATGTCAACATAAAGCTGATACATTTTTGCAAAAAAAGGGCGATTTCCGCCGCTGCCTGCCACAGGCGGGATGGCCATCAGCCCCCGCAGGCGCACATGGGGCAGTGCCATGGCCTGCCGTGCCAGGCCGGGCACTTCGTCGGGAGACACGCCGCTTTTGCTCGCCTCCCCGCCCACATTGACCTCCAGCAGGATGTCCTGTACCAGGTCCAGCCTGGCGGCCTGCGCCTCCACGGCCTGAAGCAGTCGGGCGGAATCCACCGACTCCAGCAGATCCACCCGCCCCACCACCTGCCGGACCTTATTGGTCTGCAGGTGGCCGATGAAATGCAGGCGGGCCCCCGCGTAGGCGTTCTCCTCCAGATGGGCGGTCATCTCCTGCACCCGGTTCTCCCCGCACGCCGTGATCCCGGCGGCAATGGCCTGCCGGATGGTATCCGAGGTCTGCACCTTCGTGGCGGCCACCAGGGTGACCGCCTCCGGCTCCCGTCCCGCCTCCCGGGCGGCGGCGGCAATTTTTTCCTTTACCCGCGCAATCTGTTCCGCAAGGGACATCAAAACGCACCTCCTGAAACGTCTTCGGCGTCAAAACATGCGGCCCTACCGCACGACTTTTCCATCAAACAGATCCTCGGCGGCCACAATGATCTCATCCCCCGCCCGCAGGGCCTTTTTCGCTTCGGCGGCGCTGCCCGCAGAAGCTGCCTGCACCAGGCAGAAGTCGTCCTGCTGGGCCAGCACCGTCACAGGCTTGAACTCCGCCTGCGCTCCCACCAGGGCGTATACGCCGTTGATCTGGACCTGCCGCTTCTCCCCGGTGTCCTCGTCGGTGACGGTCCGCTCCTCCACCCGGAGGGCCGCCTTGGGTACCCGGATCCCGGTCCGGGTCTCAAAGATCAGCTCCACCGTCTGGCGGCGCAGCAGGGTGGTGTCCGACAGGTAGCGGTCCGTGGAAAGCACCGCCACGCAGCGGCCGTTCTCCGCCGCTCCGATGCGCTCCACATCCATCTCCACCTGGCCCGACCAGTCCCGGGAAAAGCGCACGGCGATGGTACCGCCCTCATTCAGGCGCTCGGCGTCGCGCTCGGACAGCGGACAGACGAAATACCACCGGGCGCTGGTCACCAGCTTCCCGATGGCATTGCCATCGGCCTGGGGCCTCTGATTGGCCAGGCTGGTCAGGTCGGCCGGGGTCAGGGAGGACAGCATCTCAGGGGTAAGCAGCCCCTCATATCCATCCACCTGGCCGGAAAACACGCCCGCCTGCGCGGCGCTCACCCGGGCGGTATCCAGGGCGGCCTGATTGCTCAGGGCCTGGATCTGCGCGTCCACGGCAAGGATGGCGTCCTCCAGACCGGCCCCACCGTCCCCCTCGCCATAGGTGTATTCCCGCTTGTACACCAGCGATTTGAGGGACATGGTCTCCTCCTCCAGCCCCGTCAGGTCCCCGGCTGCCACCGAGGAGCGCAGCGCCACGATGGCGCCGATGACCTGCTGGCTGAGCTGGGCGGTATCCCCCCCGGCGGCGGATTGGGCCAGGACGTACTGGAGCTGTTCCCGCTCCAGCGTCAGGGCCTGGATCTGCTGCTTGCGGTCCAGGCCCGCCTCGCTCTGATAGACCAGGGCCACCGTCTCGCCCCTGGCGACCTTTTCCCCCTCCTCCGGCAGGAGGTCCACGATGCCGCCGGTCCCGGCGAGCACCGTCTCCTCCCGCACCACAAAGCCGGTGCACTCCACTGCGTCGTCTACCGTGTAGGCATAGGAGACCACCGTGGAAAAGGGGTCGGTCAGGCTGTTCCAGGCCGACACCGCCAGGTAGAGCACCACGGCCCCCAGCAGCACCAGCATGATGATTCGGTTGATGGCGTTTCCTTGTTTCATAGGCTTGTCCCTTGTTTATGTAGCGATGTTTCGCGCCGGGGCCCCGGCCCGTACGGCGGCCTGCTCCGGCAGACGGAGGCCGCCCCGCAGGGGCCTTCTGCCTTCGCCCTACCGTCCGTCCGGCGCGCCTTCCGCCGGGCTCCGCCCCGCCTGCGGCGCGGGCGACGCCTCGTCCTCGCTCAAATCCACGGCCCGCTCCGGCGTGATGGTGGAGATCGCGTGCTTGTAGATGACTTGCTGCTTGCCCTCGCTCATAAGGACCACCACAAAGGCGTCATAGCCTGCAATGACGCCCCGGAGCTGGTAGCCGTTGATGAGGAACACGGTGACGTGGGCCCGGGTCTTACGGGCGCGGAGCAGGAACCGGTCCTGCAGGTTGTTTGTCTTTTGCATTTGGATGCACTCCTTCTTTCTGTTGGGTGCATCCAATATATACCATTTTATCCAATGGATCAACTCGCATTTTGTCGAAGGGCCGAAATATCGGTCACGCCCGCCCGAACCGCTTCTCCAGCTGCTGCCGCGTCAGTTCAATCGCCACCGGACGCCCGTGGGGGCAGTATTTGTACCCCGCCGGGCCGGGCCCGGCGGGGGCCCCGGGCGATCTTGCATCCTCGCGTAAACTGAATTCACGCTGCGGCAAGGTTTTGCTGCGCAAAACGCTTGGACGCGCCGCAGGCGCGGGCACGGTCAAATCACGCCCGCCCGAACCGCTTCTCCAGCTGCTGCCGCGTCAGTTCAATCGCCACCGGACGCCCGTGGGGGCAGTATTTGACCGTGCCGTCCATGACGGCTTCGGCCAGGCGCTGCAGCTCCTGTGGCCCGTTCCTCTGGCCGCCCTTGACGGCGGCCTTGCAGGCCATGGTGTGCAGCAAGGCGTCCCGGGCCGCCTCCGGATCGGCCCGGCCGGTGATGAGCAGCCGGCCCGCCAGCTCCGTGAGTACGCCCTCGATCTCCCCGGCGGCCACATCGCCGGGGGCCGCCCGGACAATGAGCGCTCCGCCGCCAAACTCCTCCGCCTCGAACCCGAAGCGGCGCAGCAGGGGAAGCTGGGCCAGCAGGGCCGCCCCCTCCTCGGCGGGAGGCGTGAAGACCACCGGCGTCAGCAGGGCCTGCACCATGGGCTGGTACCCCTCGGCCTTGAGCCGGTCGAAATTGAGCCGCTCATGGGCGGCGTGTTTATCGATCAGGAGGATCTTGTCGCCCTGTTCCACGATGATGTAAGTATGGAGCACCTCGCCCGCCATACGCCACGGCTCCGGCGCGGGGACCTCTTCCGGCGCGGGGGCCGGGCCGGGGGCCGGGGCCGCCGCGCGGTCTTCCCCCGGCGCAGCGGGGGCGCGGAGCGGGCGGGGCGGCGCCGGGACGGCCGCGCAGCCCGGCGCTCCGGCGCCGGCAGCGCCCACCGCAGCCGCGGGCGCTTGCGGGGCCGGCCGCGCGGAGGCGGTCCCGTCCCGAGCGTCCGGACGGGGCGGCTGCTTCGGCGCGGTCACGTCGCGCAGGGGCAGGGCGGGGGAGCCGTGTTCCTGGCGGAAGGCCTGCGCCGTCTGATTCCGGAAGGCCGTCTGGCTGGGGGCGGCGGTATCCCGCACGGCGGCGCGGAGGGGGCGCTCCCGCGCGCCCCCCTCCAGCTGCGGACGGGTACGGTCGGCCTCCAGCGCAGACTTGACGGCGTAATACACCGCGTCGAACACCCGCTTTTCCGAGCCGAATTTGACCTCCTGCTTGGTCGGGTGGACGTTCACGTCCACGGCGTTGAGGCGGGTGTTCAGATGCAGCACGCAGCCGGGGAACTTGCCCACCATCTTCTGGTTGGCATAGGCCTCCTCCACCGCGGCGGTCATGGTGCGGCTTTTCACATACCGGCCGTTCACAAAAAAGTGCTGATAGCCCCGGGTCCCCCGGCAGCAGGTGGGCAGGGAGGTAAAGCCGGCGACCGTCATCTCCTCGCCGGAGCCGCCGACCGGCACGAAGCCCAGGGCCAGATCCCGGCCCAGCACGGCGTAGAGGGCGGACTGGAGCTTCCCGTCGCCGGGGGTGCGCAGCTCCTGCTTCCCGTCCCGGAGGAATTTGACGCTCACCTCCGGATGGGACAGGGCCACCCGCTGCACCATGGCAAAGCAGGCCGCCCCTTCGGCGGCGTCCTTCTTCATGAATTTCAGGCGGGCCGGGGTATTGTAGAACAGGTCCCGCACCACCATCGTGGTACCCTGCGGGCACCCCGCCTCGTCCCGGGCGACCACCGCGCCCCCCTCCAGGGAGAGGGCAATCCCCAGCTGCGCCCCCTGAGCGCGGGTGAGCAGTTCCACCCGGGAGACGGCGGAGATGGCCGCCAGCGCCTCCCCCCGGAAGCCCAGGGTGCCGATGGCCTCCAGGTCGTATTCGCTTCGGATCTTGCTGGTGGCATGGCGCAGGAAGGCGGTCTCCGCCTCCCCGGCGGCGATGCCGCAGCCGTCGTCGGTGACCCGGATCAGGGTCATGCCGCCGTGCTGGACCTCCACCGTCACCGTGGCGGCGGCGGCGTCGATGGCGTTTTCCATGAGTTCCTTGACCACCGACGCGGGCCGCTCCACCACTTCGCCGGCGGCGATCAGGTCGGCCACGTGGGGCTCTAATTGCTGGATGTGAGGCATCTCATTCTCCTTCCATGGGGCTGCCCGTACACCGGTGCCCCGGAGTACGGGCGTTTTCCCCGCAGGGAAGACGGGACTCCGGCCGGCGTCCCTCCGGACGGTCTGCGCAGCCGCTAAAGGGCCCCGGCGGGATCAACGGATTGCGTGAAACAGGGCGGCGGCGTTGAGGACCATGTGCAGGGCCACGGGGGTCCAGACGGAGCCGCCGTTGTCATAGCTCCAGCACAGGGCCAGGGACATGGGCACGTACTGCGCAAACAGCAGCAGGTAGCGCAGGTCCATCCCGTTGTAGGTAAACACGAACTGCCATACGCAGTACACCGCGAAGAGCAGGGTGGAGAGCCCATAGGCCAGCGCCCGGCTGTACCGCCGCACCGCGCCGAACAGCAACCCCCGGAACAGGGCCTCCTCCACGATGGGCATCAGCACCACCACGATGACCACCGTGGCCGCGGGGGACATGGCGTACTGCTCCAGGTAGTTGTAGACGTTCGGATTTTCCACCGGATAGGGCAGGCGCATCACCAGGAAATGGAGCGCCCCCGCCCCCACAAGGCCGGTACCAAAGGCAAACAGGTTCTCGGGCAGCCAGTCCAGAAGCAGGTAGAAGCCGTTTTTCAAAAAGCTCCAGAACACCAGAAAGACCAGGGTCACCGAGAGCAGGTAATAGATCACGCTGGCCTCGGCCACGGGCAGCTCGCCCCCGAACGAGCGTTGGACCAAGCCCATCAGGAAAGGGAAGGCCAGCACGTACAGCGCGAAAAACACCCACCCCCGCCCCTCCTCCGCGCGGGTAAGCTGGCTGCGCCACTGGCGGCGGTGTTTCGGCATGTCGGTCATCTCCTTCTTTTCACGGCTCTCGCCCCGTTACAGCAGCTGTTTCAGCTCGAACAGAAGATTCATCGCTTCGATGGGCGTCATGGTATCGACCTCCACCCTGCGCAGGCGCTCCGCCGCCTGGCTGGCCCCCAGATCCAGCAGGGAGACCTGCCCGTCCCCGTCCGCGGCGGCTTCGGCGGCGCCACGGACGCAGCCGTCGCGCTCCAGCTCGGAGAGGATCTCCCTGGCCCGCTGGATGACCCGGTCGGGCACTCCGGCCAGCTTGGCCACTTCGATCCCGTAGCTCTGGTCGGCCCCGCCCCGGACGATCTTGCGCAGGAAGAGGATGTCGTCCTTCTTTTTCTTGGCGGCGATGTTGTAATTTTTCACGCCGGGGATCTGCCCTTCCAGACAGGTGAGCTCGTGATAGTGGGTGGCAAACAGGGTCTTGGCCCCCAGGCGCCGCCGGTCGGCGCAGTGTTCCAGCACCGCCCGGGCGATGGACATGCCGTCGTAGGTGCTGGTGCCCCGTCCGATCTCATCCAGGATCAGCAGGCTCTTGCTGGTGGCGTTTTTTAAAAGCTCGGCCACCTCGGTCATCTCCACCATAAAGGTGGACTGCCCGGCGGAGAGGTCGTCGCTGGCCCCGATGCGGGTGAACACCCGGTCCACCACCCCGATGCGGGCCCGTCGGGCCGGTACAAAGCAGCCCATCTGGGCCATGAGCACGATGAGGGCCACCTGGCGCATATAGGTGGACTTGCCCGCCATGTTGGGGCCGGTGAGGATGGCCACCAGGTTCTCCCGGCTGTCCATGCGGGTGTCGTTGGGTACGAACAGGCTGGTCTTGAGCATCCGCTCCACCACCGGGTGGCGTCCTTCCGTGATCTCGACGGTATCGGACAGATCCACCTCCGGCTTGCAGTAGTTCTGCTCGTCGGCCACGGCGGCGAAGGAAGCCAGCACATCCACCTGCCCCACGGCGGCGGCGGAGCGCTGGATGCGCCCCACCTGGGCGGCGGTCTGCTCCCGCACCGCGCAGAACAGCTCATACTCCAGGGCGGTGATCTTGTCCTGAGCGGAGAGGATGGTATGCTCCATGTCCTTGAGTTCCTGGGTGATGTAGCGCTCGCAGCCCGACAGGGTCTGCTTGCGGATGTAGTCCTCCGGCACCTGATCGTAATAGGATTTGGAGACCTCGATATAGTACCCGAAGACCTTATTGTACCCCACCTTCAGGCTCTTGATGCCGGTGCGCTCCTTCTCCCGCGTCTCAATGGCGGCCACCATGCCCTTGCCGTTGACCATGACGTCCCGGAGCCGGTCCACATCGGCGTTGTATCCGGCGCGGATAAAGCCGCCCTCCCGCACGGAGAAGGGGGGCTCGTCCACCACGGCGGCGCCGATGAGCGCGCGCAGCGGCTCCAGGTCGTCCAGCTCCTCCCGCAGGGAAGCCAGCAGGGCGGAGGGATAGGGGGCGAGCAGTTCCCGCAGCCGGGGCAGCCGCCCCAGGCCGGCGGCCAGGGCCACCAGGTCCCGGCAGCCGGCGGCGCCGTATACGATCCGGCCGATGAGCCGCTCCAGATCGCCCACCTCCTTGAGGCAGAGGGCGAGCTCCTCCCGGCCCACAGCGTCCCCCGCCAGGTCCTCCACGGCGGACAGGCGGCGGGTGATGGCGGCGGGGGAGAGCAGGGGCCGCTCCATCCAGGCGCGGATGAGCCGGTGCCCCATGGGCGTTTTCGTCTTGTCCAGCACCCACAAAAGGCTGCCCCGCTTCTCGCCGGAGCGCATGGTGGCGGTCAGCTCCAGGGTCCGCCGGGCGGTCAGATCCAGCTCCATGTACTGCCCCGTGGTCTGGTAGCCCAGCGCGGAGATGTGGGACAAGTCGGTCTTCTGGGTCTCATAGAGATAGGAGAGCAGGCCGCCCGCCGCCTGCAGGGCGTGGCCGTCCCCCTCCGGCAGGGCGCGGGCGCCCTCCGGAAACTGGTCGTTTACCAGCTTGCGCGCGCGCTCCGGCCGGAAGCGCTCCCCGCCGCCGTTTTCACAGCGGCACTCCAGGCGCTGCCGGAGAAACGCCAGCAGCGCCGGGTCGGACCACGCCTCATCGGACAGCACCGCCTCCCGGGGCGAGAAACGGCCCAGCTCGTTGTACAGGTGCTCGCCTCCGTCCCCGGCGAAAGAGGCGGCGGTACACTCGCCGGTGGAGATATCACAGAAGCACACCCCCGTGCCCTGCGCATCCCGGCAGATGGCGCAGATGTAGTTGTTGCGCCCCTCCTCCAGCATATTGGAGTCGATGACCGTGCCGGGGGTGACGATGCGGATGACCTCCCGCTCCACCAGCCCCTTGGCCAGCGCCGGGTCCTCCATCTGTTCGCAGATGGCGACTTTGTAGCCCTTGCTGATGAGCCGGGCCACATAGGCGTCGGCGGAGTGGTAGGGCACCCCGCACATGGGGGTGCGCTCCTCCTCCGGCTTGCCCCGGTCCCGGGTGGTGAGGGTCAGCTCCAGCTCCTTGGACGCCAGCAGGGCGTCCTCGTCAAACATCTCGTAAAAGTCCCCCAGACGGAAAAACAGGATGCAGTCCGGGTGGAGCTCCTTCATTTCTTTGTACTGCCTGCGCATGGGGGTCAGTTCGGCCATGGGGTGTCTCCTTCTTTTTTCTCTGAACGCCTGGATTGGTGGACGGGGGACCTTGGGATGGGGGAGCGGTCGTTTCGCCGGGCAGGGCGCTTTCCCGCAGGGGGCCGTTTGGTCGTTCAAGGGGATCTCGCCCGGGCGGCCGCCGCGGGGGCAGGCGCTCAGTCCGGCTGCGCTTCCCCGGTCAGAGACCACTTGTTGGCCCCGGTGACCTTCACCTGGACGAAGCGCCCGATCAGGGCTCTGTCCCCGCTCAGGCGCACCAGGCGGTTGCCTGGGGTGCGGGCGGTAAGGCCCTTCTCGTCCGCCCCGTCCACGAGACAGCGCACCGTTTTGCCCACGTAGGCGGCGTGGCGCTCCTCGCTGATCTTGTCCTGCTCCTCCACCAGGCGCTGGAAGTTGGCGGCCTTCTGCTCCTTGGGCATGGGGTCGGGCAGCGCGGCGGCGGGGGTGCCCTCCCTGGGGGAGAAGAGGAAGGTGAACAGCGCGTCGAAGCGCACCTGCTGAATGAGGCTCAACGTCTGCTCAAATTCCTCCTGGCTCTCGCCGGGGAAGCCCACGATCACGTCCGAGGTGAGCACGATATCGGGGATCAGGGCCCGCAGGGCGTGGACCTGCTCCAGATACCCCTCCCTGGAATAGCGGCGGTTCATGGCCTGCAGCACCCGCGTGCTGCCCGACTGGAAGGGGAGGTGGAAGTGGGGGGCCACCTTTTCGCACCGGGCCATGGTCTCAAAGAGCTTCTGGG
>ERZ1673695.2968-NODE-2968-length-11264-cov-57.942635_pt1 | contig 11264 bp, 9 predicted proteins | sample MGYA00580225_ERZ1673695 | MGnify/ENA primary metagenome ERZ1673695 (study PRJEB41218, sample SAMN15661739) | gut metagenome | host: Homo sapiens | place: Canada: London | collected 2015-08-20/2019-03-30 | study: EMG produced TPA metagenomics assembly of...
CCAGTAAAATAGGGCAAAAATTTCCCTCGTCCCTATCTTGACACAAGCAGAGGGCATCGTCACCGGCACGGCGGTCAAGATGTTCACTGTGGCCGGGCCGGTGATCGTGTTCGGCACAGCCGCCAGCGTGGTGTACGGGCTGGTGCTGTATCTGCTGGGGTAGGGCGGCTGCCCGCGTACTGTCTCCTCGGCGGGAAAGCAAAAAAATGAGAGCACCCTGGGGGTGCTCTCATTTATTCTGCATTTCAGATGTACTGCTTCATGCCCTCGGTGGCGGTGTCCTCGTCCGCGCTGATGGTGACGGTGAACTTCACGCCATTCTCCTCGCTGAAGCGGTCCAGCCAGTGAAGGAACGTCTCTACCGCCTGCAGGTCGTTGCTGCCGGCGATCTTGCAGAGATTATCCACGAACACATGGGAAATATCGTAATTGCCCGCGTACATACCGCACAGGAATCCGCGCAGGCAGTCAAAAGAATCCACATTATACTCGCCGGCGTTGACCAGACGGACGTTGTAGCTGACGTCGTAGGTCATATCGCCCTTAGGCTCGATGCACACGACACTTCCGGTCTCGGACTCCACACTGGTGTGGATGAGCTCGATGAGCTGCTTGGTCTTACCGGCACCGTTGGCACCCATGATCAGTCTAACCATAAGAAATCACTCCTTTGTCATTGGTGGTTTCCACCTGAGTACAGCATACCATACCGGTGGAAAAATAGCAATGCAGAAAAAGTAAACTTATTTTTGGGCACTTTTACTTTTCCAGCTTCCCCAGCAGCGTCTGCCGCAGGTCCTCATACCCCGGCTTGCCCAGCAGGGCGAACATATTTTTCTTATAGGCCTCCACGCCGGGCTGGTCAAAGGGGTTCACGTCCAGCAGGTAGCCGGACAGGCCGCAGGCGTACTCAAAGAAGTAGATCAGCCCGCCCAGGGTCTGCTCATTGACGGAGCCGGTCCGCAGCGTCACGTTGGGCACGCCGCCCTCCACATGAGCCAGCAGCGTACCGTCCATGGCCTGCTGGCGGATAAAGTCCATGCTCTTGCCCGCTAGGAAGTTCAGGCCGTCGCCGTTGCCCTCGTCATAGGGCACGGGGTTTTCGTTTTGAGAGGGGCCGAAGCGCACCACCGTCTCGAACAGGTGGCGCTCACCCTCCTGGATGTACTGGCCCATGGAGTGCAGGTCGGCGGTAAACTCCACACTGGCGGGAAACAGGCCCTTGTTCTCCTTGCCCTCGCTCTCGCCGTACAGCTGTTTCCACCACTCGGACATAAAGCGGAAGCAGGGCTCATAGGCCGCCAGCAGCTCGATCTTCTTCCCCGTGCGGTACAGCTCATACCGGGCGCCGGCATACTGCCAGGCGGGGTTGGCGTTCATGTCCGCCAGGGCACATTCGCGCATCATATCCGCCGCACCGGCCATCAGCGCGTCGATATCGATGCCGGCCACAGCAATGGGCAGCAGACCCACGGCCGTGAGCACACTGTACCGTCCGCCGATGTTGTCCGGCACCACGAACTCCTCGTAGCCCTTATCGTCGGCCAGGCCCTTCAGGGCCCCCTTGTGGGCGTCGGTGGTGGCATAGATGCGCCGGGCGGCCTCCTCCGGGCCGTACTTCTTCTCCAGCAGCTCACGGAAAAAGCGGAAGGCCACGGCGGGCTCCGTGGTGGTGCCGGACTTGGAGATAACGTTCACGGAGAAGTCCACGCCGTCCACCAGCTCCATCACCTCGGTCAGCGCGTCGGAGCTGAGGCCGTTGCCGATAAAGTAGATGTTGGGTGTGTCCTTCTTCTTCAGGTTGTAGTTGGGCGAGCGCAGGCATTCGATGACGCCCCGGGCACCCAGGTAGGAACCGCCGATACCGATGACCACCAGCGCCTGGGAGTCGGACTGTATTTTCTTCGCCGCCGCCTTGATGCGGGCAAATTCCGCCTTGTCATAGTCCTCCGGCAGACGCACCCAGCCGGTAAATTCGCCGCCGGCGCCATCACCATTTTGCAGATGGTCATGGGCGATACGCAGGCGGGGGGACAGTGCGGCCTCGTAGGGCAGTGGGATAAAGCTGCGGATATTTTGCAGATCGACCTGTATCATGTTAAAACCTCCTCGTCGGTGCAATGCAACTATTTGCCCTATCGTACAACGTTTCCGGGGAAAATACAAGGGGAAAAACGGGACTTTCCCCCGCTTTTCCCCTTTCCGCTACGCCAAGAACACCGCCTGCTTCAAAAGATCGGTGAACATCCGGCCCCAGCTGCGCCCCGGAACGCTCTCCGCCGCCAGAATGGGCACCGCCAGCACCTCCGTATCGCCGCTGCACAGGGTCAGCGTGCCCACCTGCTGGCCCTGCTGTATCGGGGCCGCCAGCGTCTCCGGCAGGTCCACCCGATACTCCAGCGACGATGCCTGCGCCTTCTCCACCACAGCGGTAACGCCCGTCTCCGGCAGCGTCAGGCTTACCTGCTCCGCCTCCCCCATGGTCACCGGCAGGGCGGGCAGCGGCTCCTCCGGCGCGGCGGAGACCAGCGTATAGGCGTAGAATCCGTAATTCAGCAGCGCCTTGGCGTCGGTATTCCGCTTGTCGGACGTCTCCCCCTTCATGACCACCGCGATCAGCTCCATGCTCTCGCGCTCCGCCGTGGCGCTGATGCAGTAGCCTGCGGAGGCGGTGTAGCCGGTCTTCAGCCCCGTGGCGCCGTCGTACCAGCGGATGAGCTTGTTTGTATTGGCCAGATCAAAGGTGCCGTTTCGGATGCTGTCCGTCCATATGGTGGTGAAATTGCGGATGTCCGGGTGCTTTGTCAGCAGCTCGCGGCTCATAAGGGCAATGTCATAGGCGCTGGTAACGTGGCCCGCCGCCGTCAGGCCGGTGGGATTGGCAAAATGGGTATCGTCCATCCCCAGCCCCCTGGCGCGGTTATTCATCTGCTCCACGAACAGCTCCGTCACACCGGCGACCTTCTCCGCCAGCGCCACCGCCGCGTCGTTGCCGGAGGACACGCACACGCATTTCAGCAGCTCCTCCACGGTGATCTGCTCGCCCTCCGCCAGAAAGACCTGGCTGCCGCCCATGCCGGCGGCGTTGGCCGACACCGTCACCACGTCATCATAGGCCAGCGCGCCGCTGTCGATGGCGTCCATGGTCAGCAGCAGTGTCATGATCTTGGTGACGCTGGCCGGCTCCAGCTTCTCATGCTCGTTTTGGGCGAACAGCATCTGTCCCGTGGTCTTTTCCATCAGCACCGCGGCGCGGGAGGTCAGCGGCAGGTCCACCGCCCCGGCGTGTACCGGCAGCACAGCGGTGATGCACAGCGCCGCCAGCAGCGCTGTCAGTTTTCGTTTCATAGCGTCCCCTCCAGGCTTTTTTCTATGGGTATGCGGCGGGACAAGGCGTTCATGCCCTTTCGACACAATTTTCGGTTGCAAAACCGCCGCCGGTATGCTACAATAACCCGGTAAGTAAATCGCAGGGTTGGTATATCGGTATTACAGCGGCTTCCCAAGCCGTTAAGGCGGGTTCGACTCCCGTACCCTGCTCCAAAAAGAAACACCATCCGTCTGGATGGTGTTTCTTTTTGGAGCAGCACTTTTGCTACGCAAAAGTGGTCGCCTGCGGGCGGATGACTGAACGCGAGTGGGGAAACCCGCAAAGGTTTCCCCCTCACACTCCCCCTTCCTTGCGGTATGTGGAAGTACGGACAACAAAACCTGTGGGCAGTCACAAAAAAAGAGACGCCCGCGGGCGTCTTTTTTTTGAGCAGGGCATACGATACCGCCGGGTAAAAAAGGAGGGCGGACGCCGCGCGTCCGCCCCAAGTGAGGAGAAAAAACAGGACCCTTGCGGCGGTGACTGCTCACAGCCGCCGCGATAAAAAGGGCAGAAACAGCGGAAACCGCTGGAAGTAAGCTGATACAGCGCCCTTGCGCCGCAGGACCGCGGGCGGTCACAGCAGCGCAGCCAGCAGCCACACCAGGCCACAGGCACACGCGCCCCATACCGCCCACAGCCATGCAGGCGGACGCCACCGGCGGCGGGCGCCGGTCTGGCCCCGGGCATAGCTGCGGGCGATCCGCACCGCCTCGTCCACCAGCTGACGGGAGCTGACGCCGCCGCCGTCCGTGGGAAGGATGAAAATAGCCTGCTCGAATATCCGCGGGTCGGGAGAGTCCACGACGATCACGCGGCGGGAAACGCCTTTTACCAAAACCGATGCCTCCTTCAGCCGTGACGGGCGCTGTTTGTTACAGCCATAGTATCGCCGCGGCGGCGGAAAGTTATACGGTGCGGCGGGCAAAATTTCCCGCCGTTTTTTGTCGCTCAGACGCGGTGCGGGTCCGCCTTGCCGTCGATGGCCAGCACCAGCACGGCGCAGTCATCCGCGCCGCCCGTCCGCTGAACGGACTGACGGAGAAGCTCCTCCGCCAGCGCTCGGGGCGAGGTGCCGTCCCATCCGGCCAGCAGGTCCTGGAGCCACTCGTCGTCCTCGCCGGCCACACCGTCGGACACCTGCACCAGCCAGCTACCCGGCGACACCGCCACGCGCTGGGGCGGCACGTCGCCGTCGGCGCTCTCCAGTCCCGCGGGCAGCGCCTGTGCGCGATAGCGGGCCACGGCGCCCTGCCGCTTGATATAGGACGGCGCGGCACCGTACTTGTACAGTGTCAGCACGCCCTCGGCCCGATCCAGGCAGGCCAGGTCGATGGTGGTAAAGCCGGCGCCCCCCTGACAGCGGAGCATGGCAGCGGTGTTCAGGGTCTTCAGCGCCGGGAGAGGTTCGATACCCGCCTGCAAAAACTGCCGCAGGAGGCGGATGGTCATAGCGGCCTCGCAGTGGGCGCTCTCGCCGCTGCCCATGCCGTCGGACAGCGCCAGACAAGTCAGCCCTCCGGCATCAAAAACGGCGCACTGATCGCCGCAGTGCTTTTCGCCGGTCTTGGGCCGCAGCAGGGCAGCGGTGCGGCAGGTCAGGTGTGCGCGGCGGAGCCGTTCCGCCGGGGCGGTCCGTGACAGCACCTCGGCCACCTGCCGGTACTGCTCCCGAGCCAGGCGGTAGGCCGCGTCCAGCCGCCCGTGGTGCAGCCGGCGCTGGAGGAAATCATGGAGCTGTCCGTCCAGCGCCGTCAGCAGCTTGGGAAAACGTACACAGCGGGCCGCAAAGTACGGCGGGAAATCCTCCGCCAGCGCCTGTCCCCGCCGCAGAAGCGCCGGGCAGGCATCGTTGAAGGCATTGTACGTATCGGTATAGTGGGTCTGCCAGCAGTCGCTCCGCAGGGGACAGTCCCGGCAGACCTGCTCCGCCGCCCGGTCAAACAGCACGGCGGGGTTTTCCGGCCGCAGCAGCGGCGCGTGGTCCTCCAGGCTGTCATACACCGCCCGGAAGGCCGCCGCAGGTGCCGCGGCCTCCGGAGACACCTCTCCGGCGGCCGTCAGCAGCATCCCCTCCTTTTCCGGCAGCAGCAGCCACACACCGGCGACCGTCAGCAGCTGGCACAGCACCGCCAGAGGGCGGACCTCCCCCAGCAGCAGGGCCGCCAGCACACCCGCGGCGCAGAAGGCCGCAGCCGCCGGCACTCTTTGTCCGCTCCGCAGCCCTGCGGCAGCGGATGCGGCCGCGCACAGCACCACCGCCAGATACAGCTCTCCCGTGCCGCACAGATCCAGTACCAGCCCCGCCAGCGCACCGGCGGCCGCCGCGTCGGGCGCCGGCCCGCGGCCCACAAAATACAGCAGCAGCACCGCTGTCAGCACAGCCGCCGGTGAAAATCCCATCACCGTCCAGCCCGCCGGCACGGCGCATACCCCCAGCAGCAGCAAAAACCAGGCCCGGCGCTTGTCCGCCTGCTCCGCCGCCGACTCCGGCAGCAGATCGGGCAGCAGCGCCGCCGCACCATACAGCAGCGCCAGCGCCGCCATGCACAGGGCCCACTGCCGTCCGCCCCGCTGTATGAGATACGGCAGCTGGGTCAGCCCGGCGGCGCACACAGCGGCCATAGGCCGGAAGCGGGGCCGCCGGTACAGCCGCGTATTGCACAGCGCCGTGTTGGCGCAGAAGATCAGCAGTGCCGCGGCGGTGTGCCGCAGCCCCGGCTGAAAGTCCATAAACAGCAGGGCGCCCAGCCCCGCACAGACCACCGCCAGCAGGCCCGGCCATCCCACGCCGGCCGCCGCCACCGCCGCCAGCGCCCAGGGGGCGTACTGCCCGCCGGGGGCGGCGGCCGTCAGCAGCAGCGCGGCGGCACAGCCGCCCACAGCCGCCCAGGGAATACGCAGGGCGGTGCGCTGTACCGCCGGGAGCAGATGTTTCATGGCTCGTCCCTCCTTTTTCCGTTATTGTAAACGGCTAAAGGCGCGATTTCCGTCGGGAAATGGCAAAGGACTTTGATTTTTCGGCCCAGGGGGGAAATACGGCGTGCTTCCCTTGTAATTTTTCGTCGTATTTGGTAGAATAACGTAAGCATAAGGGGAACACTATTCCCCGCACAGAGGAGGTAACACCATGATGAAGAAGCTTGCAGCCCTGACACTGGCGCTGCTGATGACCCTGTCCCTGGCCGCCTGCGGCAGCCAGAAGGATGACCAGGCGGGCGGCGCCGTGACCCCCGGCGTGACCGGCGATGCCGTTCCCGATATGGGCACTGTCAGCGGCGGCACCTACACCAACCGCTTCGCCGGCATCAGCTGCACCCTGGATGACAGCTGGTATTTCTACACCGATGAGCAGATCGACGAGCTCAACGGCTTTGTCCGCGAGAGCACCAGCGACGAGGAGCTGAAGACCCGCTTGGAGAGCAGCAGCGTGCAGGATATGTACGCCGCCTCCACGGACGGTCTGATGACCATCAACGTCGTATTCACCAACATGGGTCTGCTGGGCGGCAGCACCGTGACGCCCCAGGATGTGGCCGAGCTGTCCGTGGAGCAGGTCCCCGCTGCGCTGGAGAGCTATGGCTTCACGGACGTGACGGCCCAGCTGACCACCGTGGATTTTGCCGGTCAGAAGAACGTTCCCGCCGTGGCCGTATCCGCCATGAACGGCGACATTGCCACGTATGAGCTGCTGGTATGCCTGAAGGCGGGCAATTACTCCTTCAGCGTGACGCTGTGCAGCTTCACCGAGGATGTCACCGCCGACATGGCCGCCCTGTTCACCGCCGTGCAGTAACGCCGCAATAGGAAAAGACCGTGCCTCTCGGCACGGTCTTTTTTGTTACCATGTGGCGCGGGCAGTGAGCACATTGCGCTTGTAAGTGATGCGGAAGTAGATATACTCCGCCACGCCGGTGAGTATCCAGGAGAACATATACAGCAGATACAGGGACGTGATCGTGTGGAAGTAGGCAAAGATGGTGTAGATCCAGATGACCCGGAACACGCAGGAGCCCAGAATGACCATAATGGTGGGGGCCACGCTGCGGCCCAGTCCGCGGGAGGCGGCGATGCTGGCGTCCATCAGGGGGCCGATCCAGTAGGAGAAGGCCATGATCCGCAGGCGGTCCACGCCGGCATCGATGACCTCGGGCTTGTCGGCAAACAGGCCCAGGAACTCCCGGCCGAAGACAGTCAGCAGCACGCCGACCAGCACGCCCACAACGGCGGCGTACAGCATACTGATGTAGTAGCTCTTAAGGATACGCTCCTTCCGCCCCGCGCCCCAGTTGCGGCTGACAAAGCTGGCGCAGGCGGTGTAGAACGCGGCCATCATGTTGAACACCAGCGTATCGGCATTGGCGGCAGCCGCCGCGCCGGAAACGGTGATCTCGTCAAAGGAGTTCAGGCCCGCCTGCACGAACAGGTTAGCCACGGCGAATATAGCGTTCTGCAATCCGGAGGGGATGCCGATCAGCAGCACACGCTTGGAGGCCAGGTGATGCAGCCGCAGCCTGCGGATATCCAGGCGGCAGGCGTCCTTGCGGTGCAGCAGGTGGATGATAATGAGCAGCGCAGACACCCACTGTGCGATGGCGCTGGCGATAGCCACGCCCTCGGCCGCCATGCCGCAGCCGATAACGAACACCAGGTTCAGTATCACATTCAGCACGCCCGCCACCGTCAGATACAGCAGGGGGCGCTTGGTGTCGCCGGTGGCGCTGAGGATACCGTTGCCGCAGTTGTAGATGCCCATGGCCGGCAGGCCCAGGGCATAGAGCTTCAGGTACAGCACCGCACCGGGGAGGAATTCCTCCTTGGTGTGCAGCAACCGCAGCATAGGCTCGGCGAAAAACACGCACACCAGGCACGTCAGCACGCCCATCGCCAGGCAGATCAGGAAGGAGGAGTGGGTGGTGTGCTCCACGTCCTCGTCATTGCCCATGCCCAGCCCGCGGGCCACAGCCACATTGACACCGCCGCCCAGACCGATCAGCAGTCCCGTGAACAGCGTGACCAGCGTGGTGGTGGAGCCCACAGAGCCCAGGGCCACATAGGTGTTGTACGCATACTTGCCGGCGATGGCCACATCGCTGAGGTTGAACAGCACCTCCAGCACCTGGGTCATCATCAGCGGCAAGCTGAACAGCAGGATATTTTTCCAAAGTGAACCGGAGGTCATCTCCACAGTGAGAGCCCTCCGGCGTGTTGCAGTCTTCATGCCCGCACCCTCCTATACAATACATATCACATAGAAACATCCGAACGTGATTGCCAGTATAACACGGCGCATTACACAAAACAACCCCCTTTCGACACAATATTTTTTTATACCTGACGCTGTTCTTTTTGTGCATAGTGCATAGATAAGCTTTCAGGTTTTGGGCACATCGTCAAATGTGATACTTTGTCCCCCACCTCTCGACGGAATTTGACAGCCACGGCAGTCTCCGCTATAATGTTAAGGAGTCTGGCCGCCCCCTTTTTCGGCGGCCGCAAGGAGGTCCCCCTATGAAACGTATGCTCACCGCAGTGCTGGCCCTGCTGCTGGCGCTGTCCCTGTGCGCCTGCGGCGCGCAGGATACGGACGATACGCCCACCTACCCCGCCGCCTTCTCCGGCTTGGAGACGCTGATCGACACCGCCCGCGAGGAGGGCCGCCTGACCGTGTGCGGCACCGGCGACGAGGCGTATATGACGGCCCTGTGCGAAAAGTTTGAAGAGCTGTTCGACATCAAGACCACTTACCGCGCCATTACCGCCGCCCAGGCGGGCAGCGCCCGGGGCGACGTATGGTTCGGCGGCAGCGCGGATACCTGCCGCACCCTGGCCGCTGACGGCAAGCTGCTGACCTATACGCCCGTCCACGCCGCTGACCTGACCAACGCCGCCTACGGCGATGCGGACGGCTATTGGTACGGCGTATCTGTCGACGCGGTCGTTTTCGCCGTCAACAGCGACGTGCTCCGGCGCATGACTATCTCCGCCCCCAAGGACTGGGCAGATCTGACCGACCCGGTATACCAGGAGCTGATCTGGCTGCCCACCTACCGCAGCACGGAGATCGGCCGTCTGACCGCGTACAGCGCCGCCCTGCGGCTGGGCCGCGACAAGGGGCTGGACTATCTGGCAGCGCTGGACACCAGCGTGCAGTTTTACACCGCCGCCGATGACACCTTCGTCAAGTGCTTGTCCACCGGTGAGTGCGTCATCGCTGTGGGCTGGCTCCACGACGGGCTCTCCGCCCTGTCCGCCGACACCTCCGGTGACCTGCATCTGATAATTCCCGCCTCCGGTACCTTCGGTCAGGTCACCGCCAGCGCCATTTTATCCGGCGCCAGCCATACCGCTGCTGCCCAGCTGTGGCAGGAGTTCGTTCTCTCCCCGGCCTGCGCCGATCTGGCAGAGGCACACGGCGACTATCGCCTGCCCACTATCGGCAGCGCCGACCTGGTCCAGCGCACCGGCGTGACGCTGGACCCCTCCCTGCTGTCTCCCACCGGTGACGCCGACACCATCGAGGATAAGGAGACGCTCGTCTCCGACCTTATCGAAACACTGACCGACGCCGGCATCGACACCGAGGATACCGCCCGCTGGAATGTGGCATAGATTCCCGCAGGCCGTCTCTTACGAGATGGCCTGCTCTTTTTCTACGCGGTCACTCTGCCTCTTGCAGCAGCTCCTCCGGCCTCACGCCAAAGAGCTTCGCCAGCGCCAGCAGATTGGTCGTGCTGGGATCCGACTGCCCGCTTTCCCATTTGGATACCGCCTGCCGGCTGACGCCCAGCGCCTCCGCCACAAACTCCTGCGTCATTTTGCACGCCGTCCGACGGCGCTTCAATGTCTCTCCCAATGTTTTGGCCTGTTCCGCCTTTTCCTGCCGCAGCGGCTCGGACCGAATGTATTTCCGCAGCGCCTTGATGATCAGAAACACCACGTATGCCAGCGCCGCCCATACCGGAACGGACAGCAAAAAGAGAATGATCGTCGTTTTCATAGTGATGCCCTCCTTTTCTGCCACCAGTATAACAAACCGATCACGGTTGCGCCAGCAACTATCACGCAACCTTTCAGTGAAACGCCATGTTCCCTACATAGAAGTACCATGTATGTTACATGGGTGTACCCATTTTTATATGAAAAAATGACCACCCGATCGGGTGGTCATTTTGGCAGGGGCAGAAAGGCTCGAACTCTCGACACGCGGTTTTGGAGACCGCTGCTCTACCAACTGAGCTATACCCCTATGTGGTGGGCCTTCGGGGACTCGAACCCGGGACCGGACGGTTATGAGCCGTCTGCTCTAACCAACTGAGCTAAAGGCCCAAGTCTACGCTGGCTTTCTGAGTAAAAGAAATGAGCCGCCACCTTTTCGGATGGCGGCTCACCCTTCGTGGCTCCCCCTGTTGGGCTCGAACCAACAACCCTTCGGTTAACAGCCGAATGCTCTACCATTGAGCTAAGGAGGAGTGTTGGCGCTACCTATCTTCCCAGGCCGTCTCCAGCCAAGTATTGTCAGCAGAAGCGAGCTTAACTTCCGTGTTCGGGATGGGAACGGGTGGACCCTCGCCCTAATCAGCACCAACTGCGCTGATCGCAGCTGCTCTCGCAGCACGACCTATTAAATTGGAGAAAAAGTGGTGACCCGTACCGGATTCGAACCGATGTTAAAGGCGTGAGAGGCCTCTGTCTTAACCACTTGACCAACGGGCCGCATTTTTTCTTCTATTTCATCGGCCAAAGCCGCTGAAACCATGGTACACCTTCAGGGACTCGAACCCTGGACACCCTGATTAAGAGTCAGGTGCTCTACCAACTGAGCTAAAGGTGCATATCGTTTGCACCTTCAAAACCGAACAATGAAGAAGTGAACGGAGAAGGCTAAGATTGC
>ERZ1673695.2969-NODE-2969-length-11263-cov-7.163455_pt1 | contig 11263 bp, 14 predicted proteins | sample MGYA00580225_ERZ1673695 | MGnify/ENA primary metagenome ERZ1673695 (study PRJEB41218, sample SAMN15661739) | gut metagenome | host: Homo sapiens | place: Canada: London | collected 2015-08-20/2019-03-30 | study: EMG produced TPA metagenomics assembly of...
AAATTGTGAAAGGGGTGAAACAATGCGAGTTTCCCACAGCCGGGTTGATCTCTTTAATAGATGCCCATACAGATACCGCTTGCGATATGTGGAAGGGCTGAACACTATCCCTGATACGGAACCCGACAACGCCTTAATCCTTGGCACCGCCCTTCATACGGGCATTGAAGAAGGGGTTGAAAAGGCCCTTGACTTCTACCAGTCCAGCTTCCCAATTCTGACGGATGATCATGTGAATGAAATGATGAAGCTGGAAGCCATGATCCCCAAGGCCAAGGCCCTATTGCCACCGGGCGGAGCCTTTGAACTTCCTATTGGAAACGCTGATTTTATAGGCTTTATGGATTATCTGTGGCCCGCTGGATGGATGAACACAAGGCACCCTTCCAACTATTGGGGTGAAGATGTTCAGGTGTTTGATCTGTACGACTTCAAATATTCCAACAATGCCAAAAGCTACGCCGTTTCCGGTCAGTTGCATGAATACAAGTATTGGTATGAACTGACCCACCCCGGCCACCGGATCAGGAATATGTATTTTCTGATTGTCCCAAAGGTGAAAATCAGGCAGAAGAAAACGGAAACCATTCAGCAATTCCGGGACAGGTTGCAGGATGCTTTGAAAGACGCTGAACCATCTTTATTGCCGGTTCAGTATGACCCCATGAAAATTGTGGACTTCTTGACCGGCACAAAGCACATGGTTGAAGCCACAGATTTTCCCAAGAACCCTAACCACTTTTGCGGTTGGTGTGAATATCAAGAATACTGTGAGAAAGGATGGGATTATATGTTACTTCCCAAAAATGAACGGCGCAATCTGAATGCCACCAAGAAGAAGGTTGTCTGGCTATATGGCGCACCCTTCAGCGGCAAGACCTTCTTCGCAAACCAGTTCCCTGATCCCCTGATGCTGAACACGGATGGCAATATCAAGTTTGTGGATGCCCCCTATATCGCTATCCGGGACACGGTAACGGTGGAAGGTCGGTTGACCAAGCGGCAGTTGGCTTGGGAAGTCTTTTCCGATGCTGTGACAGAGTTGGAGAAGAAACAGAACGATTTCAAAACCATTGTGGTTGACCTTCTGGAAGATACTTATGAGGCTTGCCGGGTGTATATCTGTGACCGGCAGGGGTGGAAACATGAAAGTGATGATTCTTTCCGGGCTTGGGATATGGTAACTTCCGAATTCCTGAACACCGTCAAGCGGCTGGTCAATCTGGACTATGAAAACATCATCCTGATCAGCCATGAGGATCGGAGCCGTGACCTTACCCGCAAGAGCGGTGACAAAATCAGTTCTATCCGCCCCAATCTTCGGGAAAAGGTTGCCAACAAGGTTGCCGGTATGGTTGACCTTGTGGCCCGTATCGTGGCGGATGATAATGACCGGGTTCTTTCCTTCAAGGCTTCGGAAGTGATCTTTGGCGGTGGGCGGCTGACTGTCCACAACAAGGAAATCCCGCTGGATTATGAAGCCTTCTGTGAAGTCTACGAGGAAGCCAACCAGAAGGCCGCAGGAGCCATGAAGCACGGCGGCAATACCCCAGCTACCCCCGCACCGGAAACGGGTGACAGCGGCGAACAGAAGCCCACCAGACGGGGCAGAAAGCCCAAAGAGGAAGAAACCCCGGCCCCTAATCCTGAAGATGTGGAAGATGCTGAACGGGCGGCGGTGAAGCAGATGATTCCGACCCTATGGGGGCAGACGGAGCCGAAAGCCTTGCCCAAATGCCCTGATGGGGAACGGATCTTCAAGCAGTTCAACGATAGCAAGGGTGAAATCCCCCTTTGCCCCAACATTGATGCCGGCCACTGTTGCCACAAGGAAGGTGGCCCTGATGCTTGCCCCCTGTGGGATCGTCCCAAGGACACCGAACCTGCACCCAAGATGGATGTGAACCCGCCCCGGCGCACCCGGAAGAAGCGTGAACCCCATGAAGATTGATCCTTGCCCCTGCGTGATCAGCTTAAAGGATGGTTCAGTTCACACGCTGTTTGAATTCCGCCATTTCTTGGAACTGGTGGAAGATTGCATGGGCTACGATGCCGCTAAATGGTTAAGAACCCATGTAGAACAGGCGGAAAAGGCCGCTGATTATACCAAAGCCAAGGTTGATACTGACCTGACCGCTTATGAAAGCGATTTGGAGAGCAACCGCAGAGCCTTTCAGGATATTCAAGCGGAAGCCGCCGCAATTACCCAAGTTCTTCAAGGGAAGCGGGTTGATCGTCAAAAAATCGCCCATTCCGTGAGGGAAATAGGAAAGATCATTTCCAATCAACTTTAGGAGGTAAACACCATGAATGATGCGCTGAACAAGTTCAAAGCGGAAATGGAAAAGCGGGGGCTGTTCCGCAAAATTACCGTTGCCGCTAACATGATCCCCCCCGCCCGGCCTTAACCCGGAAGCCCTGATTGCCATTCACAAGCTGGCCGCAAAAGAAGCCCTGATCATGTATGCACAGAAGCATGATGATTTCAGTGACCTTTTGGCAGAAGCGGCCTTTGACAATCTGTTTGACACCATCCTTACGGATGATCTGTTCAGGCCGGTTGAGGGGTTCGCCCCTACTGACGAGGAACAGGCCAAAATGAAGAAAGCAGAAGAAACCGCTAAAGCACTTTCCGGTCTATTCGACATTCTGAAGAACATCTAAAATTACATTTAGGAGGAAATTTATTATGGCTATCGACTTTGACAAGATTGATCGTACCGTTGATCTGAAGGGCCTTCAGGCCGATGTGGAGGATGCCAAGAAGAATGGCGGCGGGGACTTCCCCACCATTCCCGCTGGCAAGTATGAAGCCCGTGTGGAGAGCATGGAAATCAAAGGAACCAAGGCAGACCCCAACCGCCCCATGTTGGCTGTGTCCTTCAAGATTCTGTCCGGTGAGTACAAGAACCAGCGCCTTTTCATGAACCGTGTTCTGTACGGCACCAAGAATGACAAGAACATGATCGCTTCCGCTATGGGCTTCTTGGAAAAGTTGGATTCCGGGGTTCCCATCAGCTTCACCAGTTACAAGCAGTTTGCCCAACTTGTCCTTGATGTAGCGGAAGCCATTGACGGGAAGCTGGAATATGCGGTGGATTACGATGATACCCGCTTCAATTCCATCAGCATTGATGAAGTCTTTGAAGTTGAGGATTGAAAACCGGTGTGCACTTTTTTATAATCAAATTGAGCACTATATGTACTTATATCGACTTTTTTGAACCTTAATTTTCAAAAACGCCGGGGCAAGCGCCCCGGTTGGCCCCAAGGTGAAGCCTTCCCGTGGCGGGGCTGTTTTCACTGATTCACCGAAAATTCCTTCAGAAAGTGGGTGACACGATGATCTTCTATGACTTTGAGGTTTTCGCTTATGATTGGCTGGTTGTCCTGATTGACTTGGACGCCAAACAGGAAACCGTGATCATCAATGACCCTGGCAAATTAAAGGGCTTCTATGAGAGCCACAAGGAAACCATTTGGGCCGGGTACAACAGCCGCCATTATGACCAATTCATTTTGAAAGGTATCTTGTGCGGGTTCAACCCAAAGAAAGTGAATGACTGGATCATCCTTGATGATAAACCCGGCTATCGGTTTTCAAGCCTGTTCAGGAACTTCCCCCTGATTAACTATGATGTGATGCCCAATCCGCCTATCAGCCTGAAGGCGCTGGAAGCCTTCATGGGCCATTCCATCAAAGAAACCACGGTTCCCTTCGATATTGACCGGCCCTTGACAGAAGCGGAGCTGGCGGAAACGGTCAAATATTGCCGCCATGATGTGGAAGAAACTGTGGAAGTATGGGTTCGCAATATTGCGGAATTCAACACCACAATGTTCTTTGTAAATCACTTTCATCTTGGAAGCAATTCTATTGGGAAAACCAAAGCCCAGCTTGCCGCAGAGATTTTGGGCGGGAATGGAAAGGGAAAATCTTTTGATGATGAATTTGATTTTCCAATTTTAGATTGCTTACGGTTGAAGAAATACCGTTTTGTGGCGGACTGGTACAAAAATCCCGTTAACCATGATTATGGGAAGGCGCAGGAGAATATAACCGTTGCCGGTGTTCCACATACCTTTGCTTGGGGCGGTGGGCACGGCGCTATTCCCAAATATCACGCCCACGGGATCTTCTTGGTGATTGATGTTACAGCCTATTACCCATCCTTGCAAAAGCAATTCAAAATTGGGTATCGGGTAATGGATCATCCTGAAAACTTTGAGTTCATTCATGATAGCAATATTGAATTCAAGCGCAAGGGAGATAAAAAAGCCCGTCAGCCATTCAAGATCATGGACAATGCTATTTCAGGGCAGATGAAGCAACCACAATCGGCCCTTTACGACCCCATGAGCAACAACACCATTTGTATCAACGGCCAACTTCTACTTCTGGATTTGGTTGAACACCTTGAACCCTATTGCAAACTTGTTCAGAACAACACGGATGGCATCATTGTCCAGCTTGCAGATTATGACCGGGATTTTGAAAAGATTGATGATGTGGTTTGGGAATGGGAGCAAAGAACCGGAATGAAGATGGACTTTGATACTTTCATGGGTGACATTTATCAGAAAGATGTAAACAACTATTTTTTGGTTGACCGGGAAACCGGGGCGGTTAAAGCCAAGGGCGCTTATGTAAAAAAACTGTCTGATCTGGATTATGACCTTCCTATTGTCAACCGGGCCATTAGTGAATACTTTTCCCACAAAACCACACCAGAGGAAACCATTATGGGGTGTGGAGATTTGCGAGATTTCCAAAAGGTTGTAAAAGTTTCCAGCAAATATGAATGTGCGCTTTACTCCCCTGTTATCACTATGGAGAAAATCAGGGACGAAAAAGGCCGTTCAAAAAATGTGAAAAGGTTCAGCGGCGGTGAAGTTCAAACTGATAAAACATTCCGTGTGTTCGCTTCAACTGACCGGAGCAAGGGCGGATTGTTCAAAGTGTCCGGTAAAGTGGTAAAGGGCCGCAAGAAAAACCCTGAAAAATTCGGGAACACCCCGGAACATTGCTTCATTATCAATGATGATGTGACAAATCTTCCCGTTCCCGATGAACTGGACAGACAGTATTACATTGATTTGGCGTGGAAGCGCCTAAAAGACTATGGAGTTGACCGGGAAGGGGGGGGGATTTGAACCATGCAACTATTCAGGGGATATGTCCCAACAAAAGATAAACAATGCCTTGAAAAGTTCAAGGGAAGAAAACGGTTAAACACCCTTGAAGAAGTTCAAGACCTTGACGAATACGCCGCTATTCTTGGGGATGAAACAATCCTGATTGATGTGGATAATGCGGAAACCAGTGAACTTCTATTCCATATTGTTCAGGACTTGGGCTTGAAATGCCGGGTATATGCGACCACACGGGGCAAACACTTCTATTTTCGAAACCCTGAAGGGTATGTGGAAAAAAGCTGGACAAAACAGACCTTGGCCCTTGGTATTGAAACAGATTCTAAGGTTGGGCGGAACAACAGCTATGCCATTATGCGCTTCAATGGGGTTGATCGGGAAATCATTCAGGATTGCCCGGAAGATGAAATTCAAGACCTTCCCAAGTGGCTGACCCCGGTAAAAACCAATATGAAGTTCTTGGATATGAGAGCCGGGGACGGGCGGAACCAAGCCCTGTTCAACTACATTCTAACCCTTCAAAGCGAGGACTTCACCAAGGAAGAAGCCCGTGAAACTATCCGCATGATCAACCGGTATGTGCTGGAAGATCCCCTTTCTGACCGGGAACTTGAAACAATCCTTCGGGATGATGCCTTCAAAAAGCCTATCTTCTTCAAGGATAAAACATTTCTGTTTGATAAGTTTGCGGTTTACCTGAAGAACAACAACCATATTGTAAAAATCAATAACCAGCTTCACATTTACCGGGATGGCATTTATGTTCCCGGCGCTATGGAGATTGAAGCGCAGATGATCAAGCACATTCCGAACCTGAAACGGGCGCACCGGTCAGAAGTTTTGGCCTATCTGGAAGTGATGTTTCAGACAGAGGGAGAAACCAGAGCCGCCAACCCTAATATCATTGCCTTCAGCAATGGTCTTTACAATATCCGGGATGGTTCTTTCATGGACTTTACCCCGGAAATTGTGATTACCAATAAAATTCCGTGGCCGTATAACCCAGCCGCCCACAATGAACTTCTGGACTACACATTAAACCGGTTGGCTTGTAATGATCCTGAAGTCCGGGCCTTGCTGGAAGAAATGGTTGGGTATTGCCTTTACCGGCGCAATGAACTTGGTAAAGCCTTCATTCTGATTGGCGATAAGAGCAACGGCAAATCCACCTTCCTTCATGTGGTCAAAAATATGTTGGGGGATAAGAATATTGCTTCCCTTGACCTGAAAGAACTTGGGGACAGGTTCAAAACCGCTGAACTGTTCGGAAAACTGGCGAACATTGGTGATGATATTGGGGATGAATTTATTGCCAATGCGTCTGTATTCCGCAAACTGGTAACAGGCGAACGGGTGAATGTGGAGCGGAAAGGTCAAGATCCTTTTGAATTCAATAATTATTCCAAGTTCCTGTTTAGTGCTAATGTGATCCCCCGCATGAAGGATAAGACCGGAGCCGTTCAAAGACGCTTGGTGATTGTTCCCTTTGATGCCAAGTTTACCCCCAATGATGCAGATTTCCGCCCATTTATTAAAGATGAATTGTGTGAACAAAGTTCAATGGAATATCTGATCCAGTTGGGCTTGAATGCCCTGAAGCGTGTTCTGACCAATGCCGCCTTTACCACTTCCAGCCGGGTTCAGGGGCAACTTGACGAGTACGAACAGAACAACAACCCCATTATTGGCTTCATTCAGGAAATCGGACTGGATGGGATCATCAATGAAGCCACTGATACAGTTTATCGGAGATATAAAGAATATTGCATTTCAAACAATTTCCAAGCCCTATCCAAAATTGAGTTTTCCCGACAAATCTGCAAACGCTGTGGCTTAACCAGTGGAGCAAAGTATATCAAGGGAAGAAAAACAAGAATTTTCGTGGAAGAAGGTGATTTATGATGGCCGGTTCTAAAAAAGTGTTCGCCACCCTTGGGAGTTCAAACCATGTGCCTGAAGAACGGGAAGCCTTTGACTACTACGCCACCGATCCAAAAGCTGTGGAAATGCTGTTGGAACTGGAACAGTTTGCCCCGGTGATTTGGGAACCGGCCTGTGGTGAAGGCCACATTTCCAAGGTGCTTCAGGCACACGGTTATCAAGTCATTTCCACCGATCTTGTTTACCGGGGCTTTGGTGATCCTGAACCGCTGGACTTCCTGAAGGAAACTTTGGATGGATTTGAAGGCGATATAATCACCAACCCGCCATATTCAACGGGGCTTGAATTTGTTCAACGGGCGCTTGAAAGCGTCCGCCCCGGTGGGAAAGTGGCAATGTTCCTGAAGGTTCAATTTTTGGAAGGACAGAAGCGGGGGGCCTTCTTTAAGAATACCCCCCCCCGTATAGTCTACATATCCCGTTCCCGTTTGGCCTGTTATAAGAACGGAGATATGAGCGTTAAGCCCAAAAGCGCCATTGCTTATGCGTGGTATGTATGGGAAAAAGGATTTACCGGTGATCCGGTGATTAAGTGGTTCAACTGAAAGAGTGGTGGAACATGAACCATCAGTATTCAAAATTCAAAAATAAAGCTATCCCCTATGCCAAAGTTGGGCGGCGGGTATTTGGAAGCCTATTCAATGCTGAAACCTTCTGTTCTGACCACGGGCTTGATGTAAATTCAGCCATTGAATATGGGGAAATCCCGGAATTGAAGAATGAGGTTCAAGAAATAGCCAAATATCAAAAAGCGGTTCTTCGGGAAGTTCTTCATCGGTTGGAAAAGCGTTGTTCTTTCCTACATGGTGAAATAACTGGATTTTCTAATTCTTTGTCTATTTGCCACCCGCTGGATCGGGGGTATTTGGAAGATAGACTGAAAGAAGCGATTGCCAAGAGTACAGCCACCCATGAAGCAAGGGAAATGGTGTGGACGATACTTGAGGAATTGGAAAGGTTGAGTGAATGGCATGATTAAAGATAGTGGAGAACGCACCCGGTTTGATACCGGGGCGGTTCGTGATATGCACACCGGCAAGGGCCGAATGGATTTATTGCCGTGGGAAGCCTTGGTGGAGGTTTCCAAGCATTGTGAAGAAGGGGCGTTGAAGTACGGTGAACGCAACTGTGAAAAGGGCATTCCCATTCACAGCCTGATTGATTCGGCCTTCCGCCACCTTGCCAAATACATGATGGGCATGAAGGATGAACCCCACCTTCGAGCGGCTTGCTGGAATTGCTTGTTTGCCCTGTATATGGAAATCAAACACCCTGAACTTCAGGACATACCAACCAGAATGGAGGAACAGCAGAAATGAAGATTATCAATGCCGATGTGGAGTTTATCACCCCGATTGACGGGGCCGCAATTCTGAAGCGCCTTGAACAGTGTGGGCGGGTTTGCTATAAGTCTGAAGCCAAGATCACCGACACCAGCGCCCCGGCATTTGTGGCCGGGATCATCAAGCGGGGCCATGAAGCAGTTCTGGAACACTGTTCCTTCACGGTGAAATTCATTTGTGATCGTGGGGTTTCCCATGAAATTGTCCGGCACCGGATGGCTTCTTACTGTCAGGAAAGCACCCGCTATTGCAACTATTCCAAGGGTGGTTTTGGTGAAGAAATCGCAGTAATCAAGCCTTGCTTTTGGGATGAAGCTGATTTGAAATATGCGGCGTGGGCAAACCTTTGCTCAAAGGCTGAAGATACTTATATTGATCTTATAAGAAGTGGAGCCACACCGCAGGAAGCCCGGTCAGTTTTGCCCAACAGCCTGAAAACTGAAGTGGTTATGACCGCCAACATTCGAGAGTGGCGGCACTTCCTGAAACTTCGCTGTTCCCCCGCCGCACACCCACAGATGCGGGAAGTGGCCCTGATCCTGTTGGAAAAGGTTCATACCCTGATCCCGGTTTGCTTTGATGATATTTGGAGTGAATACCATGAACAGGGCTGAACGGCGGAGAGCCAAGAAAGCGGGTATTCCGGTAAAGAAGGAACCCGTGGTGAATATCAAAGCCGCTGATGTTCAGAAGATCAAACAGGATGCTTCCAAAGAAGCGGCGGACAAGGCTTTTCTTCTGATGTTGGGGTTGCCGGTGATGGTGCTTCATGACAAATTCGGTTTTGGCCCGGTTCGCTGTGAACGGTTCACCGATGCAGTTCTTGAACTGTATGATAGCTTTGAAAAAGGTTATGTGTCCCTTGAAGATATTCACCTGACCCTGAAAGAAGAAACCGGGATCACTATTGTTTCAGATGGGAGGTTGAAAGATCGTGGGAACTAAACCTTGGCAAAACAGTGAAGGCTATTCCGACCCCACCGCCTATGAGGGGTTGAAGCCTATCATTCGGGAGGATGAAGAACAACAACGGCGGTTGAACAATCTGATTTTCGTTCTGAAGTACATTATCCGCTTGGCCGGGTTTGAACTGTTGAACCGGATTGAACTGAAAGATAAGCGGAATGGGAGGGAGTTCAAATAATGGGGCCGAATAGCGATACAGGGAAAGGAACCCTGTATATTAACGGGGAACCCCTTGCGGAAGTTGGGGAAATCAAAATTCCACTGGAAGTGGAGCCGTCAGATCTTCCACCGATTCTGGCCGATGTTTCTTTCACTATCACAATGGATTGCCCCCGGTGGTTGCGGCGGAAGTTGGCGTGGTGGATTTTCAAAGCCCGGTTGAAAGACCTAATACACCGGATTTTCCACTTTTGAAAATTAACTTTCAAGAAAACGACCCCGCCAAAATCCTTCAGGGGTTGGGGTTGGAACAGATATGGGACAGATGTAAAGGCTTGATCTGTTCTGGTGAAAACTATTGTAAATGCTGGCGTTTAGGTAAAGTAGAACAGATAGAACAGATGTTATATTACTTAAACTTAAAAAGTAAAAAAATATATAAGATAAGTAATATAAGAGAACTGTCCAAAGATGTGTTCTATCTGTTCTACACATTGAAAAGCCTTGATATTTCAGGAGTTTTCACAGAACAGATGTGTGAAAGGATGCGTGCTACATAGTGACTGATAAGGAACTTTCCCAGCGGGCTAAAGAATATTTTGCCCAAATCCGAAAAACTGACCGACTGATCCAGCGGTTGACAGATACAGTGAATACCCTTCGATCCGGGTTGACCAGTCAAAGCTATGAACTGAAGCCTGACAAGGTTCAGACTTCCGGGCCAAAAGACACTTTAGGGGAAACCATTGCAAAAATCATGTCCCTTGAAGATGATATTAACACCCGGATTGATGAACTTGTTAAACAAAAGGCTGATGCCATGCGCCGGATTCAGAATGTGCCTGACCAAGACCAGCAGAATATTTTGATTGCCCGGTATGTAAACGGGGAAAAATGGGAAAAGATTGCTGTTGACCTTAACTTTTCAATCGCCCAAATTTACCGAATTCACGGAGCCGCTTTGCTTGACTTCATCAAAGAAAACCCGGATATTCTGAAAGATGATAGTAAAAGATAGTGTGCTTCATGATATAATGGCATTGTAAAAATGCACCCTGATAACCGGGGTGCATTTTATCTTTTTAGAAAGGGGTGAATACCTTGACGGCAAGACAGAAGAAGTTTTGTGATGAATACCTGATCAGCGGCAATGCCACCGATGCGGCAATCAAGGCGGGGTATTCGCCCAAGACCGCCAAGCAGACAGGTTCAGAAAACCTTGCAAAACCTGACCTGAAACAGTACATTGAAGCTGAACTTGACAAACTGCATTCCGCCAAGATTGCTGATGCCCAAGAAGTCCTTGAATACCTGACCGCTGTAATGCGGGGCCAACACACCGAACAGGTGTTGAAGCTGGCTGGTGATGGTGTTCAGGTGGTGGAAGATATTGATGTTTCCGCCAAGGAACGCTTGAAGGCCGCTGAATTGATTGGCAAGCGTTATGCCCTGTTCAGTGACAAAATGGACTTGGGCGGTGCTGTTCCCGTGGTTATCATGGGGGATGATCAACTTGAAGATTAGCCCCAAGGCCAAGGTGATCCGCCTTCCTGAAGTGGTGGGCAAAGGGTACAAGACCTTTTGGAACTTCAAAGGCCGCTACCGGGTTTGCAAGGGGAGCCGTGCAAGCAAGAAATCCAAAACCACGGCCCTGAACATCATCAAACGGATGATGCAATACCCGGAAGCCAATACCCTTG
>ERZ1673695.2970-NODE-2970-length-11262-cov-6.205853_pt1 | contig 11262 bp, 12 predicted proteins | sample MGYA00580225_ERZ1673695 | MGnify/ENA primary metagenome ERZ1673695 (study PRJEB41218, sample SAMN15661739) | gut metagenome | host: Homo sapiens | place: Canada: London | collected 2015-08-20/2019-03-30 | study: EMG produced TPA metagenomics assembly of...
CTCACCGGCGCAAGCTGGATGCCCAGCGAGATAAGCATGGCGTTCTCAATCGCGGTCAGCTCGCTGTCCGACACGTGGCCGCAGTAGCTCCCAAGCCGCTCCACTGATACCGTGGAGATTTGCTCACAGAGCGCGGTGCTGACGCGGCCAGAGCTGCGGATGGTGACGTGGGTCGGCAGATCGCGCTTCGGTGCGGTCGTAAGGTACACCATCTCCACGGTGCTGCTGTGCTTGTTGTTGGTGTCGTTGGACACGATGATGGCAGGGCGGCCCGGGCGCTGCTCGCTACCTGTGCTGTACCCGCTCTCGACATACCAGATGCTTCCGCGAACAAAATCCATCGCTATGTACCTCCTCACAGGTTGAAATCAATATCGCTGTCTTCAAACTTCGTCCCGTAAGCGTCGTTGTAACTCACGATACACTCACCGGGAATATAGCTCTCGCCATCGGGGCTAAATCGTCCGGAACGAAGCACACTACGCAACGTGAGCGTAGACCGGTGCTTGTCCTCTCCCATGATGGCTTCTGCCTCATCCGTCGTAATGTTCAGTGTCACACCGAGACGCATGGACTGTATTAGCTTTAGATAAAGCGCCTGCTCAATCTGTTTTTTTTTGAATCGATTTCTACATCAGTGATTTTGTTGCCAGTGGCAGCGCTACTTGGTTTTGATGACAATATATGGAATATATTGGAAAACAAATTACCATATATAAATATACTCTTTTGCTGTTGTTTTTATATTGCTGTTTTTTCTTTTTGGGCTAATTATGGAATAAAATGGCCTATGAATGCGTCATATAAAGGAATATTTTCATGTTGGTTTACATCTGCTTGCATTATGACATTTTTGGATTTCCCCCAAAAGGATAAAAGAAAGCTGATATACTGTAATTTATTGCTTATTATCGCTGCTGCATTTATTACACAGTCAAGAGCATGGGTATTACAGACATTAATACTATTATTTATATTTGTTGCTGTTCTGGGTGATAGGAATAGATCTGTTAAGATTTTAATGGGATTTTTGCTGATTATTATTGCGGTATTGGGAGTTTCTTATATTTTTCCAGAGATTACAGGAAATTTATTCAATAGAGGAATGGAAGATACCAGAAGTGGACAATACGTAATCTTTTTTGCGCAGCATTCATGGGAAGATTTGATTTTTGGATTGGGTATCAATGCTTCTTATAGCTACTTGGGAAATAAGAACTATACTTATTTCGATAATCAGTTTATGTTTGTTATGTTCCATTATGGAATCTTCCCAGTGATTGCATGGTTGTGTGCATATGCATCTACTTTAAAAGGCAGTAAGATTTATAATGAGCAAAGTAGAATAGTGATTCGAGCAGCAAAATTTGTCGGATTTTTTGTATTACTAGCGTATATGGGCGTTTCTACATATTATCAGATTGAGCTGGGATATAGTGGCGTTATTGTAATGATGCTTATTGGAAAAGCATTAAGAGAAAAATATTACGGGAGATCATAGGCTGATGAAAAAGATATCATTTTTAATAGGTAGCTTAGGTGGAGGCGGTGCTGAAAGAGTTACAGTTGCCTTAGCCGATTATTTTTGTGAAAACGGTTATGAAGTTTTCTTTATTGTATTTTCAAAGGCAAATAATAATTATAGGATTAATCCGAAAATTAAAATTGATTATTTGCCTGAGAATACAGGAAAATGTGCAATATTTTTTAGAATAAAAGAATTAAAAAAACTATTGAAAAATCAAGCGCCAGATTATGTGATTTCGTTGGGCTTGGGATATCAATATCTGATATTGGGGAATTTGCTAAATAAATATAGATTTATTTTATCGGAAAGAAATGCTCCGCAGTATTATTACAATTGGTATCAGAAGATTTATGTAAAGTATAGTTACGAAAAAGCATATAGAGTTGTTTTCCAAACCGAAGATGCAAAACAGTATTATGGTAAGAGCCTAGAGAAAAAGTCAAAAGTAATTGCAAATCCTATTACCTCGTCAATTCCGGATCCATATGATGGAGAAAGAGAAAAAAGAATTGTAGCTGTAAATAGATTAAGTCAACAAAAAAATATATTTATGCTTCTCAGGGCAATGAAAAGAGTCCTTGATGTGTTCCCGGAATATGTATTAGAAATATATGGTAAAGGCGAGCAACGAGAGGAATTGGAAAAATACGCTAAAGAACTAAATATTTCTGATAATGTAAAATTTATGGGACAAAAAGCAAATGTTCAAACATATATAGTGAATTAGCCAAAATCCTCACAAACATCCTGACCGCTCTCTACGAGCCGTTTGGATTTTCACTTCTGCTTTCCTTTTTGGCTATGTTTTTCTATCTGTATGCATATGAGCCTACCGCAGCAGGAAAAGGCTGGAAGAACGCCATAGTAACATGGTATCAGAAATTCAAGGAGAGCGTGTTCTTTCGGAAACTGTTTTTACTGACCTTCGTGACATCGATGATCCTGTTTAGAACCCTGTTAAACCGGAACCTGTGGATGAACCCATTGTCCGATGTTATGGGTGGCTGGGGCATCTGGGAGACGGTGAACGGTGAGAGGCAGCTGACCACCGAGTGTATCGAGAACGTAATCATGATGGTGCCGTTTTCAGCAGTAGTGGCGTGGACATTCAGAGAGAGGATTGGAAACAATCGGAAGAAGATCCTGTGGCAAAGCGGGAAGATAGCATTCATTTTTTCGATAAGCATTGAGATGCTACAGCTGTTTTTAAGGCTCGGTACGTTCCAACTATCTGACTTGTTCTATAACACAGTTGGTGGAGCGCTTGGTGGTTTGATGTACTACGCGGGGATGAAGGTAAGAAAGCATCTGTAATCTGTAAAAGAATCGAATTATGTGGAATATTGGGAGCGGATGCTCCCTACGCTGCTCTGATAATCACACACCTCTTCGTGGTGAGCAGTAGGCAACGATCTGAGATCGGCAGAGATGTGATAAGGAATAAATGTAGAAAAATAAATAGGTGCTATCATTATGGACGATATTTTGAAACTTGCAAAGGATTATTCGAAAAAACGTCATTTAGACCTTCTTCCACATGGTAATAATAATATTTTGGAAAATCTTGATTTTATATATGATGAAAACTGGGAAAATCAAGGCGTACCTTATCCATACGAAATATTAACGTATCTATTCGATAGCTATTATGTCTTACCAGAGCGGCCAGATTTGGCAGCGTTGTTTTGTTGGCAGGCAATTAATCATTCGTATTACGTTCAGCAGTTAAGCGATAACAATGTAGGGTTTTGTCAGGACACAAAGAGTGTTGAACTTGTTCGTGATGCGATTCTAGGTGACTGGAATAACAAATATAAAACAGTATTAGAGCCTTTTCTGAAAAGGATGCCGGATAAAGCATTTCATTATGTTGCATCATATATGCTTAAAGGGTATGCGATGGAAAAGAAAGGAATAGCAGAAAAATATAGGGCTACTTCATATAAATCATTAAAACGAAAAATTTCATCGCTATCGGATATTTTGGATAATGCTTATGGAAAGTCATACTGTCAGATTTCCAATCCGACACTTATCGGTAATGTAGTGAATCTCGGAATTGACAATGCAAATAAAAGAAAGAGCCGAGACGTAACACACAGTTTTGGAATGAAATTAAGAGCGCTCATGCTAGGAAAAGAAGTTGAGATTACTTTCTGTGATGTGCAGAGGACAAAGAAAAAATATAAATTCACAGATGAAGAAAGGCTTTCGTTCGTTCTTTTTGGTATTCTCTATGCTTCTCGTTGCAACAATTTCCATGGAAATGTTGCAGCTCGAATGAACAGCATTAATGCAAATAAAGATACATTTAAAATGTATACAGATATGTTTTTGGCAGAGTATATTATTTTAGCAATCCATCTGAATAGCTAAGGTGCTTTATCGGATGTGGTACTGAATAAGGTTAAGAAAAATGCCAATTTGATGGTATGATAGATATTGCTCGTAGACTCGCAGAGTGATATACTTTAGTTATTATAATTGGAAAGAGGTTTGTATCCTATGCCCAGAACAAAAGGTAGCAAGAATAAGCCCAAAACTGTGACTGCTGATTTTGCAACGCAGATTGCGGAAAAGCAGTCCGCGAAGGAAGCACTCACAGCGGAAATCGCATCCATCACCGCCAACATTGACACTTTAAAGGCTGACTTGAAAGAGAAGAAGACTGCTCTGAAGAAGGCCGAAAAAGAAGTGGTAACGCTGGAAGCGAAGAAGGCCAGGGCAGATGCCAAGGCAGCAGAAGAAGCAAAAAAGACAGAAGCAGAGTCCGTTCTGAAAAAGCTGCTTGCCGAAGGCATGAGTGCCGATGAAATCCTCGCAAAACTGAAATAACAGGAAAAACCCGTGATGGACAGGCATAACGCACCGTTCATTACGGGTTTTAGGGTTATAAGAACATAAGTTCATCCGGCGGCAACATCAAACTGAAAATGTGCCGGAAGGTTGAACTGTTTGATAAACGCATGGTGCTGGGCGTGGTAGTGACGCAGATCGTACCCCAGATGATGTAGTTCCAGCAGCTTCACCAGCACCAGATTGAGGTGGATTCCCTTAGTAGCGGCAATCTGAGCAGCATCCAGCCCGCGCTTCGTCATTTGATAGACTTCATCACTGTCCAGCATCAGGTGGGATGTGAAAGCGTTATGCTCGTAAAGACGGATGTGCCTATCCTTAATGGTCAGAAACTTGTTCAGGGTATGCAGGTCCATAAGTAGCCGATGCTCCAGATAATGCCCCAGCGCATAGCCGCACACCATCTGCTTTGTCTGTTTATCCAGCTGGCGATTGATAAGAATCAATGGCTTATCAAAATAGAGCGAAAGCAAACCCAACATATCTTTAATGCGGGATGTTTCACTGATGTCCAGACTGCAACTGCGCGCGATTTGTTTAATGTTGCGAGTTCCGGCATTTTGGACAAGTTCGTTGGCAGCTCGGTAGATAAATGCAGAATCCATAATGTGATCTCCTTTCGGGGATGGCATAGTGAATGGAACAGTGATTTACAGGTTCATGATTCGTTCTTTTTCTCGTTTTTGTTCTCGGTACATAAAATAGGCTTTGTGCATTTCATACATGATGCCGTCCATATCCTGTGGGGTCAAATCTCCGCTGGCAAATAGCTCAGTAAGCTCAAATGCGAGATGCTGGGCTTCTATTTTGCCCTTTTTTCCGTAGGCTTCGGCGGCACGTTCGATAAATAAAGACTGATCCGGCTGTAAATAGGTCAAAGGTACATGGAATATGTCGGCCATCTTTTCAAGCATTTCAATACTGCGAGGGTAGCGGCCATCCCGCTCCCATCCGATGATCGTTCGTTTGTTGATACCCAGACATTGTGCCAATTCGTCCTGGGTCAAAGAATGTTTCTTTCGTAGATCGCGAACTTTCTCTCCAAATTTCATGTTTGTAACCTTTCTATGGAGTAGTTATCGTGCTGTAACAATGTGCAACGGAATTTGTAAATATTCAATCTGGAAGATGCAACAAATTTTCACATTTTCCTCTTGACACGGCGACACGACTTGCTTATAATATATGCTATATTCTATCATCTTTTGAATTATTATACCGTAAAAAATGTGAATATGCAAGCCGAAAAAGGTGAAAAAAGAGCGGAAGTTCAAAAGGTGAAATTGAATAGAAGAAAAAAGAAATTTAAACCAACACAAAGGAGGCCGTGAGAAGATGAGCAACGGAGAACATGAGATCCGCACCCCAAAGGGGCTGCGGATCGGGAATCGCAGTGTCGTTGATGGAAAGAATATGCTTCAGATCAAGCGTGGTGGCTGTGAAGATTATATTTCTGCTGAATCTCTGGTGGAGCGCATTCACGGTCTGCCCGTGAAGAGTATCGAGTTTATCACAGAGGTGGATCAGCGGAAAGATGCCTGAAGCAGAATCCTTCATCGGACACTGAGAGTGCAGAGGTGGAAGTTTAGGCGGCACTTAGTTAGCCGACCAGCTCCATCAGATGTTCTTTTGGGTCTACAATATAATATCTGTTTGTTTAGAGCGATACCGTAGCAATATGTGATATAGGCCGGAACAGAATGAGCGAATGCAGCGCAGTAGTGCGCCTGCAAGTAGTTCATCCTGTTTCGGCTTTTTTATTTGAAAGTTTTTTGAAAAAAGTGGTTGCCAAAACCCTTATTTAGAATGCTATAGGTATAGGCATAATTTTAATCGAATGGAGCTTAGGCTCCCCGTTCAAAAAAAACGGGTGGGTCTGAGGTCATTTCTGCTGTTCTTTCATAGAAGACTCACCTGTTGCCGAAAGGCAGGAAGGTGGTTAAAATGAATTTTATTACCTTGAAAGAACTGAAGAAGATGGTTCCTGTTGCAAGTGAATTTAAGCGAGTGCCGGGTTTGAAGAAGATATTGGAAGATGGTATAGAAGTGATTCTCCGAAAACAGATGGAGAACCATGCGGAAGTAAGGTGGAACTGCCTGCCGTAACTGCAGAGCGAGTGTTGGGCATGATCGCTCTGCGGGAGACCACCCGGAAGCTGTTGGATTGTCAGCTGCATGATGGTTCGGATGCGGAAGTACAGCTTTTGCAGAATGAACTGAAACAGCAGTACACCGCATTTAAGGCGCAGTATGGCCTTATCAACAGCACTGCCAACAAGCGAGCGTTCCGACAGGATAGCAGCTATTGTCTGCTGGCATCACTGGAAATTCTGGATGAGGAGAAGAATCTCAAACGACTTGCCGATATTTTTACCAAACGTACCATCCGTAAGCCGGAGCCTGTTACCTCGGTGGATACACCCAGCGAAGCTCTGGCACTTTCCATCGGAGAAAAGGCAAAGGTGGATGTGCCGTTTATGATGCAGCTCTGCGGCAAACCGGAACAGGAAATCACGGATGAACTGGCAGGTGCGATTTTCCGAAACCCTGTGACACAGCAGTGGGAAACCTCGGATGAATACCTGTCCGGCAATGTTCGTGAAAAACTGGCCACAGCAGAAACCTTTGCTGCAAATCATGCAGAGTATCAGATCAATGTGGACTACCTGAAACGGGTACAGCCCAAGGATTTGGATGCTTCGGAAATTGAAGTGCGGCTGGGTGCAAACTGGGTAAAGCCGGAGTACATCACGCAGTTTATGAAAGAAGTGTTCAAAACACCGAATTACTATGCCGGGATTGACATTAAGGCAACCTATTCCGAAATTTCTGGTGCATGGAACATTTCGGGCAAGTCGCTGGATCGCGGCAATCCGCTTGTCACCAACACTTACGGAACCCTGCGCGTCAACGGCTATAAGCTGCTGGAAGATGCGCTGAATCTCCGCGATACCAAAATCTACGATACGATTCACGATGCGGATGGCGACCATCGTGTGCTGAATAAGCAGGAAACCATGCTTGCACAGCAAGCGCAGGAATCCATTCGGGAAGCGTTTAAGCAGTGGATTTTCAAGGATTTAGATCGCCGCGAGGATTTGTGTGCGACCTATAATCGGATTTTCAATGCGATTCGGCCCCGTGAGTACGATGGCAGTCATATCCGTTTTGAGGGCATGACCCCGGAAATCTCTCTGATGCCGCACCAGAAAAATGCGGTAGCGCACATTCTGTACGGCAACAATACGCTGCTGGCGCATTGCGTGGGCGCAGGCAAGACCTTCCAGATGATTGCTGCCGGCATGGAAAGCCGCAGGCTGGGCCTGTCGCAGAAAAACCTCTATGTGGTGCCGAACCACCTCACAGAGCAGTGGGGCGCAGACTTCCTGCGGCTCTATCCCAATGCCAATGTGTTGGTGGCAACGAAAAAGGATTTTGAACCCAGCAATCGTAAGCAGTTCTGCTCCCGTATTGCAACAGGTGATTACGATGCCATTGTGATCGGACACTCGCAGTTTGAACGAGTGCCGCTTTCCCCGGAACGGCAGAAAGCTATTATCGAGCGTCAGATCGACGACATTACGCTGGCCCTAGCCGATGCCCGGAGTGAGGACAGCCGCAGTTTTACGGTCAAGCAGATGGAGAAAACAAAGAAAACGCTGGAAGCAAAGCTGCAAAAGCTGAACGACCAGACGAGAAAGGATGATGTGGTTACATTTGAGGAACTGGGTGTTGACCGTCTGTTTGTGGACGAGTCACATTTCTATAAAAATATGTTCCTCTACACAAAAATGCGAAATATCGCAGGTATCGCCCAGACCGATGCACAGAAGTCCAGCGATATGTTTGCAAAGTGTCAGTACCTGGACGAACTGACAGGTGGCAAGGGCGTGACCTTTGCAACCGGAACCCCGGTCAGCAACTCGATGGTGGAACTGTACACCATTATGCGGTATCTCCAGTATGACACGCTGCAGAAAATGGGACTGAGCCACTTCGATGATTGGGCGGCATCCTTTGGTGAAACCGTCACGGCAATCGAGCTTTCCCCGGAGGGAACGGGCTATCGCGCGAAAACACGCTTTGCCCGGTTCTTTAATCTGCCGGAACTGATTTCCTTGTTCAAGGAATCGGCAGACGTGCAGACGGCGGATATGCTGAATCTGCCTGTGCCGAAAGCGGAGTACATCAACGAAGTGCTGAAACCGAGCGAGACACAGGAAGAAATGGTGAGTTCCTTTGCAGACCGTGCCGAGGCTGTACGCAACGGTAATGTGAATCCCAGATTCGATAATATGCTCAAGATCACCAACGATGGCCGAAAACTGGCACTCGACCAGAGGCTTATGAACGAGATGTTGCCGGACGAGCCGGAGAGCAAGGTCAATCGCTGTGTGGACAATGGCTGTGTCAACAATAATCCGAAGAAACCGCGTATCATCGGAAATCGGATTTCGGTCCTTGACCGCCTGCACATTAAACTGGAAGAGCGAAAACAGAAAAGTCAGCCCCAACAGCTACAGCAGCAGGAGAGAAGCCGGAAAAGTTAAAAATCCGATACAGTGCAGAGTGGTGGTTCCCAAAAAGGAGCTGCCACTCTTGTTTTTGTAACTGAAATGGAAACAAAATATTACGAGGATTAAAAATAGTTTCCAAATAATTGATATTCTTGGCGAGAGAGCGTATAATATAAGTACAAGAATAGGAGGCGATTATATGCTGGATGTAAATATGATAATTGCAAACAACATTCAGGCTGAACTGAAAAAAGAAAACAAAAAGCAAGTTGATCTGGCAGAAGGAATTGGAGTCTCCAAGCAGACAATGAGCAAAATCATGAATGGTGCAAGAGCAATCAATGCGATTGAACTTCATAAAATTTCTGAATATCTCCATGTGTCGATGGATTCTCTGATGAAGATGCCAGAAAAGCCGATGGACACAAATGTGATCCATGCGTTTATGGGGCGTGTTAAAACTGAGGAAGCAAGAAAGGGAATCCAGCTTGCGGATGAACTGTCCGATATGATTCTGTTCCATACTAGGGTGTGCGAGAATGGCAAAAAGATGGAGCAGCCCTGGGAGGATAAGTGATGAACAATGTTCTGGAAGATAGCCTCTTTGTAAGCCAAAACAGGAAATTTGATGAAATCCAATCCATCGTCAGGCAGTTTTCAGCAGAGTATGTCGGCAATTCCATTATCAAGGACAATATCTTTGCTGTCATACAGAACTATGCAAGAAAGAAAGAGATCGCGCTGGAAATGCTTCGTTATCCGATCCATGACGATGAATTATGGGCATTGACCTTTTTGAAACAGGATACGATTTTTGTATGCGTAAATACAGCACTTCCGCTTTGTAAGCAGTTTTTTGCTGCGGCGCATGAACTGTATCATATCTTTTGCTATGTGGAAAATGCAGACCAGAGCTATATAAAAAATGGTTCTATGCTGGATTCGGCAACTGGTGATGAAACAGGAAGAACGCAGGAGGACTTGGAAGCAAACGCCTTTGCAGGACTCCTTCTGATGCCGGATCAACTGCTCCACGAGCAGATTCTGCTGTACGGACTTGATAAAGATTTGGTTACGGTAGATTCTGTCCTGATGCTTATGGATATGTTTGCTATGCCCTATAAGGCAGTTGTACTGCGTTTGTTTGAAAGCGGAAACATATCGCATCAGCAGGCTGAAAAGCTGTTGGAGGTAGGCTCTGCGGACGTAATGGAAAGAGTATCGCTGACAGGTAAGGCAAAACGCTGGCAGCTCGATGGTAAAGGTACAGAATCTTTTGGCACACTCCTTGAGAAAGTTGAGTACAACAGACAGCATGAGTATCTGACAGAATCCAGAGAAAAAGAAGATGTGGCCTACCTTACTCAACTGAAAAAAGAGTACGGCTTGGATTGAGGGGGGTCAGATCGAAGTGAAAAGATACGCACTGCTGGATACTGACTTCATTTCCAAAACGCACTCTGTTCAAGATGATGGCGGCAATCATTTGATTGATCGGGTCATGGAATTGCCGGGGTATGAGTTCTTTTGTCATGCGCAAATTGTAACGGAACTCAATCGGTATAATGCTGATGCGCCAATCTGGTTGAGCGAGAAGATTGGAGCGCAAAAGATAAAAAGCTACACGGATCAGGAAATCCTTGAAAGCCTGTCACTTGTGCGAGGGCCGCTGGCGTGTGCGACTTATACGCAGATGTTAAAATTGGCCTGCGATGCCTTTTCTAGGGATTACTTTTCGGAACATTATCGGGCATTGGAAGATGCTGATTACGCGACAATATCAAATGAGGATTATTTGAAAGAACTCCAGTTGCTTGATATTGAAGTGGGAAAGAAAAATAATCTTGGGGAAATCAAGTCGTTTGTGCTATTACAGGTTTTGTCGGTGATGCTTGGTGAGCAGATCTATGTGTTCTGCTCCGATGATAAAAATGCTCGGAATGGAGCTACAAATTTTGAAGATGTTCGGTGCATCAGTCTGGTATCGGTATTCTCCCGATTGAAAGAAGAATCAAACTGGACACTTGCCGATGCAGAGCCGTACATTGAATCACTCATTGCATTTTATCAGGATCATCACCAAACCACTTTCCGCGTAATGGAAGCGTCTGAGGTCAGAAGATTGCAACGGATACCATGCAGGCAGGTGTTGCAGGAAATCTTTGATGGGAAATTTATTGAACTAAAAAATGGTATGCTGCGGTATAAGCAGTAAATGAAAACGAATAGCCAGCGTATTGTGTGGAATGTACCACATAATACGCTGGCTATTTTTGCTTTTAGGTGTCTTTGAAAGTGGGTTAGAGAGATTGCTCATATTTCCGAGTGCGCTGCTGTTCGTGCTGTTGCCGCCGTTGGCAG
>ERZ1673695.2971-NODE-2971-length-11260-cov-4.271486_pt1 | contig 11260 bp, 8 predicted proteins | sample MGYA00580225_ERZ1673695 | MGnify/ENA primary metagenome ERZ1673695 (study PRJEB41218, sample SAMN15661739) | gut metagenome | host: Homo sapiens | place: Canada: London | collected 2015-08-20/2019-03-30 | study: EMG produced TPA metagenomics assembly of...
CAAGGAGATGCTGCAGGATATCGCCATCCTGACCGGCGGCCAGGTCATCAGCGAAGAGGTCGGCCTCGAGTTGAAGGAGACCCAGCTGAACCAGCTCGGCCGTGCGCGCCAGGTCAAGATCCAGAAGGAGAACACGATCATCGTCGACGGCATGGGCGACAAGAAGGCCATCAAGGACCGCATCGCGCAGATCCGCGCCCAGATCGAGACGACCACCAGCGATTACGACAAGGAGAAGCTCCAGGAGCGCCTGGCGAAGCTCTCCGGCGGCGTCGCGGTCATCCGCGTCGGCGCTGCCACCGAGATCGAGATGAAGGAAAAGAAGCTGCGCATCGAGGACGCCCTGTCCGCGACCAAGGCGGCTGTTGAGGAAGGCATCGTCGCCGGCGGCGGCGTGGCGCTGCTCAACACCATCCCGGCGGTCGAAAAGCTCATCCCGGGCCTCGACGGCGACGAGAAGACCGGCGCCCGCATCGTCCGCCGCGCGCTGGAGGAGCCCATCCGCCAGATCGCCGAGAACGCCGGCATGGAGGGCTCGGTCATCATCGACAAGCTCCGCCGCACCCGCAAGGTCGGCTACGGCTTCGACTTCGCCAAGGAGACCTACGGCGACATGATCGAGCTGGGCATCGTCGACCCGACCAAGGTCACCCGCAGCGCGATCCAGAACGCCGCTTCCGTGGCGGCGATGGTCCTCACCACCGAGAGCCTCGTCTCGGACGAGAAGGAAGAGAACCCGGTCCCCGCGGCTCCCGCGGGCGGCATGGGCGGCATGTATTAATCCCGCGAAACCCCGCACCCCAAAGGCCCCGGCGCATCGCGCCGGGGCCTTTTTTGTGTGCCTGTGGGACGGGCCGCTGTGAAAAATTTCAAAAAATGCCTTGACAGATTGTGCAATTCGATTATAATGAAAACAACCAAACCAGACACGCGGAGGAAGCCATGAACAAGCTCACCCTCAAACAGAATCGATTTTTCGGCTTTTTTAGCTGGGGCTTTTACTTTAGCACCGGCTTTTTTGGCTATGGAAAAAGATTGTGTTTGCTGAGCAGATAGTTCCTCGCGTCTGATCGCAGGTAATATATCCAGAGGACTCATTGTCGCAATGGGTCCTCTTTTTGTATGCGATGATGACGGACCCTTGCGTAAAATCAAATTTATTGGAGGCAACCGCAATGATCGTCATTATGAGACCCCGAACCCCGCAGCAGGAAATCGACAAGCTCACCGACGCGCTCACCAGCCGGGGCGTGGAGGTCAACCCGGTCATCGGCAAGGACCTGATCATCCTCGGCCTTGTGGGCGACACGAGCAAGATCGACCCGACCTGGATCGAGGCAAACCGCAACGTCGAGCGCGTCATGCACGTCGCCGAGCCGTTCAAAAAGGCCAACCGCATGTTCCATCCCGACCCGACCGTCGTGAAGGCGGGGGGCCGCGAGATCGGCGGCAAAAAGATCACGATGATGGCGGGGCCCTGCTCGGTCGAGAGCGAGGAGCAGATCTGCGGCATCGCGGAGCAGGTTAAGGAGATGGGCGCGGATTTCCTGCGCGGCGGCGCGTTCAAGCCCCGCACCTCCCCCTATGCGTTCCAGGGGCTCAAGTACGACGGCCTGAGGCTGCTCAAGGAGGCTCGCGCCAAGACGGGACTCCCGATCGTGACCGAGATCATGTCCCCCTACGACATCGAGCTCTTCGCGGAGGACGTGGACGTCATCCAGGTGGGCGCGCGCAACATGCAGAACTTCGAGCTGCTCAAGGAGCTCGGCCACACCCACAAGCCCATCCTCCTCAAGCGCGGCCTTTCCGCCACGATCGAGGAATGGCTGATGAGCGCCGAATACATCATGGCGGGCGGCAACGAGAACGTCATCCTCTGCGAGCGGGGCATCCGCACCTTCGAGACCTACACCCGCAACACCCTCGACCTCTCGGCGATCCCGGCGGTCAAAAAGCTCAGCCACCTGCCCGTCGTCGTCGACCCCAGCCACGCGAGCGGCAAGTGGTGGATGGTCGACCCGCTCGCCAAGGCGGCCGTCGCCGTCGGCACCGACGGGCTGATCATCGAGGTGCACAACGACCCCTCCAACGCCCTCTGCGACGGCCAGCAGTCGATCCGCCCGAGCGTCTACGGCGAGCTCGTCAAGGAGCTGCGCGCCATCGCCCGCGCCGTCGGCAGGGAGCTGTAGGGATGCGGGGGAACGGACGGTTGTAAAAAGCGGCCTTTTGAAAAAGGCCCGGCGAAAACTTTGGTTCAGGCGGGCCGCTGCCCCAGCCCAACCCGCCGCCCGTGCGGCAAGGCCCCGTTCGCACGCCGCGAGCGCCAGGCGGTTCGCCGCGGCATATCTAATCAAAAGTTCTTTGGCGGGCTTTCTTTCAAGAAAGCCGCAGGGAGGTACTTATGGAGGATTTGGCAGGCTACCGGAGGGAGATCGACGAGATCGATTCCCAGCTGATCCCGCTCTTTGAGCGGCGGATGGACGTGGTGCGCGAGGTCGCGCGGTTTAAAAAGGCGCGGAACATGCAGGTCCTGCAGCGGGACCGGGAGCGCGTGGTGCTCGATAAGGCGGTCGCGCGGCTGCGGGACCCGGGCTATGCGGCCGAGGCGGAACGGTTTATGAACGCGGTGATGGCGATCAGCCGGGCGGCCCAGCGGCGGGACATCGGCGGCGCGCTGCCGCGTGAGGCGTCCCCGCTGACCGGGAAGGTAGGGTACTACGGCGCGCCGGGCTCCTTCTCCGAGCAGGCGCTCGCCGACTACTTCGGCGAGGACCGGGAGCGGACCGCCTGCGCCGAGTTCGAGGACGTCTTCACCGCGCTGCGGGACGGGGAGATCGACTACGGCGTGCTGCCGATCGAGAACTCCTCCACCGGCGCGATCACGCGGGTATACGACCTGCTGGGAAGCTACGGTTTCTTCATCGTCGGAGAGCGCCGCCTGCGCATCCACCAGAACCTCGTGGGCGTGGCGGGCGCGACGCTCGACACGGTGCGCGCCGTCTATTCCCACGAGCAGGGCCTCGAGCAGAGCAGCCGCTTTCTGGCGGAGCACCCCGGCTGGGAACAGGCCGTGTTCCACAGCACCGCCGAAAGCGCCCGCCTGGTGGCCGCTTCGGGCGACCCCGCCAAGGCGGCGATCGCGAGCGAACGCGCGGCCGCCCTCTACGGGCTTGAAATCATCGCCCCGGCGATCGAGAACAGCCGCCACAACGCGACCCGCTTCATCGTCATCGGGCGCGCGCTCGCGCCCTCCGGGGCGGACAAGGTGAGCCTCGCCTTCTCGCTCGACAACGAATCGGGCACCCTCTACAACACCCTCCGGCACTTTGCCGACCGGCGGATCAACCTTGTGAAGATCGAGTCCCGCCCCATCCCCGAGGAGCTGTGGAGCTACCGCTTCTACCTCGATTTCGAGGGGGACGTCGACAGCGACGACGTGCGCGGCGTGCTCGCGGAGATCTCCGCCGGGGCCAAGGACTTCCGGCTGCTCGGCGCCTACCGGAGCGACCGGGACTGAACAGAATGAAAAACAGGCGGACGCAGTCGCGTCCGCCTGTTTTTTTGCGTTTTGCAGCGCGCTACGCCAGCGCGATGGGGATGAAATCGGGGAGGGCGGAGACGCGGTAGTCGCAGCCGACCGTGTCGACGGCGTCCTCCGGCGCGAGCCAGCAGGTGGCGATGCCGGCGTTTCTGCCGCCCGCCATGTCGGAGGTGAGCGAGTCGCCTAGCAGGATGACGCGGGAGGGGTCGGGGTTCCCGGCTGCCGCGAGCACCGCGTCGAAATATTCCTTGCGCGGCTTTTGGAAGCCGATCTCCTCCGAGATGAACATGTCCGAGATGAGCGGGCGCAGGGGGGACTTTTCGAGCCGCCGCTTCTGGGTCGCGACAAGGCCGTTGGTGGCGATGTAGAGGGGGCGCTTTCCAAAAAGCGCCCGGCAGAGTTCGAGCGCGCCCTCGCGCAGATAGGCTCCCTCGCCGAGCGCGGCGGTGTAGGCGGCGTTGAAGGCGGCGGGGTCGAAGGACGCGCCGAGCGCGGCGGCGAGCCGCTCGAACCGCCCGACCCGCAGGGCCTCCTGCGTGGTGCCGCCCTGCTCGTAGAGCCTCCAGAGCGCGTCGTTGATCGCGTGGTAGCGGGCGTGGACTTCTTCGTTGAAGGGGACGCCGAAGGCGGCGCAGGTGCCCGCGAGGGCCTCGCGGGCGGCCCGCCGGTAGTCGAAGAGAGTCTCATCCGCGTCGAGCAGAATGACGTCGTATTTCATGGGAGGGTCCTCCTTTTTTGATACGTCCGAGGTAGTCGCGGGTGGCGGCGAACACCTCCGGGGAGAGCAGCAGCACCGCGATCAGGTTGGGCAGGGCCATGAGGCCGTTGAAGGTGTCGGAGACGCTCCAGACGAGCTGGAGGCTGCCCACGCAGCCGACGACGGTCATGCCGATGAAGCAGAGGCGGTAGCCGATGCGGGCGCGTGCGCCGAAGAGGTAGTCGACGGCGCGTTCGCCGTAGTAGGACCAGCCGAGGATGGTGGCGAAGGCGAAGCAGCAGACGGCCAGCGTGATGAACACCCCGCCGAACCGGCCGAAGCCGCTGGAAAAGGCGGCGATGGCGAGCTCCGCGCCGTCCCCGCCGAGCAGGTGCGCGCCCGAGGTGAGGATGGCCAGCGCGGTGATCGTGCACATGACGATCGTGTCGAAAAAGACCTCGAAGATCCCCCACATCCCCTGGCGGACGGGTTCCTTCACGTTGGAGGCGGAATTGACGATGACCGAGCTGCCGAGCCCGGCCTCGTTGGTGAAGACCCCGCGCGCCACGCCGTAGCGGACGGCGTCCGAGAGGATGAATCCCACCGCGCCGCCCCCCGCGGCCCGCAGGGTGAACGCGTCGGATAGGATGGCGGAGAAGGCGGCGGGGATGCCGCGCCAGTTGAGGCAGATGATGAGAACGCCGCCGAGGGTGTAGGTGACCGCCATGAAGGGCACGAGGCGCTCCGTGACCGAGGCGAGCCGCTTGATGCCGCCGAGGATGACCACCCCGGCGAGGGTGGCGACGGCGATGCCGACGGCGAGCGGGGAGAGGCCGAAGGAGGAGGCGAGCGCCCCCGAAATGGAGTTGGCCTGGGTCATGTTGCCGATGCCGAAGGAGGCGGCCGCGCAGAAGACGGCGAAGAGGACCGCGAGCCAGCGGCAGCCGAGCCCCCGCTTGATGTAGACCATCGGCCCGCCGACCCATTTGCCCTGGGCGTCGCGGTAGCGGTAGCGGTTGCCGAGGACGTTTTCGGCGTATTTGGTCATCATGCCGACGAGCGCGGAGATCCACATCCAGAAGATGGCCCCCGGCCCGCCCGCTGTGATCGCGGTGGCCACGCCGACGATGTTGCCGGTGCCGATGGTGCCCGCCAGCGCGGTGGCGAGCGCCTGGAACTGGGAGATCGCGCCGGGATCGCGCCGGTCGCGCACATCGGGGCTGCGGAAGATGGCGAAAAGGGTGCCGCGCAGCCACAGCCCGAACCGCCGGAATTGGAAAAAACCGGTGCCGACCGTGAAATAGAGGCCCGCGAGCAGCAGGAAGCCGATCATGACGGGCCCCCACACGAAGCCGCCGACCAGTTGGTTGAGCGTTGCGATCCCTTCCGCAAGTTTTTCCATGCCATCCTCCCAGCGTGTTCCCGGGAAGTCCCGGAAACATCATAGCATTTTGCGCGCGGGCGCGTCAACGGCGCGCCCGGGCAAAAAAATTTGATTTTTTGCAAATAATCCCATATAATAGAACCATTGCACAACCGCGCCCGCGTCCGGCGGGCGCGGGACGTACCATTCCAACATATGATCGAGGAGGACGAAACATGTTAGTATCGGCGAAGGACATGCTTACCAGGGCCCATGAGGGACATTACGCGGTCGGGCAGTTCAACATCAATAACCTTGAGTGGACCAAGATGGCCCTGCTCGCGGCGCAGGAATGCAATTCCCCCATCATTCTCGGCGTCTCCGAGGGCGCGGGCAAATATATGTGCGGCTTCGAGACGGTCGCGGCGATGACCAAAGCGATGGTCGAAAGCCTCGGCATCACCGTGCCGGTGGCGCTGCACCTCGACCACGGCAGCTATGAGGGCGCCAAAAAGGCGATCGCGGCGGGCTTCTCGTCGGTCATGTTCGACGGCTCCCACTATCCGATCGAGGAGAACATCGAAAAGAGCAAGGAGATCATCGCGCTGGCCGCTTCCAAGGGCATTTCGGTCGAGTGCGAGGTCGGCGCGATCGGCGGCGAGGAGGACGGCGTCGTGGGCGGCGGCGAGGTCGCGGACCCCGCCGAGTGCAAGCGCATCGCCGACCTCGGCGTGACGATGCTGGCAGCGGGCATCGGCAACATCCACGGCCAGTATCCTGAAAACTGGAAGGGCCTCAACTTCGAGGTGCTCAGCGAAATCCAGAAGCTGAACCCGTCGATGCCGCTCGTCCTTCACGGCGGCACGGGCATCCCGGCCGACATGATCAAAAAGGCGATCTCGCTGGGCGTCAGCAAGATCAACGTCAACACCGAGTGCCAGCTCTCCTTCGCCGCCGCGACCCGCGGGTATATCGAAGAGGGCAAGGACCGGCAGGGCAAGGGCTTCGACCCCCGCAAGCTGCTCGCGCCCGGCTGCGACGCGATCAAGGCGACCGTCAAGGAGAAGATGGAGCTCTTCGGCTCGGTCGGCAAGGCGTAAAGCATAAAGAAAAAACATCCGCCGGCTAAACCGGCGGATGTTTTAGTTCTCACGCCTCCCCGGGACCCATACGTTTACGCCATTATTTTGTGCAGTCTTGCGCTATCTTTTCCCGCGTGAATCTGATATATTGACAGTAAAGACACAACGCCGATCAGTTGGGAGGGGTTCTGATGTTCAAAAAGTTTTTCTCCGTTTTGCTGGCGCTCTTCCTGCTTCTGCCCGGGCAGGCCGTGTCGGCGCAGGAAGCCGATTCCCTCTTTAACCGCGCACTGCGGAAGGAGCCCTATTCTGTGCTCGACGGCCGGCTGACCATCCGGATGCCGGCCGGAACCGAGGACGCGGCGATGCAGCCCGATATCATGGGACCCATGTCCTCCTCTGCGCGCGAGACCCGGCTGATGTCGGAAAATATCGGCGGCGCGGAGTTGGTTGTGTATGCGCAGGAGATGTTCTGCTATTCCACCGGCGATTTTGTAAAGGATCTGGAAATCATCTTTTCATCCAACTGGGAGGACGCGGAGTTCGGTTATGAGCTGGCCTGCTCGGAGCCCGGTTTTTCGGCGGCAAAGCTCAAAATCCCCGCGACAGACCCACAGGGTGAAGCGATCCTCGTCAGTGCCGTGGTGGTGCGGACCGCCGACAACGGACTCATTATGCTCTCTTTTCTGGTCACGCCCGAGGCCTACCGCTCCCCCGATCAATGCCGTGCGCTCTGCGACCGGGTGATTGCCACGCTGAAGCCGGGGGAACGGATGCTGAACACCGACGCCCGCAGGGAGACGCTGGATGCCGCGGGATACCAGATCAGCCTCGACAAGGATTATGTGGTGATCGAGCAGTTCGGCGTAGATTTTTTGGTCTACTACATCGATAAAGTGACCCCGCTGGGCACATCGGCCCCGTCGATGGGCATCTATCTGGGCTTCCACCCTTCGACGGACGGGAAGCCCTACGGTACGCAGAGCAAGGGCGCCATCCTCGGAAAGTCGGTCGTCTGGTCCGCCTCCGGCAATCGCGTGGAGACGCTCACGACGCTGAAGGGCGGCAACATGATGCACATCTTTATCACTGCCGACGATCAGGCCGACCGCGCCGCCCTCAAGAAGATGGCGCAGTCCCTCCAGGTAAAAACGAAGTGATATGCACGGTGGTAAAAAGGCCCGGATTTCGCATGAAATCCGGGCCTTGCTTATTGCTTTCAGAGAGCCCCGGCGGTAATGATATAGTTGCCGAGCGTCCGGACCTTTGCCGAGAACGCCCCGCGCCCGTCGGAATCGGCGGTGTACTTGAAGCGGCTGGTCACGTCCTTGAGGTCGCCGGCTTCGGTCGCCTCATAGATGTGGATCTGCCTGTGGGGGACCGTCTCCTCGCCGTCGAAGGTGAGGTAGGGGTTCGTGAGGGTGAGCGTGCCGCCCTTCGCGTCGGGGTTGCCGCGGAAGAAGCGGGTGTACATCTCCCCGAGAGGGGCCGTGTGGTTGCGGCCGGTGTCGGCGCGACGGGTCGAAAGCTTGGGCGCGTAGAAGATGTCCGAGCCGGAGAGCTCGGCGACGATGATGTCCTCGTCCTCCCAGGTGTAGTCGCTGTCCCCCTCCTGGGTCGGGGTGAGGACGATGTCCTCCGCGCCGATCGGGTGCTCGACGTCCTTGAAATAGAAGAGGTCGCCGTACCAGTCGGGGCTGGTTTTCAGGTAGGAGGAGGGGAAGAGGGTGTCCTCGGTGATGCGCAGCGTGTAGTCGATGACGATCTTCGCGCCGCTTTTGACCGCCAGCTCGGAGGCCGTACCGGTGTTCGCGCCGAGCGGGGAGACGGGCAGGGCGGTGTCCTTGACGGCGGTATAGGTCACCGTGAAGCCGATGCCGGTGTTGTCGTACATCCCGTCCTTCGAGAGGGTCACGACAAAGCAGGCGCCCGCCCCGACAATCGGCTCGTCCGACTGGCGGACCGACCGCGCGTTCATCGCGTTGGCGGTCGTCTTGACCGAGCAGCGGAAGGCGGAGGAGTCGTAGAAGACGGAGGAATCGGTGACCCGCCACAGCTTGCCCGAGTCGTCGTAGACCCGCTCGTCCGCGGCGACGGTCAGCGTGTTGCCGTAGACCGAATTGCCGTTTGCGAGGTAGCGGTGGGGGTCGTATTCATAGACCCTGGCGACAGCGGTCGTCTTGGAGTCGCCCGCGAGGGAGGGGGCTTTTTCCGCGGCGAAGGCGGGGGCCGCGAGGGAGAGCGCGCAGGCCAGCGCGAGCGCGGCGGCGAGAACGGAACGCTTCATATGAAATCCCTTCTTACAGATGAAAATTTTGGTGTAATCCTATGATATCCCCAAATCCGGCCCCCGTCAACCGCCGGGGGGCAAAGTTCAGAAACCGTTCAAATTCGCCGGGAATTGGGAAAAAACCAGGCACAATTCACAGGAAAAATGTTTACAATTTGTACTTGATTTCCCCTGCGGTTTGGGGTACTATAGAGTTAGCGCTCAAGGCAATAGAGTGCTAAAACACCGTATCAAACAGCTTTCACATAAAGGAGGAGGGTGTCTATGAACGCTCAGAAATTCACCCAGAAGTCGCTCGAGGCGCTGCAAAGCGCGCAGGACCTCGCGACCGAATACCAGAACATGCAGATCGAACAGCAGCATCTGCTCTACGCACTGATCGCGCAGGAGGACGGCCTCATCGGCCAGATGCTCAAAAAGATGGAGATCGACCCCGCCGCGCTGCTCTCCGACGTGCGCGCCGAGGTCGAGCGGTTGCCGCGCGTCTCCGGGCCCGGCCGCGAGCAGGGCAAAATCTACGTCTCGCAGGAGGTCGACCGCGCGCTGGTCCAGGCGGAAAAGCTCGCCGACCGGATGAAGGACGAATACGTCTCGGTCGAGCACGTCATGCTCGCGCTGCTCGAAAACCCGAACGGCGCGCTGGGGCAGCTCCTTTCACGCTTCCGCCTGACGAAGGACGGCTTCCTCTCGGCGCTGGTGAGCGTGCGCGGCAACACCCGCGTCACCTCCGACACCCCGGAGGACACCTATGACGCGCTGAAAAAGTACGGCACCGACCTCGTCGAGCAGGCGCGCAGCCAGAAGCTCGACCCGGTCATCGGCCGCGACAACGAGATCCGCAACGTCATCCGCATCCTCTCGCGCAAGACGAAGAACAACCCCGTCCTCATCGGCGAGCCGGGCGTCGGCAAGACGGCCATCGCCGAGGGGCTCGCGCTGCGCATCGTGCGCGGGGACGTGCCCGAAAACCTCAAGGACCGCACGATCTTTTCGCTCGACATGGGCGCGCTGATCGCGGGCGCGAAATTCCGCGGCGAATTTGAGGAGCGCCTCAAGGCGGTATTGCAGGAGATCAAGAAGAGCGAGGGCAGGATCATCCTCTTCATCGACGAGCTGCACACCATCGTGGGCGCGGGCAAGACGGAGGGCTCGATGGACGCGGGCAACCTCTTAAAGCCGATGCTCGCGCGCGGCGAACTGCACTGCATCGGCGCGACCACCCTCAACGAGTACCGCCAGTACATCGAAAAGGACGCCGCGCTCGAACGCCGGTTCCAGCCGGTGCTGGTGAACGAGCCGACCGTCGAGGACACGATCTCGATCCTGCGCGGGCTCAAGGAGCGCTATGAGGTGTTCCACGGCGTCAAAATCCAGGACCAGGCGCTCATCGCGGCGGCGGTCCTCTCCAACCGATACATCACCGACCGCTTCCTGCCCGACAAGGCGATCGACCTTGTGGACGAGGCGTGCGCGATGATCCGCACCGAGATGGACTCGATGCCGTCCGAGCTCGACGACCTCTCCCGCAAGATCATGCAGCATGAGATCGAGGAGGCGGCGCTCAAAAAGGAGACCGACCAGATTTCCAGGGAGCATTTGCAGGAGATCCAGCGGGAACTCGCGGAAATGCGCGAGCGGTTCAAGGCGATGAAGGCCCGCTGGGAGAACGAAAAGAATGCGATCACCAAGGTGCAGAGGCTGCGCGAGGAGCTCGAGCAGGTGAACGCGGACATCGAGAAGGCCGAACGGGAATACGACCTCAACCGCGCCGCCGAGCTCAAATACGGCAAGCTCCCCGCCCTCCAGAAGGAACTGGAGGAGGAGGAAAAGCTCGCGGGCGCGGCGGAGAAGGACTCCACCCTCCTGCGCGACCGCGTCACCGAGGAGGAGATCGCGCGGATCGTCGGCCGCTGGACGGGCATCCCCGTGGCGCGGCTGATGGAGGGGGAGCGGCAGAAGCTGCTCCATATGGAGAGCATCCTGCATGAGCGGGTCATCGGCCAGGACGAGGCGGTCACCACCGTCAGCGAGGCGATTTTACGCTCCCGCGCGGGCATCCAGGACCAGGGCCGCCCGATCGGCTCCTTCCTCTTCCTCGGCCCGACGGGCGTCGGCAAGACCGAGCTCGCCAAGGCGCTTGCGCAGGCGCTCTTCGACGATGAGCGCAACATCGTGCGCATCGATATGAGCGAATACATGGAGAAATTCTCGGTCAGCCGCCTGATCGGCGCGCCTCCGGGATACGTGGGCTACGAGGAGGGCGGCCAGCTCACCGAGGCGGTGCGCC
>ERZ1673695.2972-NODE-2972-length-11250-cov-4.728093_pt1 | contig 11250 bp, 17 predicted proteins | sample MGYA00580225_ERZ1673695 | MGnify/ENA primary metagenome ERZ1673695 (study PRJEB41218, sample SAMN15661739) | gut metagenome | host: Homo sapiens | place: Canada: London | collected 2015-08-20/2019-03-30 | study: EMG produced TPA metagenomics assembly of...
CAGGCTTGCCCCTGCACGCGCCCGGCCGTGGGCACGCCCACGCGCTCTCACGCGCCGGGGCGCGGACGTAGCCAGCGGCATCCAAACGGGCTCAAATTCTCGCCATTTTCCTTCGTTCTTCCGCCTGTTCCCGGGCGGTCTTCTGGTCGTGATGATGCTTGCACAAGCTCTGGTGGTTGGCCGTGTCGACGAACAACGCCCAGTCCCCACGGTGGGGCTTGACGTGATCCACCACCGTGGCCCGCACCCGCTCCCCGTGCTTGGCGCACTCCCGGCAGAACGGCTCCCGCAGGAGCTGTGCGGGCCGCAGATCGTCGGTCCAGATGTCCAGGCCGTACCATGCGTGGTGCTCCGCCGAGGCCCGCCGGGCCGCCGGCTTGGGTTTGTGTTTGGGACAGTATCCCTCCCGGGTCAGCTCCGGGCACCCCGGGTGCCTACATGGTCGGAGCGACTTCAGCGCCACAGGCTATCACCTCCGGGCAAAACAAACAGCGCCCAAGCCACGACACCCGGTATTCGGGTCATCATAGGCTCAGGCGCTGGTCTCATCGGACGCTGGCTCAGGCGCTTCGATATTCACGATGCTTTCTTGTCCGCACCTGCGGCAGTAGACCGGCAGGGCATAGGCGGTGGTATCCTCCCTCAGCTTCAGAACCTTGCCCTTTCCGCATACAGGACACATCAACCATCCATTCCTTATGACAATCTTACCAGACTCGAGGTGCTGTTGCAATACCTCCAAAGCAGATTTTCCCTCCTCTTTTGAGTTGTTACAGGTGGTTTCCAGACCGAACAAGACGCGCGGGCTATTCCTTTTTCCGTCTGCGCGGTGGCCTGACTCCTCTCTTCCCCTCCTTTCTCTCCGGCAACAGGTACTTTAAATACAGATATTCTCCGAACTCACTCTTCTCCTCCCGGCGATCCAGGGTAATCGCGCCGGGTGGTGCCGTAATGGTAACGCTGTCTGAGACCCGCATGCTCTCCACCCTGGGCTTCGTCAGGCCGACCGAAGGTGTCCAGCTCCGCGCGCCCGGCTCGGCCCTTCCCACCTCCCGCGGCTCCTTGGTGAGATATTTCGCCAGTGCCTCATAGCCCTCCCAGATATCCAGCCGTTCCATGTCCACCTGGCCGTAGGGCCAAAGGGATTGGAGCACGTCCAGATCCCCGCCTGTGCCGTTGAGGACAAGATGGTGGTGCAGCCGCCCACCCTCCGCGCTCAGCTGCTCTGTCACGTAAATGTACTTAGTAATAAGTCCACGCACCTTACGGTGCTTGCGCAGCAGGGCCAGGAATTTGCGTACCCGCTTGATTGCAGCTTCCCGGTTTACCGGAAGGTAGTCGTCACCATAGGTAAGTACGATGTGTAGGTCATGCCAGTCAAAGTTTGCAGCAAGCACCATCTCCAGTTTCTGCCATGACCGGCGCAGGTTGATTTTTTCCTGGGCTACACTGGACATCTGGCTCTTGGCCGCCCTTTCCCGCGGCGTGTCCTGGATAGAGGCGCTGGTATAGCAGACGCTTGCCACCAGCCGCCCGCCGGTAATTGTCTTAATCCGCTTCATCCGGTTCCTCCGACTCCAGGGCGGTCAATACCTTACCGATCTGCCTCCATATCTCCAGCGGAAGCTTGCTCCCAGCATATGCCTCCCGTACATCGTGCTCCGTCAGGCCGCCGGCTTCTGCCACCCGGCGGAAGCAGCCCAATCCGTGCGCTCCACGGTATTGGACCAAACGCTCATGCACCTGACGTTTCAGGCGGCTTCCTGGCCCGCCTCCCAGCCCACCATTAGGCTGTGTCTGCACAAGGCCGCCGGATGGATGAACCGCAGCCACCTCTACCCCGCCGATCTCTGGAATCTGCGCCAAATTCCATTTCATTCCACATGTTAGCACAAGCACTCCGATTTTCAGGCTCTCCAACACATAGTGGCGCATCGCCTCCAAATCACTTGCCTGTTCGCTTGGGACGGTTACAATCAAAATTTCCACAGGACCACCTCCATGCAAATGCGGAAAGGCGGGGCCAGAGCCCCGCCATCCCTTTTCTGTTTTCGTGCTACTCGTCACATCGGTCATCTATTTTGCGCGCTCCGTGGCTGGCGAGTGCCCCTTGGATGCCGCCCAGGCTCTTGTACACGTCAACCGTGCTGGTGTAATTCTTGATTGCCATTGCTCATACCGCCTCTCTCAGGATGGATTCGCTTCCCACTCATGCCACAACTGTCTCCCTATCTGCACCGATGACCGGCCGGCCCGCCTTATCCCTGGGCGCCCCGGCCCTGACCCAGCTCAGCCAAAGATCCTCGAAGGCCTGCACCTCCGGGGTGCGGGGGCAGTTCCGCAGCCCCCGGTTCTGCCGCACCGTCAGCTCCTTCTCATCCAGTTCAAGCGTATAGTAGGAGCTCCTGGGACTGGATTTTTTCCGGATGAAGAAAATGGCCGTCTGCCCGTCGGCGTGGCGCCTGCCATAGGTGCTGACGCAGTGGCGGAGGGCGTTGCCCTCGTCGGTGAGCTCCTTCTGGCTGGCCGCCGGCCGGATCAGCAGGCCGCCCGAGGCAAAGGCGTACTTGCGCAGCGCCATCCGCCGCACTCGGAATTTACCCGCCACCCCCTTTTGCTCCAGGAGCGCCGTCCCGGCCGCGGCCTCGTCGTGGGCGGCAATCAGGTTATGTGGGAAGCGCACCCGCTCATTGCTCAGATCCCAGCCCAGCCGCCCCGCCATATCCCAATAGTCGATGAGGATCTGCACATCCGGCATCTCGCCATCCGCAGGCGGGTCCTCATCCTCCGGCTCCGGGGCATAGTCGTCCTCCCACTGCCCGCACTGTCGGAGCAGGTACCGGATGCTCCTGGCCACTGGCCCCAGGCCTACCAGCTGCCCGACGTGCTCATCCCCCAGGAAAAAGGCGTTGACGATATCCTGCTCGGTCAGCACTTCGCCCGCCGCCTTGCTGTGCCGGTAGAGATCCCAGAACAGTACATCCCAATCCTGCCCCCGGGCCATGCGCAGCTCCTCCCGGTTGAGCCGGAACATCCTGGCAGGCCGGTTCTGGGTCCAATCCAGCTCGGGTAGCTCCAGTTCCCCCCCTGCGTTCTTTTCCCACCGGTCCTTCCTGGTCCCGGCCCGGATCAGATCGTCCAGTACCCGGGGCAGCCCGTGGAGCAGCGCCCCCTCCGCGTTCGGGTGGGCCTGGTATAACCGCATCCAGACCACTGGGCAGTGCCGGGCCCCGGGCCGGGGCTGCATGTACACGTCCAGTTTGCAGTGGGGCAGGCAGCTCCCCGCCAGCAGATGCTCCGACAGGCCGAAGATGTTCTCCTCCTCCCCCCACCGCTCCGTCCACGTCCTGGGCTGTCTCCAGTCCCGGGTGTACTGGATGAAATACCCTGCATGGCCGCTGTAGGCGTTGGTCCAGCCCATCAGCTGGGCACAGTCCCAGGCTGAAAACACATAGGCCTCCGCCGGTATGGCCTCCAGGTGCTCGCCGCCTCCGGCGAACACACGCCGCTGGATCACCCAGCCCGTCAGGACCAGCAAATGGTCCTCACCCACCACACAGGCGCTCATGGCCATCCCCTCTGCCGGGGCAAACCAGCCCGTCTTCCGCAGCGCGGCCCGCCGGCGGATCTGTACCTGGCATCCGCACTGGGGGCACAGGATGCAATTCCCGTCCTCATAGACCGTCCCGCCCTCCTCCTCGGTATAGCTCTCCGGGAGGACGAAACCGTACCCTTTCTGACCCCGTCCATAGTGGTACAGCTCCTGGTACCCGCAGCAGGAACACTCCACCCGCACCATCTTCCGTTTCCGGGGCCTGGCATACTCGTCCAGAATCACATCCAGCCCCCAGTCCTCCACCCACTCCTGCTCGTAGAGAAAGCCGTGGGTGTCCAGCTCGCCTTGGAGTACCGCAGCCGCCCAGTCCAAAAAGCCCTCCGGCGGGCGGCGGGGCACCAGCTTCCGCACATCTTCCATGGCACTCACCCCAGGAAGTCGGCCAAGTCCAGACCGATCACGCCAGGGGCTTCCGCGCCCATACCCGCCTCTGGCAGACCATAGAACTCCCGAAGGATGCGGTCAGCCTCCGATGGGGTGACGCAGGAGAACTTCCCCGTCCTGTGGCTGTCCGCAAAGGCTTTGATCTGCTTCTCCGCCTCCACAATGGACATGTCCGGATTGTCCAGGTCCTGGGCGATCAGTTCGGCGCACTCCGGCTCCCGGCGGCAGATGTCCATCAGCTGCTCCGCCACCATCCATGGAGCGGAGCGCGCCGGGACCTGGGACTGCTGCGCTCCCAGCTTCTCAATGGCACTCATTCCGCACACCTCCCGATGGCCTCCGCCAGTGCCCGCAGGGCCTTTTCCATCCCCCGGGCGGCGGTCGGGTCCTCCCGGCCCCGGGCCTTGAGGAGCAGGCCGTGGAGCTTGTTGGCCAGCTCCTGCCCCTGGTTGAAGAGCACCTCGAACTGGGCCAGCTCCTTGTCCCCCGCCATGGCGGCCTTTTTCTCCGCCTTATCCCGCTCCTCCAGGGAGCGCTTCAAGATCTCCACTGAGGCCTCGGCCTGCTTCTGCTTGTCCCTGGCCTTGGCAGCCGCCTCTTTTGCCTTGTCCAGCTTGGCCTGCATCTCGGCGACAGCGTCGGCCCGGGCCTTGTCCACGGCGGCTTGATCCACCACCGTCTCCACGGCCACATCCACCGGACGAGCCTTCAGGTCGGCCAGTTCAGCCTCCAGCCGTGCAACGTCCTGCATGGCCTGCTCCCGGTCCTCCCTGGCCCCGGCCAGGCGGACATTGAGGAACCGCATGTCCTGCGCCATCTTGTCCCGGGCCTGCTCCGCCGCCCGCTGATCCGCAGCGGCGTGCTCGGCGGCGGCTCTGGCCTCGTCCCGCTCCTTGATGGCCTGCTCTAGCTGGCGGGCGCTCATGTCGATGACGTTGTTTCCCTCCATAAACTGCTCCCGCTCCTCCGGCGGCAAAGCCAAGAGCATCAAGGCTTTGGAGGCTCCCAAATCGGCAAGCGTCTGCCGATTTGTCCACTCTCTTGCCAACCTCATAAAGTTCCGGGCAGTTCGTTCAGAGAATTCCACTCGCTCATTGAGCCAGGGCAGCCACTCCCCATGTTCCAGCAATTCCTTGGCCTCGATCAGACAGCGTCCGATCTGGAGGATGGACTCCCCGGCCCGCACTTTACAATCCAATATTTCTTGCGTGATGGTGCCGATATCACGCGGCTGTACGTGAGTAAGACTTACATCCATGGCGGCAGCAAGATCAGATTTCGCATTCATATTCCCGCCTCCTTCTGCAAAATTTCTCCCCCGAAGCTCTCGGCCTCTGTATGCATCTGCGCATCCCACACCTCAGCGGCCCGCATCACCTGATCGGCATATGCCCTGTCCCCGGTATCGCTCCCTGCATGGTAGGCGGTCAGCGCCGCGCTCAGGTCTCCGCAGCGCTCGATCAGGCTACCGAGGTACTCCATGCCCGCCTCGATGTTTTCGGCTGGTGTGAGGTCTGCTGGAAAATACCTTGGATGGAGTTGGCACAGGCCGCGGCAGCCAGCCGGGCTTACCGCCTCCGGGTCAAACCGGGACTCCACATAGATCAGCCCCAGCGCCACGTGGTACGGCACCCCATTGGCCTCTGCTGCCGTATGTAAGACATCCTGCAGTTCGTACTCCAGAGGTACGTCCGCCCGGAAGTATCCCTGCTCCTCCAGCGCGGCGGTAATCAGGGCGTCCTCGTCCGGGTCTTCGCCGCGTCCTTCTCCGCCTCGAACGCCTTGATAAAGGCAATTGCATTGTCCACTCTCTGGGCCGGCTTCCCGAAGTACTCCCCGGTCAGTATGCTCCTCAGTACGCCATAGGCCCAGGGGTATCCAAGTGTCCCGTCCTCCGCCGCTTCCTGCGTCATATGCCGGTAATGATGTGGTTGCATCAGCTCCCGCCTCCTGTCTATTTGCCGTCAGCAGCATACCGGCCAAGAGGGCCAGAAATGCCACCCATGTGATGACGGCTACTTTCAGCAGCTTGTCCATATTGTGCTCCTTATCGTACTTTGATCTTAAATGACTCACGGATTACGCCGGCGGCCAGGATGGCTTCAACCGTGAAATACCGGCGCTTGGGGTGTATGTATACCACTCGGCCCGTTACACGGCCAGCCCTCTGCCGTACTTGCTGACTGTATTCCTGGGCGCTCTTGTTGCCCTCGAAGGCAGTCGGTGTCCAGGTATAGGCATCTCCGATTTGCACGTCCTGTCCTCCTTACGATGCGCCTTGCTGTGGCCAGGGATCACCTTCCGGCGGCGGATCTCCAAGTTTAACCTGCATATACTCCGGCTCGGATCGCGGCTTTGGTGCCGGGGCATCATAGACGGATTCGCGGAAGGTCTGAGTGTTGCCGTCAAAGGTGAGATAGATCTGCCCCACCTCGCCCTCTTTGTTTTTGGCGATCTTGAGCACACGGCGGCTGTCAGGCCGATCCGGGTCCTCCTTGTACAGCAGCATGATCACATCTGCATCCTGCTCGATCTGCCCGGATTCCCTTAGTGACGCCATGTTGGGCGCCTTTCGGCCGTCCCGGTCTTTATCCGGCCGGGAGAGCTGGGAGAGCGGGAAAACAGCGATTCCCGTCGTTTGGGACATCTGGTGCAGACGGATGCTTACGTCTGTCACTGCGTCGTAACGGCTGCGCCCCTGCGGTGATGGGATCAGCTGCAGGTAGTCGATAAAGATGGCATCGTACCGGCGGCTCAGGGAAAATGCCTGTATATCCGCTACGGTCATGCCGGCTGCCTCAATCAACTCCAGTTCCGGCTTGATCAGCCGCTTGGATGCGATGGAAAGCGCCTGATAGTCCGATTCGTCCAACTCGCTGCGCTTGATTTTTGCAAGATTCATGCGCATGGTAGTCGCAATGAGCCGGTCATGCAGCTTTTTATAGCCCGTTTCCAGCGAGAAGAATCCGACACGCTTGCCCAACCCGGCCAGGTACCAGCCAAATGTGAGCGCAAGCGCCGTCTTTCCGGCGGAGGAATACCCGCCCAGCACGACCATATCGCCGCCCTCGACGAAGAGCCGGTCATTGAGCTTGTCCAGGGGCCAGGAGTAATACTCATGACGCTCATGATGGCGGGTGAAGAAATCCTGCAGAGCTTCCTCCATGGTGACATATTTGACGCCCGGCCGGTCTACCAGCTCCGAGGATGCCTTTGCGATATATCCCTGTGCGGCCTCAAGGCTCCCTGCCGCCTGCAGACGGCCGCCCAGCTCCTGGAGGCGACACAGCCGGGCCTGCTCCCGCATGATCCTGACATGCTCCCATACGTTGACCGCTGTTGAGGCCACGTCCATGGCCCACATGACATACTGACGCCAACCATCCTCGCCGCCTCCGCTCAGCTGGTTGACTACCGTGACGGGGTCTGTCGGCTGCCCGGCGAGAAACAGTTTTTTGAGCGCTTGGTAGACCATCCTGCACTTGGGTGTTGCGAAATCGCGGTCCTCCACCTTGAGCGTCAGCTCACCCACGAGGCTCTCGTCAATCAGGGCCGCCCCCAGCACTGCAGCCTGGGCCAGCTCGACGTCTCCGCCGTTTACCACGTGGGCACCTCCTCACGCTCCTGTATGCGGCCGGAAACGGCTGGTGGCGCCCCACCCCGCAGAGGGAAGATACCCTTCCAGCTGTTGTTCACCGACTGGCGGATCAGCAGGAGCTTGGTCTCACGGTCCCCTTTGGAGAGCCTGTCCAGCTCAGTCAGCAGCATGCGGATCGCCCGCCCTGAGTTGACCGCTTCCTTGACCTCCCGCACCTCGATGAAGGCGGCCAGTGCATCGGCCAAGGCCCGGTCGCGGCCAACATAGGCATTGAGCAGCGCCCTGGCATCCTCAGTCAGCTCATACTTTTTCGGCCGCGCCCCCTTCTGGGGGGCTATGGGGGGATTACTAGGTCTTTCTTCGAGCAAGTCTTTATTTACTTGTGTCGGATTTTCCGTTGACGGCTCATCCGTCGACGGAAAATCCGGCTGCGGTGCCGCTTCCTCCGCCGTGGCCGGGTTTTCCGCACACGGTGATATGCTCTCCTCGCGGAGGATGTAGATACTCCCCGCAAACTTGCCGTGTTCACCGTGGGACTGGCGCTCCATGGTCAGGTATCCGGTCTCACGCAGCTTCTTAAGGGAGGTGCGGATGGCATCCCGGCCTGCGCCGGTAACCGCCGCCAAGCCCGATACGCTGTATTGCCAACTGCCCGGAAGGGAGAGCATTACGGCAAACAATCCCTTGGTCTTGAGAGAGAGCCGCTTGTCCCGCAGCATCTCATTTTGGAGGACTGTGTAGCCTTGCCTCCGCTCCAGACGGATCACGCTCTCACCCACTCAACCCGCCCCCTTGCAAATTGGATCTGCATCTGCTATGATGGATGTGGTTTTGATGCGCGAACCAGAGCCCTTGTGTCCTGTGCCAGCAGGAGCAGGGGCTCGTCCTATTTTCCAGCAGCAGGCAGCCGGTTGCCCCGGGGCCTGCTTTCTTTGTGTGTACATGGCGGGTACCTCCTACCAAATTCCCTGGTCGATCATGGCCTGGGTAGCGATCTGGATGATCCGGCGCCGCGCCTCGGCCAATTCATCAGGGGTGACGTCCTTATGGATTGTGTAGCTCCAGCCCGGCCCCTGGCTCTTTCCGGTCTTCACATCCACAAAGTCCACGCAGGTGGCCTCATCCGCAAGGATCGGCTCCCCATCCATCCCCTGGTATTCGCACAGGCCCACATACCGGGTCGTTGTCATGGTATATTCCCGGCCACCGACCATGACATTTTTATGCTCGACTGTCACATCTACCGCCAAGGCGCTCACCTCCCTTGCATCGTATTCAGCCGGCGGCGTGTCCTATGCGTGGCGGCCGGAGGCGTATCGGACCGCCATGGCGGCCTCGATGATCTCCTGCAGGTCGTGCTCAACGATCTGCAGGAACAGGGGCTGCTCGTCCTCGTCGATGCAGCCATCCGCCGCGATCGCCATCAGCTGCCGGTCCCGGTGGTTATCCGCAAAGGCGTAGACCCGGTTGAGCAGCTGGAGCACCGCCTCCGACAGCGGCAGTGCCTGCACCTCCGGCAGGATGCTCCTCGCCATCTCCGCGCTGGCCCGCAGGTGCTGGATGCCCAGCAGCTGGCTGTCGTAGGCGATGACCATGAGGTCTACCACCTCAACCGGCGGGACGCGGTCGCCGCTCTCATAGGCCCGCAAACTGGTCTCGGAGATCCCCAGCTTCTCGGCGGCGGATTCCTGGGTCAGACCCTTCGCCTGACGGGCGGTTTTGTAGATATTGCGCTCACATTGCGGCATGGTGTTTTCTCCTCTCCTGGGGTAAACTTATCTTAGGCGGGTTCGTCGATGGGCAGCAGCTCCACCGTCCCGTCGGATGACAGCGTTGCAAAAAAAGGTCGCCGTCACGGTCGGTGATGCGCATGGAGTTGCGCTCCATCGGCTCCACACGTGCCAGCTTCGTGCCCGGAAGCAGCAGCGACACGCTGCGCAGGAGTTCGACTTGTTCTGGCGTCATGATATTTCCTCCTCTCAAATCAGGATTGCTTCCACCCAGGACGGGAGCTGGAAGCACAAAAACAGCAGCAGGCCGAATATCAGACCGCCACGCAGATAACGCCCCCGGCACAGTTTGCGCTCTTCTCTGGTTTTCACTGGACGGACCTCCTTTCAGCTTGCTTCGGAATGGCCGGGCGGTTCCCGGTCATACAGCTCGTCGATGGTGCAGCCAAGTACTGCGGCCAGCCGTGGAAGCTTATCGGCGCTTGGCATTGCCGTACCCTTTGCCCACTTGGTGACGCAGGCGGGTGAAACGCCCATGGCAGCGGCCAGTTCGATGCGCCGGATGCCTCTCTGCTCTATCAATTCACAGATTCTCACTACCTCACCCCCCTCCAAATTTGGTGTTGTTCAAGATTGATTGATGTGGTATGATAGTTTTAACCGGAAGTGCAATGTAAGCGGATGTGATTGACGTGCCTACTGACCTTTTGACTCTGGCAAAGGAACTCGCTCCCTATGTGGTGGCCGGTATTTCTGTTTTCGGTGTCGTGTTCACCGCCTGCCACGAACGGGCTTCTCAGTTAAAAGCGGCCTATTTCCAGAAGATGTCCGATGCTTACGAGCAGTATTTTGACGCTTTGGTGCGTTATGTTTACAACGATCCTCCAACTGGCAGCACTTCTTTGGTCGTTGCCACCCATACCGCTGCTCTTTACGCATCCGCAGAAATATCGCATCACATAGAGTTTTTGACAAAGATGGCTCTTTCCTATCGGCAGACCGGCACCCCAGACATACATGAATTGACGGGGTATCTTGCCGACTTTTCTGCCCGTCTCCACCGAGATGTCGCTTATTCTGCTTCTCAGCGGGGTCGGCATCGGAGTGTCTAGCCGCAAATCCCAGATTAAGGACTCGAATCGGCACATCAGGCTCATGGTGAAAAAACAACCCGCCACCCCCTTTCTGATTTCCTGGGCCTTTCTCGCCGGTGTTATTACCCTGTGGTTTAATCATAATTCCGTGATTACGGATTGTCAAGCCATTTTATGCGTAATCACAGTTTTTATCCGTAATTACGAATTCCTTTTATAGAGGTGGTCTTGCAGTGGATAACGCAATTTTTGTGCAAAACATAAAAGTGCGTTGCAAAATACTTGGGAAACCCCCCACAGCCGCCTGCAAAGATGCTGGGGTAGGAGCAAGCTTTATTTCTGACCTAAACCGTGGGCAAACTCCGTCCGTAGCCAAGGTGCAAATGCTCGCGGATTACTTGGGCTGCACTACCAGCGAATTGTTGGGGGAGTCTCCTGCCCCCGCTGGGGATAGCGCCCCTGCATCGGATCAACAGCTTAAGGCGGCGTTTTGGGGCGGAGACAAGGATCTGTCCCAGGAGGATCTGGATGCAATGTGGGCCGACGTTAAAAATTTTGCGGCGTTTGTTGCCGAGAAAAAAAAGCGGGAGAAACAACAGGATGGCTGATCTCATTGATCTGTACGAGTATGCCGCCGAAAAGGGCATTGGCGTGTACTGGTATACCATGGAGATGGCAGAGTCCCTCTCTTACATGGATGACGATGGGGATTGTTATATAGCAATGGACCCCTGGTTTATGGGCACACTTCCAGAGGAAACCGTGAAGCTTGGCCATGAGCTGGGACATTGTGAGACCGGGAGCTTCTACAATCGCTGGGCGGCGTGT
>ERZ1673695.2982-NODE-2982-length-11200-cov-9.210767_pt1 | contig 11200 bp, 11 predicted proteins | sample MGYA00580225_ERZ1673695 | MGnify/ENA primary metagenome ERZ1673695 (study PRJEB41218, sample SAMN15661739) | gut metagenome | host: Homo sapiens | place: Canada: London | collected 2015-08-20/2019-03-30 | study: EMG produced TPA metagenomics assembly of...
CTCCCCTCTCAAAGAGGTTGTCGCTCGCACACCGGTAGATGGGTCATGCGTGACCGTCCTGGTTAAACAAATAGAGTCACGCACATCTCCCCAAGATATCGGTAAAACGCTCCTGCGTGACCCAAGCACGCAGACCATAAGGAAACGCACAACAGGAAACGGTCACGAAAGCCAACAGGGCGGGCGGTGGGTCAGCACTGCATTGCTGTTACCATCCAATTCCAGGTATCCCGATCCACCGCACCGGTCTGGGGCAGATCCGCCGCCTGCTGCACGCCCCGGATGGCGTTGGTGGTGGCTGCGTTGAAGCTGCCGTTGATTGCCACCGGTGTCAGGTTGTCGTACCGGCTGCCGATGTCGTTGAGCATGGCCTGCACAATGTACACCAGGGCGCCGCTGTCCCCCTCCCGGAGCACATACCTGGCGGAGGGAAATACGTTCAGGGCATCCGGCTCGGCGGTCTGCTTCCGGTATGCCTTCACAATGGCATCCCAGGTGGCACGATTCACCTCCCCGGTGGCAGGCAGATTGTAGATCTTCTGGAACGCCTGCACCGCACTGACCGTTCGCGGTCCATAGATCCCGTCCGGGGTCACGGTAGGGATCCGGGCGTCCTGGGTGGCAAGTATGTACAGGTAGCTCTGGATCTCGTGGATGTGGCTGCGCTTCTGGGCTTCGGTATAAGGCATAGTTTCTCCCTCTCTTATTTAATAGTATAACCCGGATGCTGATAGGGTCGCTTGTCGTAGCCGAACCGATGCTCGGAATAGACCCGTGTCAGCTCATCCCAGGTAATGGGGCCGATCAGACCGTTTTCCTCCAGACCCATGAGCCGCTGGAATGCCAGTACGGCGCTCCGGGTCACCGGGCCGAAATAGCCCGTATTGTTCACCGCCGGAATCTGGGGATACACCCCGTGCAGGAAGTTCAGGTACTCCTGTGCGATCCGGACGGATTCACTGGTGGTGCCCTCCTTCAGCACCGTGCCTGGATAAATCGCTACCACATTCTCTCCGGTGGCTGGCAGATCCGCCACGATCCCCAGATAAGCGTCCGTCAGCTGGTTCCAGGTGGCACGGTTGATGATCCCGGTCTGGGGCAGACCAAAAACCTGCTGGAAGGAGCGGACGGAGGCGGCAGTCTGATCCCCGTAATATCCGGTGATCTCTACCGGCTGTACCTGCTCATAGTAGGCGCCTACCACTGCCAGATAATACTGCACCAGCTTCACCTGCATGCTTTCCATGCCCGGTCGCAGATCCTCCGTATACTGCTTTTGCACGTTCTCAAACTGCTCGCCTTCGGAAGAAAGCTCCGCCAGCTTTTTGACGCTGTTGTAGATGTACTCGATCCTGTACCAGGTGGCCTGATCCACCACCCCGGTGGCAGGCAGGGAGAAGATCCGCTGAAATTCCTCCACCGCCGAAGCTGTTGGGGCGCTGAACACGCCGTCCGTGTCCGGGATCACCGGGATCGCCGGGTAATTTTGTGCGATCCGCCGAAGCCGGATCTGGATGGCACGCACATCGTTGCTGCTGTCCCCCTCCTGCAGGGGGCGCTCCGGATAGGAGGGCACGTTGGGGGCGATGGGGGCGTCCTGCACGATCTCCAGATTATCCCCGTAGTAATAGGTCAGGATCTCGTAGGGGGTGAACCCCTGCTTTGCCAGATCCACCGTGCCCCACTGGGACAGCCCCTCACAGGTAACGGTGGTGCCGTTGCAGAAGGCGGCGAACAAAGGTTCTACATTCCCCCGCCGCCGCAGGTAGCTGTTGAACAGCTCATCCACCAGTACGCTTACCGGCTGGAAGATCTCTCTGCCGTTGACGAACGCCTGATCAAACTGGGTGGAATTGGTGATGTCGAAGTCATACCCTCTGCTCCGGTACCACTCGGTGTAGATCCGGTTCAGAGCAAAGCTGACGGCGGCGTAGATATTCGCCCGCATGGAATTCTCCGGCCAGGTGGGGTAGATCTCACTGGAGATCACGTTCTTGATGTAATCCGGAAAGGATACGGTCACGTTGGGGGCATTGGAATCCGGCGTGCCCAGATGTACCGTGATCTGCTCCGGGATAAAGGGTGTTCCGTCCATGGGTGCCTCCTAGTAAACAGGTTCTTGGTTGTAGTAGGTGATATCTCCCGTTCCGGCGGCTTCGCTTGCCGACAGGGGGATCAGCAGGAAATCCTGCATGGAGGCGATCCCGGCAAAAATGGGGATATCCACGCTTTGCTCCGTCCGGTAGCCCTCTGCCTGCACCCTGGCGCAGTACTTGGAAAAGGGCACCTGCTTGCCATCGGGATCCCCCATGGGGGCAGGCAGTACCAGGGGGCGGATCTCTCCGTTTTCGTCGGTTTTCAGAATGCCGATCAGGTTAGTGCCGGATGGGGTATCCTCCGTGATGGTGACGGTGGCGCCCTCCACCGGTATGGCACTGTCGGCGGTGCGCACGGTAATGAGCAATGTGCCCGCACCCTGGGGCAGGGGTTCTTCTCCCACCCGTACCAGTGCCTCCGCCGTCACCGCCTCCGGGAATGCCGGGGCATGGGAGGGAGGCATATCGGTGCCGGACAGCACCACCTCCGGAGGCAGGGAATTTCCCGTCCAGCCCAGAGGGGTATTATCCGGCGTAACCGGCTCCGGCGGCGGGGGCAGGGGCATCTCCGGCTCCGGTTCAGGCATGGGAAGGGGGAGTTGTGGTACGGACGGGGCAGTTTCTGCCGGATGGGTCTGCATGGGGGGCGGCTCCGGGGTGATCCGTGGCATGGGTGGGGCATCCGGCGGCGCAGGAACCGGGGGCGCAGGCTGCTGGGCATAGAGTCGGAACAGCTCCTCCCGGTATTTCCGGGCGGCGGCTTCAAATTCTTCCTTGTTCATGTGGATTCCCTCCTATCATTCAGGCAATACCGCACAAAGCCCGCCTGTCGGCTTTGCGCAGCATCTGCTGACGAATTTTCCGTCATATCACACAGAAACTCCTTGCAATACGCCAGTATTCCTGCGTCGTTTCTATGCAATCTGACGCAAAATCTGTTGGCACATCTACCACACATTCTTTGTGCGGTGTTGCCTTAAATGGTGTTCCTTCCACTATATGCACCTCATTCTGTCCCATATGCAAATTGACACGGAAAACGGAATGTGCTATAATCAAAATGTATATCCAAAAAAGAAAACAGGAGGACAACAATATGAACAAGCGGATCTCCGGCTACCGTCAGTCGGAAACCATGCAGGGGACGATATCCGCCCGGACGCCGGAAAGCCCGGTGCTCCAGTGCCTGCTCTTTCTGGGGGTATTCCTGGTGGCGATGCTGGTGGAAAGCGCACCTCCCACTGTGCTGGCCTTTCCGTATATGATGGCGCAGTTGCTGATATCCCATGTGGATCTGAGCGACAGCGCAGCGGTGATGGCGTTTTCTACCAGCTTTACCCTGCCGGGCTGGCTGGTGGCGATGCAACTGTTCTGCACCGGTCTTGCCACTCTGCTTACGGTGGTGTACTGTACGGATGTGGAGCGTCGCCCCCTCCGCTCCCTTGGCTTTGCCCGGAAAAACGCCCTGCGGGATTATCTGACAGGCGCTGCCCTGGGTGTGGGCATGATCGGAGGCGCTGTGCTGGTGGGGGTATCCACCGGGTCGCTGGAGTATGCCGGCTCCTCCCTCCGTGGAAACGGGGGCGTTTTCTTCCTGCTGCTGCTGGGCTGGATGGTGCAGGGCATGAGCGAGGAGGTCGTGTTCCGGGGCTTCTTCTGCAACAGTCTGGTGCGCAAATGCAATCCCCATGTGGCAGCCCTCATCAGCGGCATCGCCTTTGCCCTTGCCCATATGGCGAACAACGGCAAGACCCTGCTGGCGATCCCCAATCTGATCCTGTTCGGCATGTTCGCCGCTTATTATATGTATCGGTTCGATAGCCTGTGGGGCATCTGCGCACTGCATAGCTTCTGGAACTTTGCCCAGGGGAACCTGTTCGGCATCAAGGTCAGCGGCATGTCCCTGGACGTGACCGCCCTCCGGTTCGTATCCAAGGAGGGCAGGGAACTGATCCACGGGGGACTGTTCGGTCTGGAGGGCGGCGTGGGAGTCACCATCATGCTGCTCATCGGCATCGGTCTGCTGCTGTTTACGGGAGAGCAGGCAGAAAAAAGAAAAGTGTAAAGTTTACTTGACATCCTCCGCTGGCTGTGGTATACTATTTATATCACAGAACAGCGGAGGTGTGCTATGAAACGGGAACAGATCCTGGAACGATCCCGCCGGGAAGGACTGGACGAGCGGGAACAGCAAATTTATCTGGACGCTTATAATTTTTCCGGCAGCGTGTGTGTGGGGCTGTGCCTTCTGCTGACGGTGGGGAGCATCCTCCGGTCGGAGAGCTTCTATCCCTACAGCATTCTGGTGTTCGCCGCCATTGCTTCCTCCTTTCTGTACCGCTTTGTGCGCCTGCGCAAGGTTTCTTTTTTGGGATGGGGGCTTGCGGCGCTGGTGCTGGCGTTGGTCAGCGGCGTGCTGTACCTGACCGGATGGGGGGAAGCATGGAGGAACTGATCCTGCAAAACCGGCTGCGGCATGTCCGGTCCCAGCGGCATTTGTCCCAGGGGGAGCTTGCCCAGCTGGTGGGGGTATCCCGACAGACCATCTGCTCCATTGAAAATCACCAGTTCTGCCCCAGTGCAAGACTGGCGCTGCTGCTGTGCATCGCTCTGGAGCAGCCCTTTGAAACCCTGTTTTATTTTGAAGATCCGGAACAGCCGGAGGCTTGATAGGAAGGATAAACACATGAAAGAGATCATACTTGCAAAATACGGCGAAATGGCGCTGAAGGGACTGAACAAGAACGGCTTTGAGGATATCCTCCTGAAGAACATCCGCCGGCGGCTCAAGCCCCTGGGCAGCTTTACCTACGCCAAGGCCCAGTCCACCATCTACATCACCCCGGCGGAGGAGGATGTGCTGGAGGACGCCATGGAACGGCTGGGGAAGGTGTTCGGCATCGCCGCCCTGTGCCGGGCGCTGGTGTGCGAAAAGCGCTTTGACTCCGTGGCGGAGCGTGCGCCGGAATACCTGGAGGAGGTGCTGTCCGGCGCCCATACCTTTAAGGTGGAGGCAAAGCGGTCGGACAAGGCGTTTCCCATGAAATCCCCGGAGATCTGCCGGGAGCTGGGAGGCATCCTGCTGGACAAGTTCCCCCATCTGACCGTGGACGTGAACCATCCGGAGGTGATCGTTACGGTGGAGATCCGGGACACCAACGCCTATGTGCATGCGGATCGCCGTCCCGGTGCCGGGGGCTTGCCGGTGGGCAGCTCCGGTCGGGCGTTGCTGTTGCTGTCCGGGGGCATCGACAGCCCGGTGGCAGGGTATATGATGGCGAAGCGGGGCATCTGCGTCAGCGCCATTCATTTTATCAGCCCTCCTTACACCTCCGAGCGTGCCCTGCTGAAGGTGGAAACCCTGGCGGAGAAGATCGTGCCCTACTGCGGCTCCATGGCGTTCTTCTGTGTGCCCTTTACCAAAATCCAGGAAACCATTAAGGATCAGTGCCCGGAGGAGCTGTTCACCGTTATCATGCGGCGGCTTATGATGGAGGTGGCACAGCAGATCGCAGACCGGGAAGGGTGTCTTGCCCTCATTACCGGGGAAAGCGTGGGGCAGGTGGCAAGCCAGACCATGCAGGCGCTTTGCGCAACGGATGCGGTGTGCCGGATGCCTGTGTTCCGCCCGTTGATCGGCATGGACAAGACGGAGATCATTGCTATTTCCAGGAAGATCGACACCTACGACACCTCCATCGAACCCTACGAGGACTGCTGCACCGTATTCACCCCCCGGCACCCCAAGGTGCGTCCCCGGCTGGAGGATGTGGAACGGGCACAGGGGGCATTCGACTTTACGGAGCTGGTTACAGAGGCTGTAACCAATACAACCATGAAGATCATTCGTACAGATTTTTGATCTAGCTTATTTACGAATAGATCATAATTAACGCTTATTTATTGGTGGTTCTATGAAAAACTGGGCTGAGGAATACGAAAATATCGGACATTCTCATGAAATATTCACGCAAAATCTTGACAGAACGGTTACAAATGTAGTACAATTATTGATGCTGAAAGCGATGACCATTTCGACAGCGGAAAGCTGTACGGGTGGGTTGCTTTCGGAATTGATTACTTCTGTACCAGGTGCATCGCAGGTTTTTGAACTTGGGGTTTGTACCTATTCCAACAGGATCAAGCAGACGCTGTTAAACGTTCCGGAGGGAATGCTTGCACAGTACGGTCCGGTCAGCAGACAGGTTGCCCTTGCAATGGTGCGTGGATTGAAAGAAAAATCCGGCGCAGACCTTTGCATTTCCGTGACCGGCCTTGCAGGACCCGGAGGCGGTACCCCGGAGCAGCCCGTAGGAACCGTTTATGTAGGCTTCGCGTTTGGAAGCACGGAGTGGGTGTCCGGCTTGCGACTGTGGGAATTGGACGCAATCAACAGGAACAGCATACGGCGGCACACAGCCCTATGCGCATTCGGAATCGCAGAGCACATATTGGCGGAGGTTGGTAATCAATGAGCAACAAGGATGAAGAACTGTTAGAGAGCATCCTTCGAGAAACGGAAGGTCGGCATGCACAGCGTCCGGTACAGCAGCCTGCGGAGCAGTCCCGGGAGCAGTACGGTGCGGAGCCCGCTTCGGCGTCGGAGCCGGGCGGCACGTTTTCGGACGGTACAGAACAAGTACAGCCGGCGGAGCAGTCCGCTGCATCCGCCCAGCAGCAGGAATCCTCCCAGACGCAAACGGAGGAACCAGCAGAGCAGGCGGTGTCTGAGGCGGAAGCGTTGGAGCCGCAGCCGGAAATGACCGGAACGGCAAGGCAGGAGGCTGCACAGGAGGCTGTGCCCGAAGCGAAGCCGGATGCGCAAACCGCGCAAACGGATCAGCTGAGGACCGACAAAAAAACCAAGGCGCAGGGTGCGCCGAATAAAACCAAACCCAAGCGCAAGAAATTTTCCTATAAGGACGTTCTGCGGGGCTTGTTCCCGTGGAAAGGCGACAGCGGCCTGGAGATCACCCGGAAGATCGTGTTTCTGATCTCGGTGATCGCATTCAGCGTGTGTCTGGAACTGATTTCCTCCTATTATTGGGGGCTGCACCAGAGCAAGAAGCTGTATGATCAGCTCCAGCGGGAGATTGAACAGATCTCCCTGGACACCGTAGATCCCACCAAGATTCAGCAGGGATCGGTGTCGGAGACCATGGAACTGAGTGAGCTGGGCGAAAGGCTGTTGGCTCAGAACGCCGACGCGGTAGGCTATATCAGCATTCCCGGCACAAAGGTAAACTATCCCATCGTGCAGAGACACAGTGATGATGGAAATGACTATTACCTTTACAGAAACTTCAACGGAGAGCATTCTGATGCCGGCGTACTCTACCTGGACTACCGCAACAACTTTGATCGGGTGGAAAACGGCAAGCGTGTGTGTGACAATTCCACGAATCTGGTTGTGTACGGGCATAATATGGACAATTTGTCGATGTTCGGTTCTTTGAAGAACTACAGGAACGACTGGGGTTATTATTCAAAGCATCCCCTCATCACACTTTGCTCCAATTATCAGACCTATACCTACAAGATTTTCGGGTTTTTCATCATCGACGCTGAGGACGAATCCGAAACAAAGTTTGATTGCTGGAACACTCTGAATTTTTCATCAGAAGAGGAGTTCTACGACTACGTGAATAACGTAAAGCGGCGTGCCCTCCAGACCAATGGAGTGGACGTCCAGTACGGGGACCAATTGCTTACCCTGTTCACCTGCAGCGGCATTTTTGACGAGGCACGGCTGATCGTGATGGCAAGAATGGTTCGCCCGGACGAGGATCCTTATGCAGGGACCCAGGAAAGCCAGCAGAATCCCAACGTTCTCTGGCCGACCATTTATTATCGGTGGAACAAGAACAATTACGATCCCGACGCCGAGTTTGTTCCCTATGGCCCAGTCACCACCACCGGTGACGACAACGAGCCGGCGGAAACAACGGAGGAAGCAGACGAGTAGATCCCCAGGGCACGGACGAGAGTGCCCGGAGATCCAAAGAAACCCGACTCCCGGCAGAGGGGGCAGATTTCAGCAAACACAAAAGCAACGACCGGACGCATTTTGCACATGAGCGTTCACGTTTTCAAAACGGACAGCTTTGTGAATGCGGCGCAAAATGAAGGCAATTTGTGAATGGAGGAACGTACTATCGACTGAGTTTATTTCAATCCCCGCTTCCAACATCTTGGGGGAAATTTAATCCGATGATTTCATCGGCGAGATGGAGATTTATATGCAAGTTCGAAAACGAATTAAAAGTGTCGCAGCGGCGCTTGCATTGCTGTTCAGCTATGCAACAGTGGCTGCAGTGCCGGCAACGGGTGCAACGGCTGCGGAACAAACACTTGAACTTCAGAACACGTGCTCTGTGGAGGAATATGAAGTAACAAACTGGTGGAAGGCTGAGCTGTCGGACTATGACGCGAGCCTGACGCCCGTGAGCTATGAATGGACCGATACCGACGAAACGGTTACGGACGATGACATTGAAAATAAAAATGTTGACCAGAGTGAGCGGAGAGATCCCCCTCAGGCAGCAGAGCTGGGCGCAGCAAATCCGGATCCGGGCAGTTTTGTGATTACCACATACGGCTACGGTCACGGGGTTGGCATGAGCCAGAACGGCGCCAACTATTACGCAAGCTACGCAGGAATGAATTATCAGCAGATCCTGGAGCATTATTATCCGGGTACCAGCCTGATCAACACCGAGACGGCAGGCTCCGAAACCATTACGGTGGCTGGTGCCAGCGGCAGCGTACTGGATCTGGTTTCCCAGGTCGTGTACAACGAAGTCGGCAGCACCATGAACCCGGAGGCTATGAAGGCGCAGGCAGTTGCAGCCTACACCTACATCAAGTACTACGGCAACAACGGTCATGACCTGCGGCGCAAAGCCAATCCTCCGGCAAACGTCATCAGTGCGGTGGAATCCGTGCTGGGCGAGGCGCTGACCTATAACGGCGCTTACGCATTGACTACCTTCTACGCTTCTTCCGGCGGATCCTCCGCCTCCTGCTCTGATGTATTTGCAGCAGATATCCCGTATCTGAGAAGTGTAGATTCCGAATATGACGCAGCCTGCGATCCCTACTACGGGGTTCGGCAGAGCTACTCCGCAGAAGAAATGAGAAAGCTTCTGGAAAATGCCCTGGGCATTCAGCTTTCTGAGGATCCTTCCAATTGGATCAGCTTCACCACCGGAGAGGGCGGTTATGTTTCCTTTGTAAACATTGACGGCCAGGTAAACATCAAGGGCAACCGGTTCCGCACTATGCTGGGACTGAGATCTCCCAAGATGGAATGCGTCTACGGCGAATAATTCTGAAAACGCAGAGGGCATGATGCCTTCTGCGTTTTTGATTGTCTTGCTTTTTTGTTTCCGTTGTGGTATGCTGAAACAAAAGGAGGGATTTCCATGCGTGCATATGATCTGATTATGAAAACCCGGCGGGGGGAACCGTTGACCGGGGCGGAGATCCGCTTTCTGGTCAGTGGCTGCGTGTCCGGGGACATTCCGGACTATCAGCTTTCTGCCTGGCTGATGGCGGTGTGCTTTCAGTCCCTGACCCCGGCGGAGACCCTGGAGCTGACCCTTGCCATGCGGGATTCCGGAGACCGGATGGATCTGTCCGGGATCCACGGCACCACAGCCGACAAGCACAGCACCGGCGGGGTGGGGGATAAGACCACGCTGATCCTGGCGCCGGTGGTTGCCGCATGCGGCGGCTATGTGCCGAAAATGTCCGGCAGGGGGCTGGGCCACACCGGGGGCACCATCGACAAGCTGGAAAGCATTCCGGGCTTTTCCACCGCCATTCCCTACGACCGGTTCATTGACACGGTGAACCGGGCAGGCTGCGCTGTGGTGGCACAGAGCGGCCATCTGGTGCCGGCGGACAAGAAGCTGTATGCTCTGCGGGATCTGACCGCTACGGTGGACAGCATCCCCTTGATCTGCGCCAGCATCATGAGCAAGAAGCTTGCCATGGGGGCGGACTGCATCCTGCTGGACGTAAAAACCGGCAGCGGCGCCTTTATGAAAACGGAGCAGGAGGCGGTGCAGCTGGGGGAGGCTATGGTGCGCACCGCAAAGCTTGCCGGGAAGCGATGCCGGGCGGTGGTGACGGATATGGATATGCCCCTGGGCAGCGCCGTGGGCAACGCCATCGAGGTGGCGGAGGCCATTTCCGTCCTGCAGGGACAGCGGCACACGGCACTGGGAAAACTGAGTCTGACCCTGGCTGCCCACATGCTCACCATGTGCGGCAGGGGCACTCTGGAGCAGTGCCTGGCAGCGGCGGAGCAGGCAGTGGATTCCGGTACCGCACTGGAGCGGTTTGCCCGGATGCTGCAATGCCAGGGGGGCGATCCGGCAGTGGCGGAGCATCCGGAGCGGCTGCCCCAACCGGCAAACAGCTTGACGGTGACGGCGGATCGGGCAGGGTATCTGACCCGGATCGCCAGCGAGGAGATCGGTCTTGCGGCTATGGAGCTGGGGGCAGGCAGGCGGAAGGCGGAGGATGTGCTGGATCCCACTGCCGGGCTGAAGCTGCACTGTGCAGTGGGGGATCCGGTGACGCCGGGTATGCCCCTTGCCACGCTGTATGCCACGGGCGTGACGGATTTTTCCGCCGCTGCCGCCCGGGTGCGTGGGGCAATGCCCATCGGGGAGGCGCAGCCCCGGGTGCAGCCCTTGCTGCGGCAGGTGATCGATACGGAGGGGGCAGCCGGATAGGCTGCCTTCTTTTTTGGGTTGGTGACCTGTTCCTTTTGTGCGTTCTTTTATAATCTGCGTGCTGGGCGCACGCAGTACCGTTCTACCGGAGTCTTGGGGAGACAACCCAGGGGAAGGGGGGCAGCCCGGCTGCAATCCCCCTTCCCCTTCCGGGTTTTCTCCCCCAGTCCCCCGCTTTCCTCCTTCCCCATCCCCCTATTGCATACACCCATGAGTTACACATTTCCACAATGTTACACAGAACAGTGCAGAACCAGTCTGACGACTGAAATCGTGGAAACAGTTCAGCCTGTTCGTTTTCCCCAAAGAGTGGGGAGAGTTGTGGAAAAGAGAGCGCGAGAGAAAACCGGTGAGAGGGGA
>ERZ1673695.3003-NODE-3003-length-11117-cov-4.867022_pt1 | contig 11117 bp, 9 predicted proteins | sample MGYA00580225_ERZ1673695 | MGnify/ENA primary metagenome ERZ1673695 (study PRJEB41218, sample SAMN15661739) | gut metagenome | host: Homo sapiens | place: Canada: London | collected 2015-08-20/2019-03-30 | study: EMG produced TPA metagenomics assembly of...
TATCCAAGTAAGCGCAGTAGTCAGCGCCGGTTGCGTACTTGCCTTCGAACAGCTCAATCATGGAACTCTTGATGGAGGACCAGCCGTCCAGCGTGTTCAACGCACCGCACCAGCTCATCGGAGTGGTGGTGTTCTTCAGGGTCTCAACAGAGCCAGCCAGAACAGACTCCTTCAGGCGGGTGTCAGCGGGAATCTGGCCGCCGTTGTCAACCAGTTCCTGACCGCAAGTGCCGGTAACGATGGTCATAATGAAGTCAAATGCAGCCTGCGGATTCTCGCAGTTAGAGGAGATGGCCAGAGAGTTTGCACCGGCGTAAGCAGAAGCATCAACATTGCCCTCGACTTCGGGATAGTTGAAGAAGCCCCAGTTTACAGGCTCGCCAACCGCAGCGTCAACCTCAGAAGTGACATAGTTTGCGCAAGCAACCATAGCAGCCGTGCCAAGGCCAACCTTGGTCTGGCTGGCGGGGTAGGCATCAGGTGCGCCTTCGGCCAGATAACCAGCGTTCACGAAATCAATGATTTCCTGCGCAGCCGCCACAGCAGCTTCATTATCAGCCCAGCCGCCGTTCTTGCCCAGTTCAGCAATGGCGTCCTCACCCAGATGACGAACCAGATGGTTGTAGAAGTTGAAGTTTGCGTAAGCACCGTCCAGCGCCAGCGGCTCATAGCCGTTGTCTTTCAGGGTCTGGCAGACAGTCAGGAACTCATCCCAAGTCTTGGGGGTGTCGGTAATGCCACAGGCATCGAAAACGTCCTTGTTGTAGAAGATACCGCCAATCTGGGGCTGCTCTACGATGGAGTTCAGGTAGCCAGCCCATTCTTTGGACTGATCGTTAAAGCAAGCGTAGCTGAAGTCATCATAACCGACAGCGTCTGCCATCTCGGTCAGGTCGTAGGTGTAGGGAGCGTAAGCGTGGCCGATACGGTTGTAATCATCCTCGAAGATGTCCAGTTTTTCGCCAGATTCCAGCGCGGCAGAAATCAGGGTGTTGACATCGCGGCCTTTCCACTCGATGTTGACGTGTGCGCCGGTTTCAGCTTCGAAAGCGTCGGCGGCGGCCTGAATTGCATTTGCCTGAACCTCACCGGCAGACCACATTGACCACATGGTCAACTCAACGCCCTCGTACTTCTTGCCATCGGTGGCCGTAGACTCGGCAGCCGTGGATTCAGCGGGAGCAGCAGAGGTAGCTTCCGAGCTTTGAGCGCTGCCACCACAAGCAGCCAGAGATGCTGCCATAGCAGAAGCCATCAAAAGTGCAACGATCTTCTTCATTTGTGTTTTCCTCCTAAGTGTAATTTCTATGTCGGGATTTCATCCCTTTCGCGGTGACTTAAGTGTAGTGCTTTTCACATCATTTATCAATTATTATATTGCTCATCATTTTAGCAATATTGTTATTCACTGTTTTTCGGCACAACGTCCGACTTTCGCGTCTGAAAATTGTGCACTTTACACGTTTGTATTTCGAAACAAAGCAACATATTGATAAAATCGCCCAAAAAATTCGTTGCATTTTTCGGACGTGTGCCATATAATAGAAATATGACAATATATCAAAAAGTTCGGAGGCCTCGCCATGAGCCACATCAACTATGCTTTCAACCCGGAGGATGACGCACTCCCCCGCGACAAGATGAAGCTGCGCAATATAGCCTCTACAAAATACAGCGGCGATTGGCCCTCCATCCCACATTCCCATAGCTACGCAGAGCTATTTTATATTGTCGATGGCGAGGGGCAGTTTCAGATCAATGACAAGCTGTTCCCCGTGCAGGCGCACCAGCTGGTCTTGGTCAATCCCAACGTCATCCACACCGAAGTCAGCTTTGAATCACACCCGTTGGAATATATTGTGCTTGGCATCGAAGGGCTGGAATTTACGATTTCCGATGCCGCCGAGGGCAGCTTTTGCATTTATACCTTTAAAGAGGATAACGATGTGCTGGTCTGTATGCGCAAGATCCTGCGGGAAATGCAGAACCGAGAGTCGAGTTTCCAGATACTTTGCCAGGCCTACATGGATATTATCGTTGTACAGCTGATGCGCAACGCCAGTGTTTCGGCTGTGCCGATCCACTCCCGCCTGCCTGCCAACCGCCAGTGTGCAACGGTAAAGCGCTACATTGACCACCATTATAAGGAAAATATCACGCTGGACCAGCTGGCAGAAAAGGTCAGCATCACCAAATATTATATGGTACACGCCTTTAAGCGCGAATACGGTGTTTCGCCCATCATTATATCATCAACTGCCGCATAAAAGAAGGAAAGCGTCTCCTGGCCGAGACGGACCTTTCTCTCTCTCAGATCGCAGCTATTCTGGGCTTTTCTTCTTCCAGCTACTTCTCCCAAACTTTCCGCAATGCAGAAGGAACCTCGCCAACAGAGTACCGGAAAGCAAACCAGGTGAAATTTTAACATTTGTTTTCGTTTAATAGGTTTTCCCTTTATGGCCGAAATTTCACAAAAGACTGCCATCGGGTCTGCGCCAATACCATTTTGTATCAGTTGAAACCGGAAATGATGGTGCCCAATGTTATCTGCGCTGCCAATATAGTCAATCACTTCCCCGCCGTTACCGCTTCACCTGCGGTAACGGCGCTTTGCGTTATATGGGAATATCTATATTACTGTCTTGCCTCTCCAAGTATCAACCGCACAAGGAATTTTGTACAGGAACTGGTTTTGTGATAAAAATAGGGCTGCCGTCTCATGACAGCTCTATTTTCATTTCTACGTTTGAATATCTTTTGTTGCTGGCATCACTGTCCTATGCTACAAAATTGCGAGAAAATCACCAATCTCCTTACCCCTGATTGAACCTGCACAACATCCGCAATACATCCGCAGAGCGAAAGCCTTTTTTCCTGCACAGCCAATTTGTTATTATGGTAATGGTCTACTTTTGGCAACTCATAAAGCATTTTTACACACAGGAGGTTTCAATGATCAAGAAAAACACGTATTCTTTTTACCACAAGCGCATAAGGACAGCCCTTTGCGCTGTCCTATGCAGCGTACTGACCGCAATGCCCACTTTTGCAACCGGCGAGGATAATAACGCAGCCGCAACCGCAACCACCGTCTGGACAAAGGCCAGCGAGATCATGCAGGATGTCTACTCGCAAATCATTTCTATCTCCACCGTCACTGCCGTGGTCTGCGCCGCCGTTGCCCTGCTGCTGATGAACTTTTCCAAGAACGGCAAGACCGAGGACGACTCTCGCGCATGGCTCAAGCGCATTGCCATCACCTGGGCGATTCTGAACGGTCTCGGCTTCATCATGGCTTATGTCACGCCGTTCTTTCAGGGCGGCACTTGGAATCCGTAACTACGCGTAAGTGCAACGAGGAGGTGAACGCCTTTGGGCATTTTAGACGGTATTGTCGATTGGCTGGCAACGCAGGTGATGAACCTGCTGGATCTGGCATCTACCTCGGTACTCGGCGCGTTGGGCTGCAATATGGACACGTTCAAGCGGTACTTCCCTGCTGCTTCGGCTATGTATGAAATCTTCATTTGGACGGCCATCGGGCTGGTGCTGCTGAACCTTGTGTGGCAGCTTTACCGCTGCTATGGTGCCGGGTTTGACATCGATACCGAGAATCCCATCAATCTGGTGGTGCGTTCTGTGATTTTTCTGCTGCTGATTTGGTACTGCGACGACATCGTCAACCTTGCCTTGCAAATCGGCGGCACGCCCTACAACTGGATTCTGGACAGCCGTCTGCCCGGTGTGCAGTTTGGAGACTTCAATTCCGTACTGCTCGTCATCATTGGCGTGATTGCCAACGGCTCAGTAGCGCTGATTGCTCTGATCCTTGTTGTGATTCTTGCATGGAATTACTTAAAGCTGCTTTTGGAAGCTGCCGAGCGATATGTTGTGCTGGGAATTCTGGTCTTTACTGCGCCGCTTGCCTTTGCCATGGGTGCGGCGCGCGGCACAAACAACATTTTCAAAAGCTGGTGCCGGATGTTCGGCGGGCAGCTTCTGCTGCTGATTATGAACGCATGGTGCTTGAAGCTGTTCGTCAATATGGTCGGGGAATTTCTCGCCAATCCGCTGTCCTTATAGGAGATTTTTTACGTGAAAAAAACTCTTTTTTCTTTATTCGCCGCTGTTAGCCTTGTTCTCCTGTACTGCCCGGCTGCTTTTGCTTTGACCGAGGATGAAGCTGCTGCGGCCGTGGACGCACATGGTAAGGATGCGGTCTCCGGGAATCTGTTCCTGTGGCTGCTGTGTGCTATCGCGTTTCTGAAAGTCAGCACCAAGCTGGACGGTATTCTGCACTCGTTGGGCATCGGCGTTTCACGCTCGCCCGGCTCGATGCTGTCCGAGGTGTTGCTGGCTTTTCGCGGCTTTGAAATCGGCAAAGCCTTTATGGGGCTGGGTGCTGCAAAAGCCGCCGCTTCAACTGCTACCGCAAAAGCCACACCCAGCAATACCTTTGCGGGCGGGCTTTCCGGCATGGTAAGTCGTCATGTGCAGCAAAGTACCGCAAGCTCCATCAGTGGGCAGTCTGGTGGCATCGGGGCTTCTTTGGGTGGGGCCATGTACCACAACAGCCTTGGTAAAGACGGTGGCTTTGCCAGTAAGGTCATCGGCTCCATCGCCACCGGGCAGACGGGCGGCAGTATTACAGGCGACAGCGCCGTGGAAGCGCTCAATGGCTATTTTGCAGGAACCAGCGACGCGGAAGCCATGCCGGTCCCTGCCACCAGTGAAAGCATTCCTCCTGCAATGGCAATGGCCGAAAATGACACCGTGACGGACTCCCCTGTCCCCGCCACGCCGCTGGCGCTGGAGGGCGATAGCACGGTTGATGTTTTCCCGACAAGGGACAGTGAAATTACCATGTGCGCCGGTGGTAGTCCTGCCGTTACGGAGCGGTCCACCATTCCCACTTCGTCCTCTATCCAACAGGCCGCCATGAATCGCGTGCTGCTGGGGCAGATGGGCAACAGCGTCACCGATGTCGAAATCGGCGGCGGCAAGATTCAAGGGCGCGAAATTATTCCCGGTCGTGGGCAGATTCAGTTTGCCATGTACAATGCCCGCCGGTACGAAAAGCCGGAGGGTCATTTTACCGAGCAAACCTCCCGCGACGGCGAAAAGTGGTACAAAGTCTACGCTACGACTCGCGTAGAAAAAACACCCACCGTTCAGGACGAACGCGGGCGTATGCAGTATGATGAGCGCAAAGTTGCCGCCATGCCAAAAGCCCCGGCGCGGAGACACTAAATGATTGAAAATGATACTCAAAATTCACGGCAGGCAGCCTCAGCAGCACTTCGTAACGCGCCCAAACTTGCCAAAGTCGCACAGGCAGGCGTGCAGGGCGGCCCCGCTGGGGCTGCTACTGAAGCTGCGGTGCAGTACCGCAAGGAAGTACTGGTCGTTGTCATTGCGGTCTTTCTGCTGCCGGTTCTGGTGCTGCTCATGCTGCCCGGCGCGATTTTCGGTACACTTACACAGCCCAGCACGGCAATCAACAACGATTTAGAAGTTGCTGCCAACGTGATACAGCTTCGCAATTCTATATCGAATATTTTGCAGGAAGCCTACGAGGATACCCTTGCCGAAATAGAATCCGAGCGTGCAAACCTTACCTACAGCGATGTGGTCGATTCCGTGGGCGGTCATGTCTCCTACAATGCCTTTCAGCTCATTTCCATGTATTGCGCCTATCAAGGAGAGGACGACTATACCAAAATCAGCCTAACTGACCTTTCTGAACAGGTGCAAGCGCACCAGACAGAATATTATGCCTACACCACTTCCGAGGAAGTCCGCACTGAGCCTGTGCAGAAAGAGGTGCGAGGGCAGACCATAACCGTCCAAGAGGATCACACCTACACCGTTTTCACACTTTCTTATGTGGGCGATGACTACTTTGCCGACACGGTTTGGCAGCTTGACGACAAGCAGAAAAGCTATGCCGATGCCTATGCGCATAACCTGACCGTCTACCTCCACGAAATTGAAGAACGCGAAGGTATCTCGATTCTGGGACAAATCAACGATGCACTTATTGATGATGACTCCCCTGCCCCCAACGGCGTGTTCGGCAATCCATTCAATGACCCGAACTGGGAACAGCACATTACTTCTTTCTTCGGCAAACGCGAGGATGTCGGCATTCCCGGCAAGGATACCACCAACCACAATGGCTTGGACATTGCCTATCCCTATGGCACACCAATTCTGGCGGTGGAGGCCGGTACGGTCATAAAGGCCGGCTACCATGTCAGTTATGGAAATTATCTCGTCATCAACCACGGCGGCGGGTATTGCACCCTTTACGCCCATTGCAGCCAGCTTTTGGCTCAGGTTGGCGATACGGTGAACAAATACGACACCATTGCCAAAGTCGGTGCTACCGGCGATGTGACCGGAAATCATCTGCATATCTGCGTCATTATCGACGGGGTCTACGTCAACCCAAAAGGGTATCTGCACTAAAACAAAGAGGGCTGTTTCTGCCAACACGCAGGAGCAGCCCTCCTATTTTTTATTTATCCGAACAATACAGACAAATAATCTGTCCTGCCGTCCAATACTCGAAGAATCTCTATCGTGCCGCTTTCCTCATCCACATGGTAGAAAATCAGCTGCTTTGACACCACGAAATAACGCACATCTGTGGTGATCTCAAACTTTTCTGCCAGTGCCGCGCCCATATAAGGATTATCCGCCAGCAGGGATATTGCTTTCAGCAGTGCCGTCACCAGCTTTTTGGCGGCCTTGGGATTTTTCAGCCGTCCGGCGATGTAGTCGCGGGTTGCTTCCATATCCTTAACGGCGGTTCTTTTATAGATTACCCTCATTTCTCTACTCCGAACATCTTGTATACTTCATCCTCGGAGTAAGAAACAGGGTCATCCTGCGCTTCCTGCAACTGCTTTGTCAGGCGGGAGAGTGCTTTTGCCTTGATGATCTCCGCGTTGTCCTCGGTTACGGCAAAGGGAAAGCCTCCCGCATTCAGCGACTGCTGGAAAAACACGTTGATGGCATCGGTCAGGGTAAGGCCGTTCTTTGCATACACAGATTCCAGTTCCTGCTTGATTTCCGGGTTGATGCGAACACGGAACACATCCGTTTTGGCCGCCGAAACAATATTTTCCATAAAACAAACTCCCTTCCTGCCATGGTTTTCTTCTTATCTCCATTATACGTTCATCTTGTCGGGTTGTCAATCTATGTAGCTACATTGATGCCACAAATATGCATTTGAAAATTTATCTGCCGAAATGCAGTAAATCAGCACAACATCCGCACAGCAAAAGTCTTTTTTGCTGCAATATGACTCTGCTATAATAGTATCGTCAAAATTGAGCAGAAACGCAAGAGCGCCTTTTTTCGAGGGCGCTCTTTTTGTTTGGAGGTGGTCGAAATTTCACGCGAAGAGCGGGATGTTTACCTGATCCCGCAGAATTTTGTGGACACCGGCACGATTCTCGGCGGTACGGTCAAGCTGCGCAATGCAGTGGAGGCGGCTGTGCTTGCCGTGGGCAGTGCGGTGCCGCTGTTTTATCTGCCGTTGGCGTTCAACATCCGCCTGATGATCGTCATTGCGGTGTCGGTACCGTTGGGTGTTTTCGGTGTGGTCGGCATCGGCGGTGACAGTCTGACGCAGTTTGTAGCACACTGGTTCCGTTTTATGAAGCGCCGCCGTATCGTCACACCCACACCGCAGGGCAATCTTGAAGCCAACCGACACCGGCACTTGCGGTTCATCAGCAAGCGGTATCGCGTTATCTACTACGACGATGACGGCATCCTGCCCCACAACGCACAGATCTTGCATCGAAAAACAGACCGCCACGGAAAGCTGGTTAAGCGACAGACGCTCTACGATCTGCTCCCTATTGAGAAAATCGAGAACGGTATCCTGCACACCACAGATGACCGCTACATCAAGATTCTGGAGATTGAACCTATCAACTTCCTGCTGCGCTCCCCGCGTGAGCAGCGCAGCGTCATCTACTCGTTCGCCAGCCTTTTGAAAGTCAGCCCGGTACGGCTGCAATTCAAGTCGTTCTCCCGCAAGGCGGATGTCAACGCCTATCTGGACAAGCTGCGGCGGGATGCCGCCAACGAGCCGGATGCAGCGGTGCGCAAGCGCCACATGAGCTATATTCGCTTTGTCAAACGGCTTGGCTCTCGCGATGCTGTCAGCCGTCGTTTTTTCGTGATTTTTCAATACGAGGCCCCTACAAACGAGCGGAACATCTCCTATGCCGAAATCGTCTCCACGCTCGAAACCACCGCCCGTAACTTTCGCACCTACTTAGCACAATGCGGCAACGCCATCGTGGAGCACGAGAATGAGGACGAGTTCCTTACCGATGTTTTCTATACCTTATTAAACAGGCGGACGGCGGTACAGATGCCCTTGCAGGAGCGCATCCAAGACGTACTTGCCAGCTATCTGGCCCAGAACGATACCACAGCACTGGATAAGATACCTCCCGCCGCCTTTATGATTCCACCCTCGCTGGATTTGAAGCATGGACATTATCTCTACATGGACGGCACCTACCATGCCTACCTGATGATTCCCGCAGACGGCTACCGTGCGCAGGTCACAGCCGGGTGGATGGCGCTGCTGGTAAACGCCGGCGAGGGCATTGACGTGGATCTGTTTCTGGAACGACAGCCCAAAGAACGCATGATGCAGAAAATCGGGCAGCAGATCCGCATCAACCGCAGCAAAATCAAGGATACCAGCGACACAAACTCGGACTTTGATGACCTCTCCAACGCTATCCGTTCCGGCTACTACCTGAAAGACGGCCTCGCCAACAACGAGGATTTCTACTACGCCGCCATCCTCGTGACCGTCACCGCGGCCAGCGTCAAGGATTTGGAGTGGCGCATCGGGGAGATACGCAAGCTCATGGTCTCACAGGATATGAATTTGCAGCTGTGCAGTTTCCGGCAGGAGGCGGCCTTCCTCTCTTCCCTGCCGCTGTGCGCCCCGGACGCGGCGCTGTTCAAAAAGTACCGCCGCAATATCCTTACCTCCACTGCGGCCAGCTTTTATCCGTTTGTCAGCTTTGAGTTGTGCGATACCAACGGCGTACTGCTGGGCGTGAACAAGTACAATAACTCCCTTGTCAGCCTCGACAACTTTAATACCCGCATCTACAAAAACGCAAATATGGCGATTCTCGGCACCTCCGGCGCGGGCAAGACATTTACCATGCAGCTTATCGCCCGCCGTATGCGGCTGGCAGGAACTCCGGTTTACATCATCGCACCGCTGAAAGGCCACGAGTTTTATCGTCAAGCCAAGGCACTGAACGGCACCATCATCCGCATCGTGCCGGGCAGCCCGGATTGCATCAACGTCATGGAAATTCGCAAAATCGACCACACCAGCAGCGAACTGCTGGACGGCCCTATGCCGGAGCAGTCGGAACTGGCTGCCAAAATCCAGAAGCTGCACATTTTCTTCTCGCTGCTGATTCCCGATTTGAGCAACGAGGAACGCCAATTATTGGACGAGGCCATCGTCACAACCTACCGCAATAAGGGCATCTCCTACGATAATGCCAGTTTGGATGACCCGGCACATCCCGGTCAGTACCGCGAAATGCCGATATTGGGCGACCTGCACGCCGTCTTGACAGCCGCCCCGGAGACGCGGCGCATCGCCAATATTCTGAACCGCCTTGTACACGGCTCGGCATCCAGCTTTAACCGTCAGACAAACGTGAACCTCGACAGCAGCTATGTCGTTATCGACATCAGCGAGTTGTCCGGTGACCTGCTGACTGTGGGCATGTACATCGGGCTGGACTATATGTGGGATAAGGCGAAAGAGGATTTGACCCGCCGCAAGCAGATTTTTATAGATGAAGTCTGGCAGATCATCGGCGCATCGTCCAACGCGCTGGCCGCCAACTATGTGTTCGAGGCCGTGAAGACGATTCGCGGCTATGGCGGCGGTGTGCTGGTTGCCACGCAGGATTTGAACGACTTCTTTTCCTTGGAAGATGGAAAATACGGCCGCGGCATCCTGAACAACTGCAAAATCAAAATCATTCTGAATCTGGAGGAAGAGGAAGCGCAGCGCGTGCAAAGTGTTTTGAAGCTAACCGATGCCGAAATCGACAACATCACCCGCTTCGAGCGCGGCAGCGCGCTGATCGTCACGAACTCCAACAATGTTACCGTCGATATGCGATGCAGCGAGGAAGAAAAAGACCTGATCACCACAGACCGGGACGAACTGCGCCGCATTGTAGAACGCAAAATGCAAAATCAAACCGAAACGGAGGAATCCTAATGAAGAAACCTGTTATCGCCGCCCTGTGCTGCCTGCTGGCGCTGGGCAGCGCCGCTGCTGCCTTTGCCGAGGAGCCCACACCCACCCCTGCCCCGGAACTGGTGGAATTGTCGCCCGAAGATACCGCGCCGCCGTTCTACCCGGACAGCATCTCATGGCAGGAGGACGGCGGGCAGTTGCTTGTCATCAAGCAGTACAGCGTGCCCTACGGCACGACCGTTGCCGACCTGACCGAGAGCACTATGCAGTGGAACAGCGCCGATTACACCTTATGGGGTGTCACCCAAGATGTGGAGGGCGGTGTGACCGAGGAGAAAGAGGTCACGCAGGATTTTGAATTGTCTGTGCGCAGCGCCGATGCCGAAACCGCCCGCAATGATGTGAAAGAGTCTGTTGCCTACGATGACGAGTACGGTTTTTCCGGCTCACTGACCTTGCAGGACATTACGATTGGCGAAACCTTGCAGGCCGGCAGCACCTACATGGCAACCGCGCACTACGCCGGAACGGTCACCCGCACCGAGGCCGGAACGGTGCATTACACGCTGCTGTACGCACCGGTTTCTGCGCCTGTGGTTGTTGCTGCGGCAGAAAGTGGGATTACCCCTGCCCTGCTGGTTATGGGGATTGTCTGCACGCTGCTCTTTATCACGGTACTGTTGGTTATCGCCCATCTGCTGCGCAAAGAGCCTGCCCATGCGGCTGAACCCGCAAAGTCTGCCCCTGTGCCGAAAGTCTATGTGCCGTCCGGGGATATTGTCCTCGGTGGCAGAAACGAGGATGAAGATGAAGAAAATCTCTGATTGGGCAAAAG
>ERZ1673695.3012-NODE-3012-length-11077-cov-3.571675_pt1 | contig 11077 bp, 10 predicted proteins | sample MGYA00580225_ERZ1673695 | MGnify/ENA primary metagenome ERZ1673695 (study PRJEB41218, sample SAMN15661739) | gut metagenome | host: Homo sapiens | place: Canada: London | collected 2015-08-20/2019-03-30 | study: EMG produced TPA metagenomics assembly of...
CTCGATATCGCGCGAGTACTCCCGGTTGACCGTATCGACAAAGTAGACGCGATCGCCGCGGCACTCCGCATAGGCGCTGTTGTTGCTGAGCGCGGCATGGTTCTTGATGGCGACCCACTCGTTCCAGCCGGTGACAAAGGTGTACTTGACGTTCTTTTCGAGCGCGACGGACCACTCCTCCTCGAAGTTGAGGCCGGCGTCGATGGCGTCGTCCGAGTGATCTGCGCCGTTGGCCTTGGTGTAGCCTCTGCCCCACATGGTGTCTGCCAGAGCCTCGCTGCGGAGTGCATCCGAGAAGGGCAGGTTGTTGTGCTGGGCCACGCTGACGTTGATGGTATCGGTATAGACGTTCTGAGGCCTGTTCCAGTCCATCCAGGGCAGGCCGTTCTCGTACTGGGTATTGTTGGGCCAGGTGGACTCCCAGAAGTCGAAGAAGTTGAGGATCTCTGAATCAATGACCACATGGTCGTAGGCCGACAGATTTCCGCCCTCGCCGTTGGTCGAGTTGGGGTCGGTGATTGCGGCGATCTTGGGCTTGCCCTCGGGGGCGAACCACAGGTCCTTGTAGTGACCGTTCTTGTAGATGCCCTCCTTGATCAGCTGGTTGGAGGTCGAGGTCGGCTTGCCGCGGTAGAGGCCGTCGATGACCCCGCGGGAGTTGGAGTTGAGGTAGAACATGAACTTGGGCACGTTCCAGCCCTCGTCGTACATCTCCTGCATGATGGGCAGGATGTCCGAGACGACCTCGATATAGTCGAAGCCGTTGGTGCAGTCGAATGCGATGAAGTCAATTCCGCACAGGGTGAACAGCTCCATCTGGCGGCGGATCACCCAGGGATCGCGGCTGTTGTAGTAGCCGTAGAGCGGCTCGCCCCAGAAGTGATACTTGCCTAAGGGGCTGACCGTCGTATCCCTGGAGTCGATTGCCCAGAGTGCGTCGGGGTCTTCGTCGATCAGCTTGGAGACATCGTAGATCCCGCTCATCTCGCTGCCGTGATAGCCCAGCCAGGTGAAGTAGAACAGGCCGACATAGCGCTGCTCCTCCCCCTCCTTGAAGCCGTCCATGTAGCCGAAGGAGCGGCCGTAGTCGTCTGTTGCGGACAGACGGTTGATCGTCTGCTGCCGGCTGACAGACGAGGCGGTAAGCTCTCCGTCCGCAGTGAAGCTGTAAGTGGGATTGTTGGCATCCCCTTTATTGATCGTCACTTTTTCCTCCGTGTTGCAGCCCCACAGCGCACCGAACATCAGAATGACGCTCAGCACGCCGATGATTGCCTTTCTCATTCATTAGCCTCCTTAGGTTATTTCTGATACCCGTAGGTATACGAGAGTCTGCCGATGGGCGCGCTGTCGCCCTGGATGTAGAAGTTCATCACGTCGCTCGCGTCCACGTTGTCGCTGACCTTGAAGCGAACGGCGGGTGTGCCGCTCTGCCCGATCAGGCTGAGAGGAATTTTGACGGTCATGAATTTCCCCTCGGTTTTGACCTCGACGTCGCCCACTGCGCTGTAGGAGTCGCCGCTGATTCTGGAGAGCTTGCCATAGGTGTGGTTGACCACATAGTTGAAGTCCCCGTTCTTTGACGTGGCGAGGCGGATATTCATCCAGCCATTGTCGCCCTGCTGATATTCGGTCACGTCGTCCAGCGTCTCCACGCGGAAGTACAGGTTGTCTGCATCGTGCGCCACCTGGACGTTGACGATATCGTTCCGGTTGGTGGTGTCCACGTAATCGGGCAGGCTGCCGTGGTAGGCGCGGAAGTTGCGCTCCATGGCATCGCCGACGAAGTCGGGATACTTCTGCACGGAATCCCATGCGTCCGCCCGGCTCATGTCGGTTGCGGGCAGCTCGTACTCCTTGGCGTCCGTATACTTGAACGCGCGGACGTTGCGCAGCATTTGCAGATAGAAGTTGTCGCCGTAGCCGCCCTTCATCATCTCGACGTCACGCGAGTACTCCATATTGTACAGATCGACGAAGAAGCACTCGCCGTACTCGTACTTTTTGAGGGCGATCCACTCGTTCCAGCCCGTGATGAAGGCGGTTTTGACCTCCTTGTTCTCAATGGCGGTCTGCCACTGCGCCTCGAAATTCGAGCCGGAGAGCACGCCGTCGGCTTCGTTTTGGAAGGTGGAGAAGTTATAGCCGCGGCCGCAGTTGTCGCTCTGGTTGCTCATCTTGCCCGAGGTATGCTGCGCCACGCTGACGCTCATCTGGCCGTTATGGTTGTGCTGCTTGTAGTTCCAGTCCATCCAGGTGAAGGCGTCGTCCTCGTAGTAAGGGGAATCAGGCCACTGAATGTCCCGGATCTCAAAGAAGTCGAGCAACTTCTTGTCCTCGGGCACGGTCTCGTCATAGTACATGGTGTTGCTGGTGATGAGCGGCTTGCCGTTGGGACTGTACCACAGGTCGGGATAGTAGTCGTCCTTGCCCTCGGTATAGAAGGTATTGTAGATGGCTGTGACGGTACCCTTGGTGTTCGAGTTGGTCAGGAAGCCGATCTTGGGCACGTCCCAGCCCTGCTTCTGATACTTGTCAAGCACCTGGAGCACCTTGCTGACCACGCGCTCATAGATGACGGCGTTGGTCGTATCGAACATGAGGAAGTCAATGCCGGCCATGGTGAACAGCTCGACGTGACGGGTGATGACCCACTCGTCCTCGCTGTTATAGTAGCCGTAGAGCGGCTCGCCCCAGAAGTGATAGGCCCCCTGAGGGCTGACCTTGCTGGTCGGATCGAACAGCTCCTCGGGCGACTCCTCCTCCAGCTTTGAGACGTCGTACACGCCCGAAGCGTGGGAGCCCAGCCACAGGAAGTAGAACAGGCCCACATCGCGGTCGGTCTCCGAATCGGCGGCGATTGTCACCCGGCCGAGCGCGTCCACGGCTGCGACGGAGTTGACCGCATACTCGGTATCGCTGAGGTTCCTCTCGTCCCGCTCGGGGCTGCGGCAGGCGCTCATGCACACGGTATAGGCGAGCAGGAGCAGCGCCAGCAGGAGAGGAGTCAGCCAGTTTCTCGTCTTTTTCATAGATATCTCATCCTTTCAGTGCGGACGTGGAAACGCCCTCGATCAGCTGTTTCTGGAAGATGACGAACAGAATCATGGGGAAGATGGACATAAACGTGCCGGCAGCCATCTTGAGGTTGGCCTTGTCGGGCGTGACGTAGGTATAGAGCGCGTCGTTGTAGATGGCGTAGGCGAGCGTCTCCTTGCCGGCCTTGCCGATGTAGAGCAGCGGGCCGTAGAAGTCGCCCCAGCAGTTGTTGAACACGGTGACCATGATGAACACGAGCACGGGCACGCACAGCGGCAGCGTGATGACAAAGAAGCGCAGGAACGCGTTTGCGCCGTCCAGCCGGGCGGCCTCCTCCAGCTCGTAGGGAATGCCGATCATGTACTGCCGGATCAGGAAGATGTAGATTGCGCCGCCGCCGAACAGGTTGGGAATGGTCAGCGGCAGAATCGTATCCAGCCAGCCCAGCTTGCTGAAGAGCACGTACAGCGGCAGCTGCGTGACCGTGCCGGGCAGCATCATGGTGGCCATCATGATGGCGAACGCCACTCCTCTGCCCTTGAATTTGATCTTGGAGAAGCCGTAGGCGACCAGCGAGGCCGAGAACGGAATCGCCACGATGTTGAAGCCGACGATGGCCAGCGTTCTGAGCGTGTAGCTGAAGTAGTTGTTGCCCTGAAAGAGCGTCACCCACGCCTCAAAGGAGAACGGACTGGGAATCAGCTCCACCGGGACCCGGCTGACCTGCGAACCCGTCATGAAGCTCCTCAAAAACATGTAGGCGTAGGGAAATACCAGAATGAACGCCAGCACGCTCATGAAGAAATAGATGAACACCTTGGCGACGATCTGCTTGGCGCGGCCGCTGCCCGTCTTCCGCGGGGAAACCGAAAGCGTATTTTCCATTATTGATCCCCCGTATAGACCCACTTGCTCGACTTGAACATGACCAGAGTCAGCAGGCCGATGATGACGAACAGCACCCAGGCGAGCGCCGAGGCGTAGCCGTAATTGAGCTCCCCGAAGCCCTCGTTATAGATCTTGACCGCAATGAAGTACAGGGAATTGTCCGGGCCGCGGCCGCCGTCCGAGGCGTATACCATGGTCGTGTTGGTCTGCATGGCTCCCACGACGCCCGTGACCATGTTGTAGAAGATCATGGGCGTGGAGAGCGGAACCGTGATGAACAGCAGACGCTTGAACGCGCCGGCGCCGTCGATCTTTGCGGCCTCGTACATGCTGTCCGGAATGTTCTTGAGCGCGGCCAGCCAGAGCACCATTCCGCCGCCCAGTCCCCATAGATTCATGAAGATGGCGGAGAACATGGCCGTGCTGGCCGAGGTGAAGAACGGGAACGGATCGCCCCCGAGGGAGGTGATGATGGTATTGAACAGGCCCGAACGGGTGGGATCGAGGAGGTTGCCCCAGATGACGCCCGAGATGACGCCGGGAATGACCACCGGCAGATAGTAGAGCACGCGGTAAACGGTCACACCCTTGATCTTCTGGTTGACGCTGACCGCCAGCAGATAGGACAGGATCAGGTTGAGCGGCACCGAGATGAAGGCGAACAGAAAGGTGTTTCCGAAGACCTGCAGGACCTCCTCCAGATCGCCCTCCGAGGAGAACATATAGATATAATTGTCAAAGCCGCAGTACTCGAAGAGCCGGAATCCGTCGTAGTCATGAAAGGAATAGATCATCGACTGGATCATGGGATAGAGCGTAAACACCGCGATACCGAACATGAGCGGGAGAATAAACAGCCACCCCGTGTAGTTCTCGGCGAAAAACGCTTTGATCCGGCTCTGCCGGGTTCCGTTTGTGACGCTTTTCTTCATGCTTGAAATCCTTTGTCCGGTTCCTTACCGGAGCGCCTTTTTCAGATCGTCCAGCGCCGTGCTGACGCACTTTGCCGAGGTAAAAGAGGGCTCGGAGCCGTTATAGGTCATGACGTTGTTGACAAACTTCTGGCAGGCCTGCATCAGAGACGACTTTTTTCTGGCTTCAAAGTTGAAGAAGAAGGTCTCCGTGTAGTTTCTGTCGGTTTCCCAGACGGCAGCCTCCAGATTCAGCTGGCTGTACTCCTTGCCCCATTCGGCGGTGGAAGGATCCTGAAGCTCGCTCCGGACCGAGGGCGTGCACATGCCGGCCTTTGCCAGAATGTTCTGCCCCTCCTCGCTGACGATATAGGAGAGGAACTGCCAGGCAAGATCGCGCTTGCTCTCGTCAATGCCCGAGAAGATGCCGTAGCCGGGCACGCCGTAGCCGAACACGCCGCTGTCCCCATTGATGATCGGGAAGGTGACGAGGTCGTATCCGCCGTTGTCGTTGATGAAGTCATAGTACTTGGCTATGGCCGAGGACGAATGGAAGAGCATGGCTCCGCTGCCGTTCTCGTAGTTGGCGCCGCCGCCGTCCTTGGGCGCGATGATCTTCTTTTCGATCAGCTCGCGGATCATCTCAATCGTCTTGGTGGTAGCTGCGCTGTCGAGCACCCAGTCGGTACCGTCGTAGAACTCGGCGCCGTTGGATTTGAACAGCGAGTACAGTACCGGCTCCCAGGTAAACGTGGGATCGAGGATGTACCGGCCGTTAGCCGCCGTCCAGCCCTGCGCGTCATAGTAGGCACGCAGCGCCTCGCAGACCTTGACGAACTCCTCCCAGGTCCAGCCGTTTTTGACCGTATCGACGGTCACGCTCTTGTCGGGCCGGCCGTCCCAGGTCAGGGCGGCGTTGATGTACTTCATGTTCAGATGCGTGACGACGCGGTCGGAGCTCCTGGGCAGGAAGTACTGGTCGCCGTTGTAGTTTGCCTGGCCGATCTTGAGCGCGGACTCGACGAACTGCTCCTTCCACTGGGCGTTCCTTGCCGTCTCAGCCTCAATATAGGGTTTGAGATTCAGATACATCTCCGAGGAGATGAACACGGACGACTCGGTCTCGCTGGTGAAGAACAGGTCGGGCATGTTCTTTGCATTGAAGCGGTTGCTGATAGCAGTTGCCCAGTTGGTTCCCTGCACCTTGACGGCCTCCACCGTCACGTTGGGGAACAGGTCCTTGAAGCCGGCCGCCAGAGCCTGTATGTACTCGGTCTCCTGCGGGTCAACAGTGACGCCTACGGTCAGCGTTGCAGTCTGCTGATAGTCCTCGTCCGAAAAGTCGATGTTGACATCGTAATCGTCGCCCGGGTCCACGTAGTCCTGCCCCCCGCCGCAGGCAGTGAGCGCCAGCGTTCCCAGGGCAAGACACAGTGCAAGCACCATCGCTAATAATTTCTTCATAACTTCCTCCTGACGGAAGCTGATTCAGCTTCCAAATTTGTTATATAAATCAACAATCTGCTGATTGTCGCGTGTAAAAACACAGGTATGAGCCTTTTTTGATTTTTTTTGAAAGCCGCAGCTTGAAATTTTCACAAGTACGGTCGTTTCACAAAAGGGGTGTTTCCGTTTGGACTAGTCCAAACGGAAAAAGGCGTACGCCTTTTGGGATTTTTGAGTTCCGGGGAGTACGATCAACCTGTCAGGCAGGCAATCTTCCCTTTTGGCGGCAGCGCGGGCTGCCGGCCATGCTAGCGGTTGCGGATCGGAGCGATTGACTCGCGATAGACGGGAACCGCATGGTAGACGTGATGCTGTTTCTCTCCCCCGTCCAGCTGATTGATGATCTGGGCGACGATGTCCTCGCCCTGGCGGTACTTGTCAATCGACATGGTGGTCAGCGAGGGAATGAGCGTCTTGGCGATCTCGATATCGTCGCATCCGACCACCGAAATATCGGTCGGCACACGGATGCCCTCGTCGGCCAGGGTGCGCATACAGCCCATGGCTGTCAGGTCGTTTGTGCAGAGCACGGCGGTAGCATCACGGAAGGTCTCGAGCATCCTCTGCGTGAGGAGCCGGCCTGTCTGGTCGCTGGCAGCGTCGAAGCTGTGATTATAGAACACCTCAGCGCGCTCGAAGCCCAGCTTCTGCACCGATTCGAACCACTGCTTCCCCCGGCTGTCCGCACGGAAGCCGATCTCGTCCATCGTGCTGATATAGGCGATTCTGCGGTGGCCCCAATCGTAGAGGCGCTGGAGAATCTGCGCGGTGGCGTCGCGGTAGTCGTTGCTGAACACCGAACCGGACTCGCTGTCAAAATTGATGAGAACGGTACCGCGCTGGGCCAGCATGTCGATATATTCCTCAGGATAGCGGTTGGTCATGAAGTTGACCAGACCGTCCAGCCGCCGCTCGACCATGGCCTTGAACTTGTCCTTCATGTTGTTGTCCAGCATAAAGACAGAGACGATAAAGCCGCTCCTGCTGGCGCACTCCTCAATGCACTTGGCGATCTCCATGTGATAGGGATTCGTCAGCTCGTAGATGGCGATTCCAATGTGATTGGAGCGCCGCATAACCAGGCTTCGGGCGGTTTGGTCGGGCACATAGTGAAGCTCCTCGATCGCCGCCAGAACCCGCTCCATCTTGTCCTTTGCCACAATCGACTTGCCGTTCACGACGTTGGACACCGTCCCCTCGCTCACGCCAGCCAACTGTGCAACCTGCTTCCTGGTAACCATTGCAAAACTCCTCTTTCTCTTTCCTCTATAACTATAACACACAAATTGTCGCGTGTCAATACCTTTTTCGAAAAAACTTTATGTAAATTTATTTAAACCGAATTCAACAAATTCAACAAATTTTAAAATTTATACTCACATTCAGGATGCAAACGGCATTTCTCAGAATGGCTTAAAAATGGCATAAAAAAATCCCGGCAGAAAATTCTGCCGGGCACAGGGATTGCCTGATCAGCCCTTTGCAAAGATCAGATGCTTGAAGAGCAGGCACCAGACCAGGTCGACCCATCCGACGACAATGCCGAAGAATGTTACGACAATGGCAAAGATCAGCGTGATGATGCTCTTGGACTTTAAAAACGCCGACCAGCGAACCAGAACCTCTACCACCCAGTTGACCACGGGGATCAGCAGGAGAAGAATCTGGATCAGACGGCTCTGTTTGTTAAACCATTTCACCATAGCTGCATATCCTCCCTTAATTAGTATGATACTATTATAATACGAAAACGGTAGTTCGTCAATCAAAGTTTTCCCCTCCCGGGAAAACTTTTTTTGACGCGTCTCTCTGCAAAAGAGCCTATGCCTCGTATAGGATCCCGTTACCCGTATAGATGCGGATATCCGACCTGCGGCAAAGCGACTGCTTTTTGTGCAGATATTCCTCCTCCGGAACGGTGCGGACACAGCTTTCGAACAGTCGATGGAAGGCCCCGGTGCGCTCAATAAACACGGTGTGGCCCTGAGCAATGCTTACCAGATAGTCCCTCAGCTTTCGTATCGGCAGCTTCCAGTAGGTTGCACCGCAGTCGACCGTGCAGGTCCAGCTGTCCAGCAAACAGATGCTGAGCCTCAGATACTTATGAAAGTCAACTCGGATGCAGTCCTCGCTGAATGGATTGTCCGGGCTGCCCGTACGCAGATAGCGCAGCCTGTCCTTCAGCAGCGCTTCGGCCGACAAATCTTCGTAGAGCTCGACGGTACGCAAATGCATGGAGTCCCGCTGGACCCGCATCCGATAGTCCTGCAGAAAGTATTTGAGCTTCAGGAATCCATCCACCCGTTCTGAGTCCTCTTCCTCCCGATCTGCCATATCTGCCCAGGTCTGCTCCACCCGATCACAGCAAGCAATCAGGCGGTCGGCCTGGCGAAGCGAGAGACTGACTTCCACCGTAGTACGTACCTTGCGGACTCCATCCTCAAAGACCTGCTGCCTTTCGAGCGTCTGACGCATCTGGCCGGAAAGATTTGGGTCGAGCTCATGCAAACAGTCCAACAGTCTGTCCGGATCGGGAAGGGCCATTCTCATGGTCAAAACCTCCTGAAGCGGAATCCATATCGGATTTCCCCTCTGTTTTACTTATAAACCTGTCCTGCATCAGTTAAACGGAAAAGCCCGCGGATTTACCCCGATACCGGCATAAATCGGCAGGCTTTTGATCTGTTTTTCAATTTCTGCACAGCCTTGTAACGGCAACTTTCACCCAAACTCCCGTGCGATCAGCTCGAGCACCGGTTCATCCGCGGGCGCCCAATCCAGCATTCCCAGTTCGGCCGGAGGGATCCAGCGCAGCTCCTCGTGCTCGCTCGAGCGCGGCTCCCCGCCCTTCAGACGGCACAGATAGACGTCCAGCTCGACGACGGCCTCGGCATACTCATGGCGCACGAGCGCAAGCCGGCGCAAAACCTCGACCTCGACAGAAAGCTCCTCTCTGATCTCCCGCCGCAGGGCCTGCTCCGGCCGCTCCGACGGCTCGAGCTTACCGCCCGGGAACTCGAACCGATGCGCGGTCCCGGCAATTTTGCCCGCGCCGCGCTTCGCCGCAAGGAATTTTCCCTCACGCAGAATGGCCGCCGCAGCAACGCGGATGAGCTTCTTTTCACTCATGATCCGATCTGTCCCGCTCATATGTGACGGCAAGGCAATAGCGCAGCGAGTACAGGAATGTGACGGCCTTGACCGTCCAGCCCTGTCCGGCCATGCAGTTCATGGTCGCCTCCGCATCCTCGGTAGACTTTTCCTTGATGACACGATATTCCTTCATTGTTCTCCCCTCCTGAAATGTTATTCCACGATTTCGATCTGGCAGGCGGCCATTGCCCGGAGCGCATTCTCATGGCTCTCCGCCGTGACGCCGGCACAGCAGCCGGCATGAACTGCGATCGGACACTCGGGCAGAAACGCCTTGAGCAGCAGTGCATTGGAGATGACGCAGATATCCGTACACACGCCGGCTAGCTCGATGCACGAAGGGCTCTGGAAAGCCAGCTCCTCGGCCAGCGCCCGGCAGCCGAACGTGCCCTTACAGTAGAGCGACGCACCGTCCGTGCACAGCTCCGGTACCAAGCCGTGGCCTTCGCTTCTGCGGATGCAGTGGCGCACGGGCAGCTTTTTGCCTTCCGCCGTCGAAAGATAATCGGGGCCGTGGGTATCGAGCGTGAACACCAGCTGCCAGCCTTCCTTCCTCCGCCGCTCGATCAGCGCGGCGAGCGGGCCTGTGATTGCCTGCGCCTCATGGGAGCCGAGCGCGCCCGTGACAAAGTCGCGCTGCATGTCGATCACAATCAGCACGCGGTTTTGGACCGGAGCAACGGACTTTTCCATGACGAAATCGTCCATGACATAGCCGCCGCCGATCTCCGCTCTCTGCTCGCGCACGACCCGATATCCCCGCCTGCGATAGACGTCGATCGCATGGGTATTGTTCCGGTTGACAGTCAGCCAGACGGCCGGCAGCCCCGTCCGCGCGCAGTACCCCTCGAGAAAGGCGAATGCCTGCGAGGCCAGGCCTCTTCCACGGAATTGGCGCCTCAGGTAGAGCTTGCTCAAAAAGAGCTTGCCGTCCCTGGGACAAATACCGGCATAGCCGGCCGTATCTCCCTCTTCGCGCAGCAGAAAATAGCGGTAGCCCTCCTCGGAGATCTGCCGAGAGATCGCCTCATGGGACTGGAATTTTTCAACCATGTAGTCGATCTGCCCCTGTTCGAGAATACAGGGAAAGTACTCGTTCCAGATTTCGTGGGCAAGGGCGGCCAGCGCCTTCAGCTCCTCCCCCTCCGTGACTGCCAAAAATTCCATTTTCCTCTCCAATACGCAACTTTCTTGCAAATTTTAACTGTTTTGCGCCGCAGACTCTTTCTCTGCTGCCGGCCAGTCCGCTGTAAGCAGCAAGCGCTCAAGCCCGGCCGGATCCTCGGCGACGGCATCCGCGCCGGCAGACTCGAGTTCTCCGGAAACGGCATATCCGAATCCGACTCCGACCGACGGAACGCCTGCCCTCTTTGCTCCTGAAATATCGTGAGAGCGATCTCCGACCATAACGGCCCGACGGCGGACTTCCCCTGCGGAGATTCCCAGCTGCATGGCCAGACGGGAGACACACTCGACAATGACCTCTGCCTTATCTGTACGACGGCCGTCAAGCAGACTGCCCGTCACGACACTAAAAAATCGGGTTAACGAAAAGTGATCGAGCACTTTTTCTACAAACA